>ULIY01008474.1_pt1 | contig 22935 bp, 16 predicted proteins | sample 1950511 | NCBI WGS metagenome assembly ULIY01 (sample SAMEA4835453, study PRJEB28245) | human gut metagenome | biome: gut microbiome; material: fecal sample | place: Denmark | collected 2008
AATACTTTTACAAAAAGTTCAAGACACGGCTCAACTTCTTGATTTTCAAAAGCGTCAGAGAGTTTTAAAATTTCAACTTCCGGACGTTTTTCCATACCATTGTATAAAACGATACAGGCAGGTGTTGGGATTTTTACCAATCCATATTTTAAGATGTTTTCATTTCGCTGTTCGAGAATTACTTCATATTCTCTGGCTAGGTACAAAAGGCTCCGTAGTGGATAATTCAAGCAGACGGTGCTGCTGTGTTCAATTAAACACATTTCGTTGGTGTTAATAAGAAAAGCTACGTCATTTTTCATCTGAAGAAATAAAGCATTGTCTAAAGTAATAATTTCTAAATCATCTGGATTCTCGTAATGAGACATGTTCAGAGCATTGTATAAACTCAATAATTCTTTTTTCTCGTTAAATATTCGGCAAAATACGCTGTCTTTGTAAGTGCGTACACCGGGGCTATGTAAATTGTAAGAATGCTTTTTGGATGACTGTAAATTTTCCTCAATGTTCTTTTGCGTGTTCTCCATCCTATCGTCTCCCTCCACTGTCAGACAGGAGAAGTATCATTGTGATTGGCATTATATAACACATGTAAGTGTGTGTCAAGAGTTTTTAATGATTAGTCATAATTATTATTAAAAAATCTCCGCCCTGCTGGCTTAGCCAGTAAGGCGGGGGATATCCTGCCAAGAACATAATTATATGCAGTTAAATTCGTTTGTTCCACTTTTTCCAAACCTTTATGGAAAGTACGGTAGAAGAAGTAATGTCAAGGACTTTCTGGTGTTTTGTTGTCCAGTGCTTCTTTGAGGAGACAACTTCATAATAAGTCGGAATTTTATAAGTTTTCTTTTTCCATTTTTTCTTTGTATACTGGTATTTGGCTGCTTTGGTGGTAACCTTTTTCCAGGAGTACATAAGTCCATTGGATGTTTTCTTTTTTGTCACTTTTTTCATTTTGCCAGAGACTTTGAGTGTTTCGTAGCAAAGTTTCTTTTTCTTGGCAAAAGAGGCGGCTTTTGCGGAAGGGTATGTGTGAATTACTTTTACTTTTTTGTATGATTTAACATCACCCTTTAATGCTGTTAAGCGGCCGCAGACATAAAGATGTTCAACTGATGTGCTGCCAGGAAAATAAAAGGAAGTCAGGGCACTGTCGACAAACATTTTTTTGACCGTACGGGTGCCGAATGGATAAATGCCGGTGGAAGTTTCACATTCGTTTATTTCATAAAAATCAACGTTAAATAATGAGACCGATGCAAGCGGAGACACACCGCTGAACGCATAAGGACCAATTCGCATATTATTTAAATCCAGATCCTGCAAATGGTCACAGTCTGCAAACGCATACTGTTGAATGTGCAGTTTTTCCGTGTGATTAAAATCAATCCGGGATAAGGAAGAGCAACCGGCAAAGGCGTAACTTCCAATTGTGGTAATTGTTTTTGGTAAAATAAGATGGCGGAGTGCTGCCTCCTTTTTTGTATAAGTTTAATTGTTCCTTTGAGTTATACAAATATTACGAATGAGAATTAAAAAAAGTTGCAAAAAATTAAAAAATCACCATAAATCATGAATTTTGTCATAAAATATTTAAGCGCTTACTTGACCTATATCCGCTGAATATTGTATCATAAAGCAGAAAATGCAAAGAAGGGATGAAAATGATGCCACAGGAAGAAAAAAAGCACAAAAGACGAGTACATTACAGTGGAAAATATCCGAAGAAATTTGAGGAAAAATATAAGGAACACCAGCCGGAGAAGTATCAGGATATGATTGAGCATGTGATTCGCAAGGGAAATACACCGGCAGGGATGCATCTTTCGATTATGGTACAGGAAATTCTGGATTTTCTGCAGATTCAGCCGGGGCAGACCGGGTTTGATGCGACACTTGGTTATGGCGGGCACACAAAAGCAATGCTTGCCTGTTTAGAGGGCAGGGGACATATTTATGCGACAGATGTGGATCCGGAAGAATCAGCTAAGACGAAGAAACGCCTTTTGGAGCAGGGATACGGCGAAGAAATTCTCACAATAAAACTGCAGAATTTCTGTACGATTGACGAAATCGCAAAGGAGGCAGGCGGATTTGATTTTGTGCTTGCCGATTTGGGTGTGTCTTCCATGCAGATTGATAATCCTGAGCGTGGATTTTCCTTTAAAGTAGAAGGTCCTCTTGATTTGAGGTTAAACCAAAAGGAAGGAATCAGTGCCGCAGAGCGGCTTGACACGATTACCAAAGAGGAGCTTGCCGGGATGCTGTATGAAAACTCAGATGAACCTTACAGTGAGGAGTTGGCAAAGGCCATTACCGATGAAATCCGCAGAGGAAACCGGATGGACACGACGAAGAAACTGCGTGATGTCATTGAAAAGACGTTAATGTTTCTTCCGGAAAAGGAGCGCAAAGATACCGTCAAAAAAACGTGTCAGCGGGTCTTTCAGGCGCTGCGCATTGATGTAAATAATGAATTTGAAGTATTGTATGAATTTATGGAAAAATTACCGGAATGCATAAAACCCGGCGGAAGGGCAGCAATTCTTACCTTCCACTCCGGCGAAGACCGTCTTGTAAAAAAGGCGCTAAAGTCCGGCTACAAAGCTGGTATTTACAGCGATTATGCAAAAGATGTGATACGCCCTTCGGCGAAAGAATGTGCACAAAATGGGCGGGCACGTTCTACGAAGATGCGGTGGGCGATTAAGAAGTAACCGAAAAAACGACAAAGAAAGGAAGTACTATGACATTTGCAATTCTTTTCGTATCAATTGTGATTCTGGCGTGTTTAGTAGGGAACCGAATATCGAACCGCATTGGTGTTCCGATGCTTTTGATTTTTATTGTGCTTGGTATGTTTTTCGGCTCGGATGGTGTCATTCGGATTTCGTTTGAAAACTTTGAACTGGCAGAACAAATCTGCTCCATTGCCCTGATTTTTATTATGTTTTATGGTGGTTTTGGAACAAAATGGAGCGCTGCAAAACCAATTGCTCTGCGCGCGGTTATTTTATCGACTGCCGGTGTTGTTCTTACGGCGGGGCTGACGGCATTGTTTTGTTACTATGCACTTCACATCGGACTGCTTGAGAGTCTTTTGATTGGCTCACTGATAAGCTCGACCGATGCGGCATCGGTGTTTTCGATTCTGCGTTCTAAACGATTGAACTTAAAGTACCGGACTGCCTCTCTTTTAGAGGTGGAAAGCGGTAGTAATGACCCATGCTCCTATATGCTTACTACAATTATGCTTGGTTTGATTAGTGGTGGCAAAATCAGTGCGGGAGCCATTACCTATACGGTGTTTGCGCAGATTATTTATGGTGTGGCAATCGGTGCTTTGATGGCGGGAATTACGATTTTCGTGTTGAAAAAATTTCAGGTTACGACAGAAGGCTTTGATACTATTTTAGTATTTGCTTTCGTACTTTTGGCGTATGCGGTTCCTTCCGCAGTTGGCGGCAATGGATACCTGAGTGCGTATTTGTTTGGTATTGTACTGGGAAATGCGGATTTGGACAATAAAAAGTCGCTGGTACATTTCTTTGACGGTGTGACCGGTTTGATGCAGATGTTAGTCTTTTTCCTTGTTGGGCTGTTGGCATTTCCATCGGCACTGCCGGCGGTTGTCTTTCCGTCGCTGATGATTGCGCTGTTTTTGACGTTTGTTGCCAGACCTGCGGTTACGTGTTTTTTATTAACGCCTTTCCGAAGTAAATGGCGGCAGCAGATATTAGTTTCGTGGGCGGGACTTCGCGGAGCGGCGTCCATTGTGTTTGCGATAATGGCAAGGAGCAGCGGCACGGTGTTTGAACACGACATTTTTCACATGATATTTTTCATCGTGCTTTTTTCCATTCTTTTGCAGGGAACACTGCTTCCGTATGTGGCGAAAATGCTCCATATGATTGATGATAAAGAAGACGTATTAAAGACTTTTACCGATTACACCGAAGAGGTGCCGGTTCAATTTATCCAGTTTACGGTTGAAGAAAATCATCCGTGGGCGGGCAGTAAGATTAAAGATATTTTGCTGCCGCCGGAGACGCTTCTCGTTCAGATTCAGCGGGATGAAAAAGATGTGACGCCAAACGGAGACACTGTGCTTGTGCCGGGCGACACATTGATTCTCAGTGCAAAGGCACCGGGTGATGTGGATGGTGTGCGGCTGATTGAAATTGAGTTAGACGGCAGTCACAAATGGGTAGGCAAAAGTTTATCGCGGATTCATCTCGGAAAAGGAAAGTTAGTCGTGATGATTCAGCGGGGGGAAGAATTGATTATTCCAAATGGAAACACGGTGTTTGCACCGGGTGATACAATTGTGATAAAGGAGCGATAGAAATGAAAAAAATAGCAAAGCAGATGTCAGAGTCTATTGAGTTAGGAATCGTGTTAGCGGCATCCGGTGGATTTATGGATGCGTATTCGTACATCATGCGCGACCATGTATTTGCAAATGCACAGACGGGAAATATGCTGTTGCTTGGCGTAAGCATATCCGAGAGAAACTGGCCGGAGGTTGTGCGGTATTTGTTTCCGGTACTTGCATTTGCGGCTGGAATTATGCTGGCTGATTTGGTGCGTTTTCGGATGGATGAGAAAAAAAGGCTTCACTGGCGGCAGATTTCTGTATTGTTAGAGGCAATTGTCCTTGCCGGCGTGTGCTTTATTCCGGTTTCTCTTAATCTCTTAGCAAACAGTTTAACGTCACTTGCCTGCGGAATTCAGGTAGAGAGTTTCCGTAAGATTCACGGAAACGGAATTGCGACTACGATGTGTATCGGAAATCTTCGCAGCGGTACACAGAACTTGTGCGATTATATGCATACGAAAGAGAAAAAGTGTTTGTCAAAGAGCATCCTTTACTACGGAGTGATTGTGTGCTTTATTATCGGTGCTGTACTTGGAAATGTATGCATTTCTTATATGCAGGAAAAGGCAATTTTAGTGTGTGCATTCTTTTTGCTTGCCGCCTTTATTATGATGTTTATTGACAGGGAGAAGGAAGAACATGAAAGCCGTTCGTAGAGGATTTATCAAGTCCATTCCGATTTTGTGCAGTTACTTGTTTGTCGGAATGGCGTACGGAATGGGAGTGCTTGGATGAGATTTGATGAATTTATTATGGAGCGGATGGGGTATCCATGGGGAGAAAATGAACCGGATAAACAGACGAGGCGTCAGGCATTTTTAGTATTCCGCCAGCGAACCGGCCGTGTGGATTTCGCCTCTCTTCCTACGATGCACCGCTGGTTTGGTTTGGAAAAGTATCATAGGCCGAGCCGTCAGGCGGTTTTTCAAATGGCATTTGCCATGGGGCTTGACAGGGAGGAGACGAAGCAGTATTTGATGGTGGGAATCGGTGAACCGTCTTTTTATGTCAATGATTATCAGGAAATGATTTATCTTTACGGCATTGACCATAAGAAATCGATGGAGCAGTGCGAGAAAATGATTGCTTTCTATGAGGAAAATTTAGAAGACAATGTGGTGATTTCCCACACACGGAGTACGAGAGAACTGATGAATGCGTATGAGGGAACGCTTGATTTTTCCACGGAGGAATTTCTGTGGTGGATGGGAGGACGTGTCGACTGGTTCAAAGGGTACAGCCAGACGGCACTTAACTATGTGAAACAATACAGAGACAGTATTCTTTCGTGGGTAAGAGATGAGGAGAAGAAACGCTTAGATGAACTTCTCACTGAAGTAAATTTCCCTGCATGGCAGCAAAAGCACGGAAAACGCAGGGAAACTCCGCGCAAACAAATTGACCGTTTTTTACATAAAAACCGGTATGCGCGCCAGTACACGGTGGCACAGCATATGCAGGAGGTTATCTGGGAACTTGCAAAGTCGGTTTATGCGACAAAACCGTCCAATGCAAAGTTTTTGTCAGAGGTCTTTGGAGACAGCTCACGTTATGCAAAGCGCTATTCGGATTTGTTTCGTGGTCCGATTCAGAAGGAACAGTTAATTCATGCGGCACAGGCGAAAAGACAGTTAAAGCACTTGCCTGGCGGTGCACAGGTTCCGGAGTGGATTTTAAAATTTATTGCTGAAAATATTCATACAGAGGAGGCGTGCCGGGATGTAAAGACTGCGCGTGCCTGTTTAGAGACATGGAGTGCCGATAAAAAACAGCGGTGCCCGCAGATTCAGCGGGAAGACTTGCTGCCGTTAATTTATACGGTTTGTTTACAGCGTGCTCCTGCCGGTGAGGCAAAGGAAATGTTTTTGCGCCTTTCCGAGGCGACACTGACCGCATGCAATATGAGCAGGCTGGATGAAAGGTTTGAATTGGATGCTATTATGCTCCATTATATTGAGCAGGATGAAGTGTATTGGTATGGGGATATCTGTGAGGAAATGGGACTTTAAGAAAATATGAATCATTAAGGTGACAGTTGTTGCAAAATCAGCGGCAGCTGTCTTTTTTCGCATTTTCTATATTTCAAATTTACGAATAGGAAAATCTTACCGTCTACGTCGATAGAACCGTTAGTTACGACACAACACCCGATTTTTCGCCATAAAGTGATAAAATAGTGATGGATTTTTATACCTTTTTATAAATCCTAAATATTTTGAAAAAAAGTTGGTACGGGGATTTTGTATACTATGGGAATATAGAAAAGGGGTGGAAAAAGCGTTTCGAGGAGAATATCATGTTTTACTTTTACAGTGAGGGGAAAAAGCTTCGATTACCCATCAAGCAGATTATTTATGCGGAAATACTGAATCATGATTTGTATATCACTACCAATGGATGGGGAACTATTCACAGCCGCATGACATTAGCTGCATTTTTGGAGAAGATGCCGGATAACTTTATTCGAATTCATCACAGTTATGTGATTAATACAGACTTCCTTATGGGAGTTGGGTATCGGGAATGTACCGTCGCAGGAAATGTGGTGCTTCCTGTGGCGAGAGGAATGCAGAAAACGGTTGAGAAGTATTTTATGTAGGAAGGAAAGGAGAGATTGGTATGAAAAAACAATTAAAAGTATCGCTGCGAGTAACCGTGTTCTTTATGATTCTTGCAATTGCTGGGATTTTACAGTCGATTCCGGGAGCAGACTGGGGAACAAAAGCGCAAGCCGCAAGCTATTCAAGCGACTATCGTTATTGGAGTCAGGGTGCTTCTGATGACTACAATATGCGTCAGTATGGCTGCTGGGTCACGGCACAGGCAAAACTTTTATATGAGACAAATGTTGACAGAAGTGCCGGTTTTAATCCGGATAGTTATTTAAGCTGGCAGCGGAGCAATGGATTAATTAATAGTGGTTTTTATCAGACAAACGGTGGAAATGCACCATCCATTTATGCGAGTCAGAAAGGAAAACAACTTACATACTTAGGCAATTGGAATGCGGATGCTAACCAGTTGTGGTTTAACATTAATGCCGGCTATTATACGATTGTTAAAGTGCCGGGACATTATGTAATGCTGGCAAATCAGCTGTCGAAAGAAAAGGGAGTTTTATACTGCTATGATTCATGGACACCAAGTTCATCGGTGGCACCACAGCCATTGAGCAGATATTCCTCATGGCAGTCGGGCTATGTGTATCGAAATGATTCACGAGACACAACGCCTCCAACAATCAGCAACGTCCGAATCACGGATGTCAATGCGGATGGCTATACCGTAGTCTGCAACGTATCGGATAATGTGGGCATTTCCAAGGTGGAATTTCCTTCCTGGAACACTGACAAACACCGAGGCGAGGATGCAAACTGGATTCAGGGCAGTGTATCCGGAAATACAGCTTCTGCAAGAATCTCACTTTCCTCTCTCAAATCCGGAGCGGTGCAGGGAAACTATGTGACGCATATTTATGCGTGGGATTCATCCGGAAATAAAACCTGTGTGTCAACATCGATTGTTTATATTGACCGCACGGCACCGACATTGACAGATATCAAAGTGGTAGAAAAAGATTCCAAAGGCTACACCGTAGAATGTAAGGCAAGCGATGCGAGTGGGGTTAATCGTGTACAGTTTCCGACGTGGACTGCGAAAAACGATCAGGATGACATTGCCAAAGACTGGTGGACGAATCAAGCAGTAAGAGGTACGCGTGTTTCCGGTGATACTTACCGGTTCCGGGTAAATATTTCAGAACACAATAACGAAGTAGGAAGGTATGCTACGCATATTTACGTTTATGATAAATACGGAAATTACAGTTGCGGCAGAAGTGGCTGTGTAGTTCCATTAGGTCTGTTTCCGCAGAAGATAGTAAAATATGGAAATTCTTTGTTGTCTTTGTATAACGAGAATTATTCATGGGATGAAATGAAAACGCTGTCCGGCAAACTGCAAAGTAAACTTGCCGAAGTGGAAGATGCAAAAAAACAGCAGGTAATTACTAATTTAGTATCTGATCAGATAAGACAGTATTATTACATTGGCGGAAGTCAGGCGGGAAAAGGACAGCCATGGAAATGGCAGAGTGGTTCAAGCGTTACATATACCAATTGGGATGCTGCACAGCCGGATTGCGCCGGTAACAGTGAATTTTATATGGCGGCAATCCGTGGACATGGACGCTGGAATGACATGCCGTCCTCGTACATTTATTCCGGTTTTATTTTGGAAACGCCACTGAATCTTAAACCGGCGGCTGAGATTACGTATGGAAACAAAGTTTACCGTTTTTACACGGCGGGAATTCCTTATGCACTGGCAGAACGCTATTGTAAGGAACTTGGTGGAAATCTGGTAAAAATCGAATCAGAAGAAAAAAATAATGTGATTGCTCAAAAGGTAAAAGAATTAAATAAAACCTTTTACATTGGTGCCAGCGATGAGAAGGAGGAAGGGAAATTTGTCTGGCGTGACGGCTCCGCTGTAACATACACCAACTGGTCGCAAAATGAGCCAAATAATGCGGCTGAATGCGGGGGAGAAAACTATGTACAAATGTATGCGAACGGTAAATGGAACGATTATACAGGGCAGAATGTAGACGTTGGATTTATCGGTGAATTTGACAAGACGCCAGCGGCGACAAGCACACCGGCTCCAACCAATACGCCGAACGCCACGCAAAAGCCGCAGGCGACCAACCGTCCGCAGTCTACGAAGAAACCACAGGCCACCAAAAAGCCATCATCCCAGACTGATGACTCTGATTACAACTGGAGCAGTGACGATACTTCAAGTGATGATGTGACGGTTAAGAAAGTGACCGGCGTTAAGGTTAAAAAGGCAGCGAAAAAGAGTCTTATCGTAACTTGGCGGTGGTTTGTTTCACAGGATGGATTTGAGGTGCAGTATGCATTAAACAAATCGTTTACTAAAAAGAAGAAAACAAAACGATATGACCTTTATGCAGAAAGGGTTAAATTGAGAGGATTAAAACGGAAAAAGACGTATTATGTTCGTGTCAGAGCATTTAAAAAGGTTGGCACAGAGAAAGTATACGGCAAATGGAGTATTACGAAAAAATGTAAAGTGAAATGATGAATGGAGGAAGAAAGATGAAAAGATATTTTAGAATTCAGGTTGCGGTATTATGCCTGATAGCAATTATATGTGGTGTGAATAGCAGTCATGTTTCTGCAAAAATGAGCAATCGTACCGTTCATAAAAAGTACATGACTACCCTGCTTAAATTGAACAAGCAGTTGACGAAAAATGGCTATATAAATGCACAAGGGCCAATCTATTTTTGCTATATTGATTTTGACCATGATGGAATTGATGAATGTATGGTAAATGGTTGGTCAATGGCAAAGGATTGGAATGGTGGAACAGATACTGCTTTGTATGCCTGCGTAAACGGAAAAGTTAAATGCATCGTTAAAGTATTCAATAGCTGGCAGAGAGGAACAGAGTATTATTACAACACGAAAAAAAGTGTAATTACGATGTACTCCGGAACTTTTACAGATGGCAGGGAAATTGTTTACAAATATAAGAAGGGTAAGAAAAAGAAAATAGCGACATTAGATAAAAGTACAATGGATGGTTTCTTTATTAATGGCAAAAAGGTAAGTGAGTCAAAATTTGAAAAAAAGCGAAACAAACTGGTAGGAAATATTTATGAGATGAGCTATAAATTCAAAAAAGTTACGAAGAAGAATTTGAAGAAAGCAATTTAAAGGAGTGCGAAATTATATGAAGAAAATAAAATTAGTTGTTTTTGTTTTGGCAAGTCTGCTTGTGACAACAGCATTTGGTGCACTTGCTGTTCCGTCACATGATGTGAAGGCGAAGGCAAAATATCAATATTATGAAACGACATTAAATCCGAGTGAATATGTCTATTATTATGACAGTAGTAAAAAGAACAAGCAGGGAATTGCGTACGATGCGTCCATAAAAGGAAATAAACTTAAGATATCAGGAGCACTTACAAAAGGAAGTCACTTAAATGATACATCGAAAAAAGTAAAATTTATGGGAGAAAAAACTCGAAAGTTTAAAATAACGAAACGTACCAAATATTATATTGCAGGTGGTGAAGATTCTATGCAGAGAATATCGAAAGCAAAATGTGCAAGATATTTAAGAAAAGGAAGTAAAGGACTGCTAAGTTTTGGAATTACATTAAAGGTTCGCTCGGGAAAAGTTGTTGAGGTATATATATATTCCTAATTGTATAAAAAACAAAGGGGGATTTTCACTATGAAAAAATTCAAGCTAATAAGCGTATGTTTTATAATTTTGTTAATTGGTATTATTGCATATGCAAAGACTGCGTTTGCAGCGGGATTATATCGGGATGGCAATTTTCTGTTTTATGATGGGGATAAAGAGGGTGAATATGTATTGTTTCGATATGATGGAACTGAAAAAAATATTCAGATTCCATCGTACATAACATCTATAACATTTAATGCATTTGCCGGTAATAAAAATATAGTAAATGTTACGATCCCGTCTAGTGTAACAACAATATGGGATAGAGCTTTTGAAGGTTGTACAAATTTAGAGAATGTTATTATGCCCTCAAGTTTTGATAAAATGGGTAACTATGTATTTAATGGTTGTACAAGTTTAAAAAGTATTCCAGCAGGATTGAAGGTAATAGGAGACAATATGTTTAGTGGGTGTACTGGATTAGAAAGCGTTGTCATATCATCCGATTTGTCGTATTGGGGCTGGGGGGCTTTCGATGGTTGTAGTAATTTACAAAGTATTACAATTGAGGAGGGGGTAGCAGAAATTCCTGTTGGGACATTTTGTGATTGTACAAGTATTACTAAAGTGAAAATTCCAAATGGAGTACAGTCAATACATGATAGGGCATTTGAAGGGTGTAGTAATTTAAAACAAGTTATTCTCCCACAAAGTTTGAAAAAGATAGGAAGCAGCACATTTTCGCACTGTAAAAACTTAAAAACTATGTTTATTCCGAATGAAATAAAAGAATTAACCTCATCGTTATTTGAAAATTGTGAAGATTTGAATAGTATTTTTATTCCAGCAGGACTAACGAAGATAGAGGCATTCGCATTTTTTGGGTGCAAAAATTTAACTGCTGTTTATTACGGTGGAACGGAGGAACAATGGGAAAAAAATAAATTATCATCATCCATACCTAATAATGTGATTGTTTATTTTAATAGTGGTAATAATATGATGCCAGTAGTATCCGACCGTGATGAATCGCTTGGCACAGTTACAAAAGGAGCCGACCTTTCTCTTGGTTCCAACAAATCCGGAAAGTTAAGTATGGAAGTGAGTGAATTCTTTCCTGCCAACTGGAGCTTAGGCGTATCCGTATTTCCGGTTACACTGTCTCAGAAAACAAAGGCAGATGGAAGTTATTCCGTCAAGATGGCAATCGGCGTTGGAAAAACCAACATGCTGGATTCCAAAACGGAGTGGAGCAGGTATAAGCAGGTCGTGAATGACGCAGAGAAATATGCTTCCCTTACCGGGTTATTATATCGGTATGCTCCGGTGAAAAGGTCTACTTATTCGGTGAGCAAATTTAACAAGATGCCAAGCTTGTCTGTGGTAGGCTACATGGAGCAGGAATATGATAAGTATGGAAATCTGATTTCTTCCACCGGTAAGATAGCACCTGAACTGGCTTGGAAGGCAAGTGTCAACTGGCAGTTTGCGTCGCCGATTGGACCGTGGTATGCGTCATTGGCAGGCGGAGGAAAAATTGCAGGAGAACTTGGACCGAAATATACATTTTCCACAAAGAAATGGACGCTCGATGGAAAACTGAGTTTAAAACCGGAAATCTCGCTGGAGGGCGGATATGGAATTAATAAGATTATAACCGCAGGAGTAGGTGGAAAATTGTCGGGTGATTTGCAGTTGCTTCCAAAGTCATCCTGTTCAGCAACCGCCTCGGCATATATTCATTTGTACTGCGCATTTCTTGTGGACTGGCAGCATGATTTGAAAAGTGCAACCTTTAAACTGTGGTCAAATCCAAATAAATTCAATCAGAAAAATGACGGCTGGACATGTTCTTTGATTGATGATTCATTTGCAGAGAAAACATCTGCATGGAATCACAAGGCAGCCAGTCAGCCGATTGCGAAATTAAAGCAGAACGGACAGACGGACAGCATGACGGAATCGACTTTACAGAGCGGAATCCTCACCAGTTCACTGCCGATTATCAAGGAAATCAATGGAACGAAGGTTATGATTTTTCAGGGATATGACAGTGAGCGCAGCGAGTTAAACCGTACGGTGTTACAGTATTCGGTCTGTAAAAACGGTTCGTGGACAACACCAAAAGCGGTTTTAGATGATGGATACGCCGATATGTATGCAGACATGGCAGTGGTAGATGGCAAGCTGGTACTGGCATGGCAGAAGGAAAAGTCGGAAATCGAAGGCAACGTAAGTGACGGTGCCAACACCATTTTAAATGACGTGGCGAAGAAATCCGAAATCTGGACAGCCGTTTTTGATGAGGCATCCGGTACATTTACACAGACCACACAGCTTACGAATAACGACAAACTGGATATGATGCCGAAAGTTAGTGGGGGAAGCGATGGTGCTGCTGTTACATGGCTTCGAAGTTCTTCCGAGGATTATGTTGAGAATGAGGGAACTACTACGATTTGCCGACAGACGCTCGGCTCTTCCAAAGTGCAGGAGATTGCTTCTACGACGAAGGAAGTAAAAGAGTATGCGGTCTATGAAGAAAATGGTGCAAACCATGCCATTTATTTGACGGAAAATGAAAACGGAGAATCGCAGATTTGTAATGAGGCAGATAAAACGCTTATTTCTTCCGGGACAGATGAGGGAACCATTGCCGGACTTCAGTATGCGAACGGCAAACTGCTTTATAACCGTAATGGAAAGATGTACGAGTTAAAGGATGGCGAAGGGACAGAGCTGACCGATGATGAAAACAGTATTCCGTCTTCTGCGATTTATTGTAAAAATGGTGATTACGAAGGATTTGTATGGATTGCAAATGATGATGAGACCGGCGAAGGAAGCATAAAAGTTTCCATGAAAACCGAGGATGGTTTTTCAGAACCGGTTACGGTGTATACCAGAAAAGACAAGCGAATCCAGTATTTATCGCCGGTGTTGGAGAGTGACGGTCAGTGGGAGTTTGCTGCCAATGTATTGAACCAGAGCACAAACTTAAATGAGCTGCTTGTGATTTCAAAAACGCCGCAGACCGAATTGACCTTAGCAGGTGCTTCCATAGATGAGTACGATGTGGAAGATGATTTGACTGCTGTTCACTACTATGCAACCAATACGGAATTAACTCCGATTGATGAATTGATTGTAAAGATTCAATTGGAAGATGGCACAGAGATTGAAAAGACGATATCGCAGACGGTTCAGCCGGGCGAGACAGTCTCCGGTACGGCATACATGGATTTGTCGGATGTGACGAATCCGCAGACTGCATCGGTGTATGTCTATGCAAAAGGACAGACTGACCTCACAAAGAATCAGGTGTCCGTATCCGTCGGAAAATCGGATATCCGGTTAACAAACACGGTAGAAGAAAAAGGCAGTCAGGCGGTTATCACGGCAACCTTAGAAAATGTCAGCGACCGCACTGCAACAACTACATTGAAACTTTACAGTGATGAGAAGAAATCCAAGCAGTTGTATACGTCAGAGGAAATTTCCATTGAACCATGGAAGCGTGTGACGAAGACCATTACTGTGAATAAGAGTGATTTGTCATACAATGCAAATCAGGCAGTTTATATGCTGCTTCATGCGGATGTGGACGAGGGTGACTGTGACGAGTCCAATAATGACAGTTATGCGATTTTGTATCAGGCAAAGACAAACACAAACACGAATGCCAATTCACAGACGTATTCATCCGGAACAGCAAATGCCGGAAAGAAGCAGTCCACACCAAGCAAAACGGTAAAAGTTAAAGCACCTTCCAAGGTCAAGCTTACCTCAGCTAAAAATGGAAAGGGTAAGAAACTTATTGCAAAATGGAAGAAAGTCACTGGTGCCAAAGGCTATCAGCTTCAGTATGCTCTAAACAAAAAGTTCAAAAAGAAAAAGAGCGTACAGACAAAGAAAACCAAGTACACCATTAAGAAACTGAAAAAGAAGAAAACATATTACATTCGTGTTCGTGCCTACAAGATGAATGGCAGGAAAAAGGTGTATGGTAAGTGGAGTAAGGTGAAAAAAGTTAAGATAAAGAAATAACAAAAAAACAGGAGGATTTCACAATGAAAAAACAAAAATCAATGGTTCTTTTACTTATTTTTGCGATGGCATTATCTCTGCTTCCGCAGAGTGCCTTTGCCGCAAAGAAAAAGGTAAAACTGAACAAAAAAACGGTAACAGTAAACGTTGGAAAGACAGTAAAAATTAAACTGCAAAACAACAAAAAGAAGGTGAAGTGGACAGTCGCTTCCGGTAAGAAAAATGTGACACTTAGTAAAAAGAAAAAGACAGAAGTCACAATTAAGGGAAAGAAAGCCGGAAAAGCCAAGGTGCAGGCTAAAGTGGGTAAGAAAAAGTATGTCTGCAAGGTGACGGTAAAGGTTAAAAAAAGAGCAAACAGTTCGGCTAAAAAAACGCAGACCAATACAAGCAATACTTCTGCACAAAAAGGACAGTATAAACTTTCTGGTTACATAAAGACGAAAAACGGAAATATCGTTAAGGGACCTTTTCGATTTTCGGTTAGAAAAAAAGATAGCCCAGGTTTTTTATATAACGCGAGTGTAGACGCTAAAACAGGAAAATATACGGCGTATCTGTATCCTGGAACTTATGAGTTTTTTTCTTTTGGATATGATGGAATTGAAAATGCTAATACTACAGCTATTGATAATGCAATGAAAGGTCAGGTAACAGTAGGCAAAGCAAATAAAGAATTTGATTTTGTGTTTGATGGGAATGTAGCGCAGGGGAAAATGACAAGGGGAAATAATATTCCATTTACAGGTATTTTTGAGATAGAAGCATTAAGGATTGATACTTTTTATGAGTCTCTTGTGCCATATTCAGACGAACAGTTTGTAGTTGATAAAGATGGTAATTATTGTGTTTTAATTCCTTCTTCCAATAATTTTATTGCCAGTGGACATTCATATATTGTTCGAAATGCTGGGAGCAGCGAAAAAATATGGACCTTAAATTTTAATAAAGGAGATTTAATGAATCATAATTTGACCTGTAATTTGCAAAAAATATCTGGGGAAATTACGAACTTTGGAGGGAAATTTGATAGAGAAGTTGATTTGTCGAATACCTTGTTGAATGTAACGGAAAATGAGGATGTCTTTGGTAATGGTTATCAGCCAAAGTATCAAAAGATTACATATGATGAAACAACGAAAACACACAGTTATGTATTTTTAGTGGAACCAGGGGTATATAAAATGCAGGGTGAATGTGCTTATTCACAGAAATTTACGGTACCATCAAAAGATGTTTCGAACTTGCCAATTAATTTTGAAGCATATCGTCTTTGTATCAATCTTACAAATACAAGTGGTATTAAGTATTGTGTGAACTATAATACAATTCATGTCGGTTACTCGATGAGATCGGGATACAGTATTTGGTCAGGTAAGGAAATGATAGAAGAAGAGGATTATGACCGTGATTCAAATATAGATACGGGTAAACATCGAATGGATGAATATATGTCCGCAGGGGAATATTCGTTGTCTTTCTATAAAGCAAAGCTGAACGATGATGGTAGTGCTGTGCTGGATGAAGACGGCAATTATGAAGAAGGAAGTGTAACGGCAATTGCTGAATTTAATGTTCCGGATATGCAAGGCGAAATCTCGTTAAACTACTAATTTTTGTAGCTTCTTTTAAATTAAAAGCAAGGCAATAGGATTATTATTGAGATGATTAAAATTGGTGGATTTGCATGAAAAGCAAATCCACTGTTGGGATAAGTTTTACAGTAAAAGAATGTTATGTAGAAGGAGAAAATATTTTATGAGATTAGTTCCATTATTGATGAAAAAAAACAGGTGTGGTAAATGTTTAGTTTCCATGCTGACAATAATGGCTTTGGTAGTATCATCATTTGTGTTGCCGGTACATACCATGAAAAGCGGTGCGGCAGAAAATACATCGTCCTATGGATTAAGTAATCCAACGATTAGTAACGGTGTAACAACATGGGATTGTATCTATTTTGGAAACTACTATCAAAGTAACAGTTCAACAAAAGAACCAATTAAATGGCGTATCCTTTCCGTAAATGGAAATGATGCCTTTTTACTGGCAGACCAAAACTTGGATGCTAAACCGTATAATGAGGAATATACGGATGTGACATGGGCAACTTGTACCCTTCGCACGTGGTTGAATGATACATTTTTAAATACGGCATTTACATCAGCAGAACAGGCTGCAATCAAGAATACAACAGTTGTGAACGATGATAATCCATACTATGATACCGAGGGTGGTGTGAATACTACTGATAAAGTGTATCTTTTGTCCATTGCAGAAGCATGTAGTAATACTGATTATGGATTTAATGGCGCGTTTAGAACGAAAAGTGAAACTAAAGAAGCAAAAAATACAGCATATGCAAAAGAGTGCGGAGCGTGGACGTTCACGAGTACGGAGTACACGGGGTACGAGGGGAACGGCCGGTGGTGGCTGCGGTCGCCGGGCGATGATAGTCTTGATGCCTCCATTGTGGATTACGATGGCTTCGACCTTCTCAGTGGCAGTATTGTCAGCCATGATGATTATGCAGTTCGCCCCGCATTACATTTAAATCTATCGTCCTCATCCCTTTGGCGTTATGCTGGGAAAGTTTCTTCAGATGGAAGTGTGGATTTACCTACACCATCCCCGACAAATACACCTACACCAGTGTATAGTTTCAGACGTGGAATCGACAATAATTCCTTCTGTCATAACAACGGAAATGACTCAAATTGGTATTGTCCTTATAACGCAAAGTACGAAACAGATACTAAATATTTGAAGGATATTTCAAGTGGTTTTTATGAGTATTTGTCATTATTAAATAAAAGCAGAAGCAAATGGGATGGTTCGTGCTATGGAATAAGTATGGGGATGACATTGAATAAGGGAAATAAAGTTAATTTAGATGCTTTTAATGCGAAATCCTTTTATCAATTACAGCCATATTCAAATGAGTTGGCAAGAAAGTATTTGAATTTCTTGTATTTGTCCCAGTTTTCATCAAAATATGGTGGATTAAGTCTTACGGCAGAAACAACAAGAAAAGATGGCTCTGGTAGTTGTACAAAGTCAAAATTTTTACAAAAATTTGTGAAAGAAGTGCAGAAGTGGCAAGTAAAAGGTATTCCGGTAATGCTCTTATATCATTCCCAAACAAGTGGGCATGCTATTATCGCAACATCAGTATATGAAGATAGCGATAATTATGAAGTGTTTTTATATGATATGAATTCGGTTGGCTCAAAGGATGAGAGCCCACGAGGAGAATTTTCTATGATGACAGTAGAAAAGGATTTTAGTGATTTTTCATATAAAGATGCTACAGAAGACGAATGGGAAGAGAATTATCAGGAATTAAGATATTTTAACACAGAGCAAGTGTTAAATGGTCCGTATAGCAATGCAGAGACGAAAAAAAAGGCTAATGCTAAAACAAGTGAGATATCAGGAGAGGATAATCGCAATACATTAATTGTCAGCGATGGCATAAAAGTAACAGATAAATCAGGAGATACATTGGAATTTGAAGACAGTAGGATGACAGGAAGTATTAATGTTATTGACTACATTCCAATCTATGGTTCGGTGTTTGAAAACGAGGAGAAAAATTTACAGTATTTGGCTCAGATACCGGAATCTGATTCATATACTGTTGAACCAGAGCAGGATAATACAGATATTACACTGTACGGAGAAAATTCCTTTGTAGCAGTAAATGGGCAAAATATTGAGCGGATTACGACAAGTGAAAATACGACAGAAGTTGAGGGGGATAAGGCAGATTATAGTATTTCCGTTCCGGCGGAAGAAAACAATTGCAATTTGTACCAGGTAAAACTTACATCTGACAATGCCGTATATAGCTATAGTAACGGAGAATTGCATATTACATCCAATAATGGGATGTCAAATATATCGGTAAATGCTTGTCGCGACACGGATTATGCAGGTGAACAAGAGGTATCGATAACGGCGAATGAAATTAAAATTACTCCGGTTAAAGCAGAGAATGATAAAGTAAACATAGTCGCGAGTAATAAAGATGGAAAATCGGAACAGCTTGAAATTACGTTAAAAAGTACCCAGCAAGAGGAGAAAGCTAATTCTACTCCTGTTCCAACGCCTACACCTACGACAACAAAGTCACAAAACAGCAATGTAGGCAAAGACAATACTTCATCAACGGCAGGACAAAAGATTTTGCGTATACCTCAGGTTAAGGGTTTGAAAATATTAAGTCAATTGAAAAAAGTCAAAAAAAGCAAGACGTGTAAAGTGACTTTGTCTTGGAAAAAAGTCACTGGTGCTAAAGGCTACCAGCTCCAGTATGCCCTAAATAAAAAGTTCAAAAAGAAAAAGAGCATACAGACAAAGAAAACCAAGTACACCATAAAGAAACTGAAAAAGAACAAAACGTATTACATTCGAGTTCGTGCCTATAAGATGAATGGCAGGAAAAAGGTGTACGGAAAGTGGAGTAAGGTTAAAAAGGTTAAGATAAAGAAGTAACAGAAAAAATAGGAGGATTTCAAAATGAGAAAACAAAAAACACTGGTTCTTTTACTTATATTTGCAATGGCATTATCTCTGCTTCCGCAGAGTGCCTTTGCCGCAAAGAAAAAGGTAAAACTGAACAAAAAAACGGTAACAGTAAACGTTGGAAAGACAGTAAAAATTAAACTGCAAAACAACAAAAAGAAGGTGAAGTGGACAGTCACTTCCGGCAAGAAAAATGTGACACTTAGTAAAAAGAAAAAAACAGAAGTCACAATTAAGGGGAAGAAAGCCGGCAAAGCCAAGGTACAGGCAAAAGTGGGCAAGAAAAAATATGTCTGCAAGGTGACGGTAAAGAATAAAACCAATAAGAGCAGTGTTGCGACCCAAAAACCAACAAGAAAACCAGTTCAAACACCGGCACCAACAGGTAAAACTTCTTCACAGCCGACCCAAAAACCGGAGGCAAAAGCAGTAGAATTGTTGACACAGTATGATGATGCTATTGTTGCTAAGACAAGTACGGCATTATCAGAGCGTAATTTGAGTTTTTATACGCTTGGACAGTTTGGCAAGATAAGTGTTAAATTATCGGACGGTACAAATAAGGAACTACATAACAATAACAATATACAGGAATCTTCGTATAGTCGTTTTTCAATTACAGGAGTGGACACAACGGCAACGGGTGATTATAATGCGACTCTATCTTACACAGAAGGAGCATGGAGTAATACGAATACAGTTTCAAAACAAATAAAGATCTCCGTTGCTGAGGAAAAAACAAATGAGCAGTATTCATATATTTCAAATGGGGAGATTGCGCAAGTAAATGCTATTTACAGCACAGAAAAAAGTGTTCATATACCAGACACAATTGATGGCGCGCAGGTTATAAATGATTATGGTGATATTTACGATAACCCTGCCAATAAACAGATTCGTAATAATCAAATAACAGCAATTACGTTGTCAAAGTATTTGAGATATATTCCACAAGCAACAAATTCCCTTTTTGACATTGATTATAGTTTAGATAATTCCTATAGTTGGTCATCACTAAAAGAAATTAGTATTAGTGATGAAAGTAAAAACTTTTCTTCTGAAAATGGAGTTTGGTTTGATAAGGATAAGACGGTGCTGGTAAAATATCCATGTGCCAAAGTGGATACCGAGTATCGGATTCCGAACATAGTAAAGGAAGTTCGAGGTGGAGCCCTTAGAGATGTTATACATGGATTTCAGAAAATATATATACCGGCATCGGTGGAAAGTTTTCCTTGTTTCAGCGATTCGCATGGTACGTCAAATTTAAGTGAAATAGAGGTTGATGGGCAGAATAAGAATTATAAATCACAGGATGGTGTCTTGTATTCGAAAGATATGAAACAATTACTTCTATATCCTTTTGCCAAACAAGATGTTTCCTATTCTGTGCCAGAGGGTGTTGATTATATTAAAGACATTATAGATGTACAACACTTAAAAAATATTGTATTACCTAAATCACTTTATAGAATTTATGGTTATATTCAGGTTGAAAATGTGTATATAGATCAAACATATGATTGGTATCAAAGCCAGCAAAATGCTTATCATTGGGTATTGCAAAGAATTATATGGAATAATACAACAATTTATGTAAGAGATAGCCAGTTAAGAGATTATTTTATGAAAGAAAATGCCGAACAGTTGGAAAAATATCATGCTACGATTTCGGAAGTATACAATTGGTAAAAAAGAGTAAGTAGAATTTTATGAAAGCGTAATGCCATAAAAGAAGGTTGCGCAATCATCAAAAAAGTCTTGCTTCATGGCAAAAAAGGTGAGATAATATTATAAATAAAAAACGTAACCGTTCGTCATTTTTGGCGGGCGGTTACGTTCGGTGTTATGGCAAATTAACTAGGATTGCGAGTATGAAGTGAAGGGAATTCGGAAAAAATGGATCATTTTGAGCCAACTGATAAATGATTGTGTAAAAATACTCAAATTGATTTCCCTTCAAATACTTTCTTAGATGCAAAAAGTAAAAATCTGTAAATTCAAAAGGCCATAAAATATGTAGCATAAAATCAGCTCCTTTTTTTGATTAAGTAGTATTAATATGTCTGCTTGCCCACCGCCACAAAAAAAGAAAAGATTTAAATAAAAAAGCGTACTACGCCTCCTAAAGACGTAATACGCTTTCAGTTTTTCTTGACACACAGGTAAAACCCCGATAATATGAATTACACAGAAGTCAATATTTAGATGTTGAGTTGTTGTTAAAAAATGGTTATAATGAATTTGCTATATGCGTATAGCAAGGTGTTTTGGGCATGAAACACTGATAGCATGATTTACATAAAGGTGGACTCTGGGGAAATTATGGTATAAGCTAAAAAAATGTGGTATACTTTAGACAATGCCTATACGTGAATGAAGGAGAGTTGTGATTATGTTTAGAAAACTCAAGGTTGACAATTTCAAATCATTAGTTGATTTTTCAGTTGAGTTTACACCAATGAGTGTGATTATTGGCAATAACGCTACAGGGAAGAGTAGTGTTTTGCAAGCGATTGATTTTTTGTGCGGCTCGATAAAAGAGGATTTTGATATTATGTTAGAGCGTAGGAACTGGACAGCGGATAATATCAAGTCTAAATTAATAAATTCAAATAAAATACATTTTGAAAGTAATATTTTACTTCCTTCTAAAGAAGGTAAATTGGAGTATGACTGGAGCATGGTTTTATCCATTTATTCAGATGAAAATGAGGTAAGCCTGCTTTCTGAAAGACTTGTATGTAATGGAACCCAATTGTTAGTGTATCAAAAAGGAGAAGATGGCTTCATAAAAAATGAAGGCAAGGATACAAATGTATTACCGAGAGCACTGGCAATTAAATCGTCCGCACTGAGAATGTTAAATAGGGATGAAACGATAGATTACCGAATAAAATATTTTATTGATTTTCTGGAGAATTCATTGTCATTTGAAATGCTTTCACCAAATGAAATGAGGCTCAGCAGCCGAGGTGCGAAGGAAAGTATTGGAATGTCAGGAAAGAATTTGCCATCCTTTATCAAGCAAATGACAGATGAACAGAAAGCAAGTTTTATGAATAAATTGACAAGGTTGTTTGGAGACAGAATTTCTGATATAGACGTCGAAATACCGGGAAGACCGGGGTGGATGCAGATTGTCAGCACTGAGAAATATGAGGGTAAGTCTATTAAGATATCGTCAAAAGAAATGAGCGATGGAATGTTGCGCTTGTTAGCATTGGCTGCGATTAGTGAGATTAAAAGTTCTAATGCGACAATGCTTTTGGACGAGATAGAGAATGGGGTAAATACAAATTATGCAGAGCAGCTGTTAGAGATTCTAAAGGAGATGTATGCTGCGAAAAAGCATCAGCTTATATTAACGACTCACAGCACTGTGTTTATGGATTATATAGATGCCGAAGATATTGTCTTTTTATATCGAGATAATAATGGATATACAAAGGCAGCGAGGCTTTTTGAGAATGAGGCAATGAAAGCAAAATTAGAATATATGTATCCGGGAGAGATTTTGCTTAATATGTCGCAAAAAGAAGTATTGGATAAGTTACTTGCATCAAATGACTAGAAAGGTAATTCGGATGAAAATTGCTATAACCGGCGAAGGAAAAACAGATTTTGGGCAAAAAGAATATAGTACAGGCAAATGGCTTCCGGGTCCTGCAATAGTTTATGCTGAAAATATCGCAAAAGAAAAAGGGGCGGAAGTCGAATTTATACCGATTGAGAAAGAGGATGTAAAGAAG
>ULIY01003773.1_pt1 | contig 22420 bp, 19 predicted proteins | sample 1950511 | NCBI WGS metagenome assembly ULIY01 (sample SAMEA4835453, study PRJEB28245) | human gut metagenome | biome: gut microbiome; material: fecal sample | place: Denmark | collected 2008
CGACGGCTTTATTCAGCTTGCGGGTCCGTCCATGACGGCGCAGCTTGCGCGGCTTAAAAAACGCATGTTTGAACTCGGCGCGGCAAAGGTCATTATCGACGGTGCGCTGAGCCGAAAATCGCTTGCGATGCCGGCTGTCAGCGATGCGGCAATACTGTGTTCGGGCGCAAGCTATTCCCCGGATATTCGAAAAACTGTTGAAGACACATGCTTTTCGGCGGAGCTTATGATGCTTCCACAAACGGAGCGGACGGAAGATGTGCGTCAATGCAAACAAAAATACGGCGTGTTTTTCGGCAGCGGGACTCATGGCGGAGAGCAAACGGAGTTTTCGGAGTTTTCCCGCGCGGCGGAACTTGTTCGAAAAGGCGGCGCAGAGGCTGTTTTGATGCGCGGCGGGGTGCCGGATTCGGCTGCAAATGCGCTTATTGCGGCGGGACGTGCGCTGAACGGACTTGAGATTATTTGCGAGGATGGCAGCAGGCTGCTGCTTTCGCATAAAAACTATGAAAAACTTGTTCGTGCAGGTGCAAGATTTACCGTTCTGAACAAAACGCGGCTGCTTGCGGTGACGGTCAACCCGTTTTCCGCAAAAGGCAGTCATTACAACAAAACGGAATTTTACGATGCCATGTGCAGCGGTCTCGGCGGACGCGTGCCGGTGCTTGATGTTGTGAGCGAATTCGGCTGCGAGGCAGCGGAGTAAACCCGTGCGCGTAAAATCGATATTCCTGCGCTTTCGCGAATAAATGATAAAAAACAAATTGACATTATAAGACTATGCTTGACAAACAACAGCAGGCAGCGATAGGATTTGCCTACATAATTGAAAATTTGCAGACTTGTTCCCCCTTCGGAGAGGAGCTTGCGCGGCATACCAATGCGTATCCGTGTGAAGAGAATGCGCGGCTTTGCCGCGAACTGGAAAACGTTCGCCTGCTTGCGGAAACGATCCGCAGCGATGCCGCAAGGGAGGCACTGTCCGCCGCCGAGCGTGCGCTCATGCAGCTTAAAGATGTTCGCCGTTCGGTCGCGCGAAGCCGCGAAATGACGCTTACAGACGTTGAATTCTTCGAAATTAAACGTTTTTTGATAAAGCTTGATGCGCTTGCGGAGGCATTTTCGAAGATTCCCTGCGGCGAAAGGCTGAACGAAATCGATATTCACCCTCTGCCGCATGCGCTTTCAATAGTTGACCCGGACGGAATGCGTGCAATGACTTTTCGCGTGAGCGACAGCGCATCCGCAGAGCTTGCGAAAATTCGGCGCGAGCGCAAACGGGTTGATGCCGAACTGCGCCGAGATCCTGTCGAGGGGCGGGATGCGCTTGAAGCGGAAAGAACTCTGCTTGCCGCAAGGGAGGAGAGCGAAGAACTGCGCATCCGCACGGAAATGACAAGAGCTTTTGCTGCATATTCCAACGAGGCGGAGCAGGTGATTAAATGCATTGCAAGGTTCGATTTTGCGCTTGCAAAAGCAAGGCTTATGTGCAGCAGGGGCGGCAGCATTCCGAAGGTTTATGCAAACGGGCAGCGGGTTCTTCTTAACGAAATGATTAACCCGCAGACAGCCGATGCACTGCACTCGTCGGGGCGAAAGTTTACCCCGGTCAGCATCGAGCTTTTATCCGGTTCAACCGTTATCACGGGCGCAAACATGGGCGGAAAATCCGTTGCGGTCAAAACGCTTGCGCTGAACGTGCTGCTTGCGCTGTGCGGTTTCCCCGTTTTTTGCGGGGAAGCCGAATTGCCGCATTTTGCCGGCATACACTTGCTCTGTGAGGATATGGAGGACAGCTTGGGCGGACTTTCGAGCTTCGGCGGGGAGATGATTCGCTTTGACGGCATTCTTTCCGAAATAAAAACCGAAAGCACTGCACTCGTTCTGCTTGATGAGTTTGCGCGCGGCACGAACCCGCACGAAGGTGCGGCGCTTGTGCGGGCGGCAGTGAAGTATTTCAACAATCGACGCGGCTGTTTTGCGCTGATAACAACGCATTTCGATGATGTTGCGTGCTGTGCGCCCATGCATTATCAGGTCATCGGGCTCAAAAACGTTGAACCTGCCGTGCTCGATGCAGCATTGGCGGGAAACGATGCTTCGAGGGCTTCCGTGCTGCCGAAGCTTATGGACTACGGCTTGTATCGCGTTGCAAGCGATGTGAATCCGCCGCGTGATGCGCTGGCGATTTGCAGAGCAATGCGTGTTTCCGATGAGTTCATGCGCTGTGTAAATGCGGAGGAAACAAAACAGTGAACCCCGTGCCGCGAAGAGACGGAACGAATGCGGCATTAAACATAAAAATTAAAATGTCTGAAAGGCAGAATACAGGAGGATTTACAATATGAAATCAGTAAACAAAAAACACAATGTGCGCATTGCGGCTCTTATCGCAGCAGTGCTTGCGCTCTGTCTTGCGCTGACAGGCTGCATGATGGGCAGCGGCAAACAGCCGAGTATCAATGCAGAGGACGATTCAACCGTTGCATATGCCGACAGGCAGCTTACCTTTGCGCAAAATGTGCAGTCGATTCAGGTGAACGTCAACACAGCGGTCGGATTCTTCTGCTATGAAGACAATATGTATAAAATTTTGACCGATAAGACCGGCGGCGGTTCCGATGCTTTGGAGACAGACGCACCGGATGCGACAGACGCACCGGATGCTACAACTGCTCCGGATGCTACAACTGCTCCGGACGCACCGAAAGCTGACACGGCCGAAGACAACACGGTTAAATATACCGTTGAGCTTTTTGAAAAGGATAAGGACGGAAACCTTTCGGAAACGCCGGCATCTTCAGATAAATTCACTTATGAAATCAACGAAAAAAACGGCTATCTGTTTGTGAAATCCTCCGTTCTCGGCGAGATTCGCATTAATGCATCCTGCGCCAACGGCAGCGAATTGAAAGAGACTGTAAAGCTCAATGTCAACCGCCAATCGGTGAGCCTTTTCGACATTGTGATGTTCGTTATCGGTCTGTATCTGCTCTATTCCGCAATTTCCGGCCGCGGCAGAATCTTTGATGCCGAGTTTGTAAAAGAGGGCATGGAAGCAAAACACAAAAAGGCAATGCGCATAAGCTGCCTTGCAGCGGCTGTCATCATGATTGCGGCGGGCGTCGTTTCCGCTTTGGACGGTTTCGGCAAGCTGCAAACGGTCAGCATGATTCTGTTCGGTCTGCTCTGCGCCGTGTTTGTTGCGGCGATCATCTGGACGGGCAAATACGTTGACAAGAACGCAAAACGCGAAGCTCAGCAGCAGCCGGGAGGCGGCGTGCCCCGCGCACCCAAAGCGGCGTTCGAGTTTGACGATGATGAACCCACAATAGACGACGTTAAAAAGTAATTCGCGGAACAGCTCCGCAATCGATTGAGCTTTGAATGAAGGCTGAATCCGGCGGAGCTTTTTGCGGAAGTCCTGCGGATATAAACACAAAAAACTTGAATTAAGTGAGGCAAGCAATGGAAAACAACGAGAACATCGCTCTTTCGGAAGAAACGGCAGCTCCCTGCGGTGCAGACACGAAACGCAGCTTCGGAAACATCGTGAAGCATTATGCGGACAGGTACTTTATTAAGGCTCTCGGAGCAATGGCAAAGGGTCTTTTCGCCTCTCTGCTCATCGGCACGATAATTGCGCAATTTGCGCGTATTCCCGCACTTTCGGGCATTCTTGACCCGATTGTGAAGGTTGCACAGAACGGCTTTGTTGTCGGCGGTGCGATCGGCGCGGCGATTGCTGTCGGGCTTGGTGCGAAAGCTCTGACGCTCTGCGCTGCGGTCGTTGTCGGAGCGATAGGTTATACAAGCGGCGCAGGCGGTGCGGGTCCTGTCGGGGCTTATATTGCTGCCGTTATCGGAATCGAAATCGGAAGGCTTGTTGAAGGCAAAACAAAGGTTGATATTCTTCTTGTTCCCATTGCGGTGCTGCTGACGGGCGGCGTTGTGGGCGTGCTTCTCGGGGCACCGCTCGGTGCATTTATGAAGTGGCTCGGTTACATAATCGGCAAAGCAACCTATCTGAACCCGATTCCGATGGGCATCATAGTTTCCGTTGTTATGGGCATCATTCTGACGGCTCCGATTTCAAGTGCCGCAATTGCCTCCATGATATTTGTAACGGCAAATGCCGCACCGGATGTTAAAACCGGGCTTATGCTTGCAGCGGGTGCCGCAACGATCGGCTGCTCATGCCAGATGGTCGGTTTTGCTGTTTCAAGCTTCCGCGAAAACCGCTGGGGAGGCATTGTTTCTCAGGGACTCGGCACATCAATGCTTCAGGTGCCGAATATATTGCGTCATCCTGCAATCCTTGTTCCGCCGACGCTTGCAAGCGCGATCCTCGGACCGTTCGGAACAACGGTGTTCCAAATGCTGAACGAGGGCATTTCGGGCGGCATGGGTACCTGCGGATTTGTGGGTCAGATAGGAACATTTACGACAATGCTTCAAAACGGCAGCGAGTGGTGGTCGATACTGCTTCGCGTGCTGCTGCTGCATATTGCTGCTCCCGCTGCGCTTTCTCTGCTTTTCAGCGAAATAATGCGCAGGCTCGGGTGGATAAAACAGAACGATATGCTGCTTGACTGAGCTGTGCGGCAGCAAAACTTTTTTAAGTTTTTCTTGAAAGGAAATGAGAACATGGAAAAATTCTATTTATATAACACTCTCACAAAGCGCGTGGACGAGTTTGTGCCGCGCGAGGCGGGCAAGGTCAGCATGTATACCTGCGGCCCGACCGTTTATCATTTTGCACATATCGGCAACCTCCGCTCCTATATCATGGAGGATGTGCTCGAAAAATTCCTGCGCTATATCGGCTATGATGTGAAGCGTGTGATGAACATAACGGACGTTGGGCATCTGTCAAGCGACGGTGACACCGGCGAAGACAAGATGGTCTCCGGTGCGAAGCGCGAGGGCAAAACCGTTATGGAGCTTGCAAAATTCTATGAGAATGCGTTCTTTGACGATTGCCGCAAACTGAACATCAAAACTCCCGATGTTGTTGAACCTGCGACGAACTGCATTGCCGAATACATAAAACTTATCGAAAAGCTGTTTGAGAACGGCTATGCATACGAAGCGGGCGGAAATATCTATTTTGACACCTCCAAACTCAAGGATTATTATCAGCTCACGGGGCATTCGTCGGATGACTTGCTTGTGGGTGTGCGCAGCGATGTTGAAGAGGACGGAAACAAGCGCAACAAGTCAGACTTTGTGCTTTGGTTCACAAAATCCAAATTCGATTCTCAGGAATTGAAATGGGACAGCCCGTGGGGCGTCGGCTATCCCGGCTGGCATATCGAGTGCTCTGCAATCAGCATGAAGCATCTCGGCGAGTATCTCGACCTGCATTGCGGCGGTGTGGACAATATTTTCCCGCATCACACAAACGAAATTGCGCAGAGTGAAGCGGCCGTCGGGCATCCGTGGTGCAGCCACTGGTTCCATGTTCAGCACCTGAATGACCGTGAGGGCAAAATGAGCAAGTCGAAGGGCAATATCCTGACGGTTTCCGTTTTGCAGGAAAAGGGTTACGACCCTCTTGTATACAGAATGTTCTGCCTGCAAAGCCACTACAGAAAGCCGCTTGAATTCAGCTACGATACGCTGGATAATTCAAAAGCTGCTTACGAAAGGCTGCTCAACCGCATTGCGGGCATACCTCAAGAGGGCGAAACGAATGCGGCACAGTTTGAAGATTACCGCCGCCGCTTTATCGAAAAGGTGGGCAACGATTTGAACACTTCACTCGGTCTGACGGTGCTTTACGATCTTCTGAAGGATTCGGATGTGAACGGCGCGACAAAACGTGCAATTATTGCGGATTTTGACAGGGTGCTTTCACTTAATCTGCTTTCGGGCGGCACGAACACTGCGGAAGAGCATTCGGATGAGTTTGTTCGGTATGTTGAAGGACTCATTCGCGAACGCGCAGAGGCAAAAAAGAACAAAAACTATGCCCGTGCGGACGAAATTCGTGCGGAGCTTGCAGAAAAAGGCGTTACGCTTAAGGATTCGAAGGAAGGCACAAGCTGGACAAAGGCATAAATCCGGGAAGAACCGCAAAGCGGAGGGGCAATAATCTTTGCTCCCCCGCCGAAATTTATTCGGAGTGTTTGTTCCTAAATATTGAACTTAACAAAAAACTAACGAAACATAACGAAATATAATGAAGAAAGGTGTGATATTATGAGAAAATGCGCTGTCGGCGGTCAGGCCGTTATGGAAGGCGTTATGATGAAATCCGACAAGGGTATTGCAATGGCAGTGCGCCGCGCGGACGGAAAAATTGTTGCAAGTTACAAAAACCAGGTTTCAAAAGCGCAGAAGGGCACTTTTTGGGGCCTGCCTGTAATTCGCGGAGTTGTTGCGCTTGTTGAATCGCTCACAACCGGCATGTCCACAACGATGGATTCCGCAAAAATGTACGGCGAAGATGCGTTTGCGGATGAGGAGCCGACAAAATTCGAAAAATGGCTTGCGAAAACTTTCGGAAAATCCGTTGAAAACATCGCAATAACAGTTGCGCTTGTGCTTGGCGTTGCGCTTGCTGTCGGGCTTTTTGTGCTTCTTCCGCAGCTGATTTCGTCGATGATTTTCGGGCAGACAAAGAGCCTTTGGCGTTCGCTCGTCGAGGGTGTTTTGCGCGTGGGAATTTATATCGGTTATCTTTTCGGCTGTTCCTGCATAAAAGACATGAAGCGGCTTTTTATGTATCACGGTGCGGAGCATAAAACAATTGCCTGCTATGAAGCGGAGGATGAACTTGTTCCCGCCCGCGCGAAAAAATACAGCCGGCTGCATCCGCGCTGCGGAACGAATTATCTTTTCCTTGTGATGGCGATATCGATTCTGTTTCTTACCGTTATCGATGCCGTGTTCATCTACGGATTCAAATTTGAAATTCAGAACAGCATTCTTGAATTCCTTTTCCGCTTCGGCGTCCGCATAATCTGCATTCCGCTCATTGCGGGCATAAGCTATGAGGTGCTGCATGCGGCGGCAAAGAGTGACGGCTGGTTTGCAAAAGTTGTTCGCGCTCCCGGCATGGGCTTGCAGCTTATCACAACGAAAGAACCCACCGAGGATATGCTTGAGGTTGCAATTGCGGCATTTTATATTGCAATGGGTGAAAGAAGCTGCGATTACTATAATAAACTTGCGGATGAACCCGAAAACCCGCAACCCGCCGATGCAGCGGAGCCGCACGAAAACGCAGAGGCGGCAGCCGAAAAAGCTGAATGCACCGAAAATGCGGAACCTGAAGCAAAAGCGGAAACGGCGGCCGAGGCGCAATGACAATTCGCGATGCCGTTGCACTTGCCCGAAAGGAGCTCATTGAAACGAGCCTTGAAGATGCGGAGTTTGAAGCGCGCCAGCTTGCGGCATTTTGTCTCGGAAAACGCAGATTGTACACGTTTGAGTTTGCGGATGAAATGCCGGGCGATGCGCTGAAAAAGCTTCAAAGCTGCATAATGCGCAGAAAAAATCATGAGCCGCTGCAATACATAATCGGCGAGTGGGAGTTCATGGGACTGCCGTTCACGGTGAACGAAAACGTGCTGATTCCGCGTGCGGACACGGAAACGCTTGCCGAAGCAGCGGAAAAAATCATTGCGGAACGAAGGAACACAACTGCACCCGTAAAATTTCTTTTGGATGTCTGCACGGGCAGCGGCTGCATAGGAATTTCAATTGCCAAGCGGACGGGAGTTCCCGCGCTGCTTTGCGACATAAGCCCCGAGGCTGTTTCCGTTGCGGAAAAAAACATTCAATTAAACGGCGTTGGGGAGCTTTGCATGTGCAGACAGGGCGACCTTTTCGAGGCCGCGCTGCCCTTTGCAAAAGAGCGGGCAAGCGGGTTCGACATTATAACAATTAATCCGCCTTATATATGCACCGATGTTATACACTCACTTCAGCCGGAGGTTTTGCGCGAACCGATGATCGCACTTGACGGCGGTGCGGACGGATTGGAGTTTTACAGGCGCATTCGGAAGGGTTATTCATGTCTTTTGAACCCCGGCGGCGTGCTGCTGCTTGAAACAGGCTTCGATCAGGGCGCGGCGGTTTCAGAGCTTTTTGCGAATGACGGAGCTGTTTCCGTGCTTTCGGACATTTGCGGAAACGATCGCGTGGTGGTTGTTGAAAAAAGATTGAATCGGGGTTGAACAATTGCCCAAACATATGAAAGATAACAGGATATGCTGAACAGACTTAAACAGATGAAGCTGCATTATGAGCAGCTTGCGGAAAAAATCGCCTCCCCGGAGGTCATGGCGGACATGAACGCATGGCGTGAGCTTGTTAAAGAGCATTCAACGCTTGAACCGATAATTACCGCTTACGATGAATACCTTGAAACGGAGCGCGGCATTGCGGATTGCAGGGCGATGCTCGATTCGGAAGAAACCGAGCAGGAGATGCGAACCCTTGCGGAAGAGGAGCTTGCGGAGCTTTCCCATAAAGCGGCGCAGCAGCAGGAGAATCTTAAAATTCTTTTGCTTCCGAAGGATAAAAACGATGAACGAAACGTTATTATGGAAATACGCGCGGGCACGGGCGGGGATGAGGCGGCACTGTTCGGCGCAGTGCTGATGCGCATGTATCAACGCTATGCCGAGCGGCATAATTTCAAATACGAGCTCATCGATATTGCCGAAACGGAAATGGGCGGGATTAAGGAAGCCACGTTCAGTCTCAACGGCCGCGGTGCATATTCCCGAATGAAATACGAGAGCGGAGTGCACAGGGTTCAGCGAGTGCCCGAAACGGAGACTCAGGGGCGGATTCACACAAGCGCGGCAACGGTTGCGGTGCTTCCCGAGGCGGAGGATATTGACGTTGAAATCAATCCCGGAGATTTGCGCATAGACACGTACCGTTCAAGCGGCGCAGGCGGGCAGCATGTTAACAAAACGGAGAGCGCGATAAGAATAACGCATCTTCCGACGGGGCTTGTTGTTCAAAGCCAGGATGAGCGCAGCCAGGGCCGCAATAAAGAACAGGCAATGAAGGTGCTTAAAAGCCGCCTTTATGAAATGTATCGCGCGGAAGCTGCGGCAAAAGAAGCATCGGCGCGCAAAAGTCAAGTCGGTTCCGGCGACAGAAGCGAAAGAATCCGAACCTACAACTTCCCGCAGGGACGCGTTACGGATCACAGAATCGGCATGACAATTTATAAACTGCCGCAGTTCATTGACGGCGATATGGATGAAATTATCGAAGGACTGATTCTTGCCGAACGCACAAAGCAGCTCGCGGGTGAGGATGCGGAGTGAGTCGGGTCGGAAAGACAATAAACCGCTGAAAACTGATACGGATATAATTTAAACATCGACCGTTCCGATTTTTGGAACGGTCGATGTTCTTGTTTAATACAATTTGAACACAATAACGAATGCATTCCGAAACACGGGGTGCATTCGGCACCGACTTATGCCATGGGCTTCAGTTCGGGGGAAATGATAAGGGTTGCTTCGGTTGCTTCCTGAATCTGCTCAACGGTGAATTCGGGATTGTATTCGGTAAGCAGCAAACCTTCGGGAGTTACGAGCATAACGCCCATCTCGGTGATGATCTTTGTGATGCACTTAACTGCGGTGTAGGGCAGTTTGCATTTTTTAAGGATTTTGGGCTTGCCCTTTGCGGTGTGTTCCATTGCAACGATAACGTTCTTTGCGCCGACGAGCAAATCCATTGCACCGCCCATGCCGGGCATTTTTTTGCCGGGGATGATCCAGTTTGCAAGGGAACCCTCTTCGTCAACTTCGAGGCCGCCGAGGATTGTTGCATCAACATGACCGCCGCGAATGAGTGCGAAAGAGGAGGCGCTGTCGATGAAGCATGCGCCGGGTGCTGCTGCGGAGGGGCTGCCGCCTGCATCAACAACGTGGAACGGATCGCGGTTTTCGTCCGTTACGGGGCCGGTGCCGATGGTGCCGTTCTCGCTCTGAAGGATAACGTGAACGTTTTCGGGAAGATATGCGGGAACGAGGGTGGGAAGACCGATGCCGAGGTTGACAACATCGCCGTCTTTAAGTTCTTTTGCAACACGCGCTGCGATGAACGCCTTTATCTGAGCCTTATCCATTAAAGTTTGCCTCCTTCAACAACATAGTCAACAAATACGCCGTAAGTGCGGACGTTTTCGGGTTCGATTTCGCCGATTTCAACGATCTCTTCGGCTTCGGCAATAACCGTGTCTGCCGCGGTTGCCATAACAAGGTTAAAGTTGCTGGTGTTGCCCTTGTACCAAACGTTGCCCGCCTTGTCGATTTTTGCACCGCAAATAACGGCAAAATCGGCATGGATGGGTTTCATGAGCAAATAATCACGGCCGTCAATCGTCTGTTTGCCGAGGCAATAGGGGCTGTCTTCAACGATGGTGCCGACGCCTGCGGGGGTGAGAACACCGCCGAGACCGCCGCCGCCCGCACGAATCATTTCGGCAAGGGAACCCTGCGGAATGAGCTGCACTTCGAGAGTGCCGTCAACCATGGACTGGGTCGCAACCTCGGGATTGAGGCCGACATGGGTTGCGATGAGCTTTTTAATCTGCTTGTTGTGAACGAGCTTTGCAACGCCGTAGTAATCCTCACCCATGGGGCCGCCGGGCATTGATGCATCGTTGCTGATCATGGTCAGATCCTTAACGCCGCTCTTTGAGAGAGCATCGATGAATTTGTGGGCGTTGCCGCAGCCCATAAAGCCGCCGAACATAACGGTTGCGCCGTCGGGGATAAGCTTTACGGCTTCTTCCACAGTAATGAATTTAGGCATACTTTCTCTCCTTTTGATACTGACCCGAAAAGGGTCGGATTTTTGAAATCATTTAAACAGAAACGGCGGAGCAAACGGGGTTTGCGTCGCAGCTCCTCCGTTCAACTGTAAGTATATACCTGTCGGAGGAAAAAATCAAGCAAAGTTTCCGCAAAACTTCGATTATGCGGGGACAGCGGGCAGATATGCGGGGACAGCGGGCAGGTATATCCGAATGCAGTGAATCCTGCTTAAGCTTTTCCCTGCGCCGCATATGCCGCGCGGGGGACTTTATACATCAGTCTTCATTTTCGCCGTTCGGCAGCGGCGGAATGCTGAGCTTTGTTTTTGCTTCTCCGCGCTTCAGCTCCGCCATGATGCCGCGAAGCTTTTCGTTCACGCTTTCAACCTCTGCTTCAAGCTCCCGCGCCGTCATGCGCAAAGTGCCGGTGCGCGTGCTTGCAAGCTGAATCATTCCGTCGCCCGTTGCAACGCGAACGGAGTAGTTTTTTCCGATTTCGAATATCAGCCGCTCGATGAACATATCGGCCGTTTCGTTTTCCTTTGTGTATGCAACGCGCAGAGAATGATAATTGAAACGCTCTCCGGCATTGCCCTTCAGTTTATAGCCGTCAAAAACGAGTATGACCTCGTTCTTTTTGTATGCGCAATAGTTGCTTAGGATGTCCATCAGCTTTTTTCGCGCGGCGGCGATATCGCTTTTTGCAAGCTTACTCAGCCCTTCCCATGCGAATATGATGTTATATCCGTCAACGATGAGGTAATCCTTCTTTTTGGGTTCGGCAGGCTCGGAGCTTTTAAATTTTGAATCCGAATCGCCGTTTTGCGCGGGGCGTTTGTACTCCGGCCGCTTAATCGGGCCGAATTCACGGAGCATAATGGCTTCAAGCTCCTTTTCGTCAACGTTCAAATTGCGGGAAAGCACTTTCGGGTTTACGGCACGGTGATTATCCGATTCGGGCGGCACGGAGTCGCTCGGGCGCGGAGTGCCTGTAAGGTTCAGCCCGGTATCAATATGCATATAGTTCCGAACGTCATTCCATTTAACAATGACTCCTGCGCCGTGGGAGCAGAAAACGGAATCGGGAGTGTTTTCAAGGTCACGCTCCGGGTCATAGGCGAATTGCGCGATTACGCTTTCGGCATTTCGGCATTGCCCGTAGTGCGAAAATTCACAGCCGAGCCGCCCTCTGCCGCGTGTGTATGCCGCAAGCTCACGCGTGTAGCCGCGCATGGCGGAGACGGGCGCAGTGCCGCAGAATGCGCAGCTTTCGCAGTCGGCGCCTTCTTCGGGCGCGGAAAAACTGCCGCCCATGCCGCGAATGTCGTTTATTGCTCTGCCGAGGTTTTCACGCGGGAGTTCAAGTCGGAACGAGTAGAAAGGCTCCAACAGGATGTTTTGCGCGCACATCAATCCCTGCCGTACGGCGCGATAGGTTGCCTGTCGGAAATCGCCGCCTTCGGTATGGTGCAGGCTCGCCCGCCCCGCAACGAGGGTCAGCTTCATATCCGTTATCGGTGAACCTGTCAGCACACCGAGATGAATTTTTTCGCGGAGATGCGCCAGCACAAGCCTTTGAATATCCGAATCGAGTGAATTAGGCGCACATGCGGAGGCGAAAACGAGCCCGCTCCCCGCGGGCAGCGGCTCCAACAGCAGATGAACTTCCGCGTAATGCCGCAGCGGTTCAAAATGCCCGACACCTTCAACAGGGGCAAGAATCGTTTCGCGGTATAAAATTCGCCCGTCATCAACCGAAATTTCAACGCCAAACCGCTCCGAAATAAGCTTTTTCAGAATTTCAATCTGCATTTCGCCCATCAGCCTTGCCTGAAGTTCGTGCACATTATCGGTTTTGTCGAGTTTCAGCGTCGGGTCCTCATCCTCCAGCCGTTTGAGTTTCGGAAGGAATGTTCGCGCATCGCAATCGGAGGGAAGAAGGATTCGATAGCTCAGAACAGGTTCAAGCAGCGGAGGAAGTGCGGAATCCTCATCGCCCAAGCCCTGCCCGGGGTACGTTGCGGAAAGTCCGGAAACGGCCGCAAGATCGCCGCATTCGGCGCGTTCGGTTTGAGTGAATTTTGCACCGGAACAGAACACTATGCGGGCAACTTTTTCGGTCAGCCGTTCGCCGTTTCGCGCGGTATAGGCAACGGCAGTGCGCGGGGACAGACTTCCGCCCGTGAGGCGGATATGTGTCAGGCGCGTTCCCTGCGGATCGTAGGTGATTTTATAAACTCTTGCCGCAAAATCCTTTTTAAATTTGCGTTCGCGGGAATAAAGCGAAAGGCAGGCGATAAAGTCGGAAACACCGTCCGTTTTCAGTGCCGAACCGAAAAAACAGGGAAAAATCCTCCGTTCCGAAATTGCGGCGGCAATGTCCGCATCGACAATTCGTTTCGCGGAATGCTTTTCAAAAAGCTCATCATCGGCAAGAGCAAGATTTTCAAAGAAAGCTTCGCTTTTGCAGAATTCGGAGTCTGTACCTTCGCAGGGTTCAAATGCAATGCATCTTTCCGAAAGCCGCCGCTGAATCTCTTCGATAAGTTCGCTGCGGTTTCGCGGCATTATGTCTGTTTTATTGATGAAAATGAATGTCGGAATGCTGTATCTGCGCAAAAGCCGCCAAAGGGTTTCGGTATGGGACTGAACTCCGTCGGTGCCGCTTACAACAAGCACCGCGTAATCAAGTACGCTCAGCGCGCGTTCTGCTTCGGCAGAAAAATCAACATGCCCGGGCGTGTCAACCACAGTGAACTCTGTATTATTATAATTGAATTTTGCCTGCTTTGAAAATATCGTTATTCCGCGCGCCTTTTCAAGCGTGTGCGTGTCGAGGTATGCATCACCCCTGTCGACCCTGCCGCGCTTTCTTATCGCGCCGCTGAGGTAGAGCAGTGCTTCGCATAATGTTGTTTTGCCTGCGTCAACATGCGCAAGAATTCCGATTGCAAGCTTTTTCATAAATATCCTGCCTGTTTCACCGCAAATGCGGACGAACTTCATTTTAAGGTAATTATAACAGGAACGGAAGGGAAAACAAAGATATATTTAAAGCCCGAAAACGGAAAATAAAATGCGGACAGGTGCGGAAGCTTAATGTTTTTTTAAGTAATACCGAATCCTGCATTTTTCTGCATTGACACGGCCTCCGGTGAATGTTATAATAGGCTGTCAATTGATTTTTTGCGATGAATGGGCAAAAACCGCGCTCAACGGAGCACAGAGAGTCTGCATTAGGTGCGAGCAGATGTCCGCGTTCGGTTATCCCGCCCATGAGCACGGAAAAGTAAAGTGCATTGAGCCGTTTGCGGCTTGCAGTGTTCCGCAATTTTCTGCGCAGAAGTGCGTTACAACTTTCGAGGCGGAGTGGCTGCCATTTCGCGAAATAAGGTGGTACAGTGCTTAACGCGCCCTTGTGAATTTTTTCGCACGGGTGCTTTTTTTAAGCAAAAGTCAGATGCTTTTATTATTCTTAACGGAAATATTAATAACAACGGAGGAAATATTTCAATGGCAAAACAAAAAGAAGAATTCGTTACGCATATCGCGTCCCGAACCGAAGATTTTCCGCAGTGGTACACGGATATCATTCTGAAGTCCGACATGGTTGACTATTCCGAGGTTAAGGGCTGCATGGTCATAAAACCCTACGGTTACGCCGTGTGGGAGCTTATGCAGCATGAACTTGATACGCGCTTTAAGGCGACAGGGCATAAAAACGCGTATTTCCCGCTGTTCATCCCCGAACACCTGCTCCAAAAAGAGAAGGACCATGTTGAAGGCTTTGCGCCCGAGGTTGCATGGGTCACTCAGGGCGGTGAAGAAAAGCTTGCGGAGCGTCTCTGCGTTCGCCCCACGAGTGAGACTATCATATGCTCAATGTATTCAAAATGGATCCAGTCCTACCGTGATTTACCTCTGCTCTATAACCAGTGGGCAAACGTTGTAAGATGGGAAAAGAACACCCGCCCCTTCCTGCGCACGAGCGAATTCCTCTGGCAGGAGGGCCACACCGCGCACGCAACCGCCGAGGAAGCACAGGAAGAAACCGAGCGTATGCTTGAAGTTTACCGTGAATTTATGGAGAACGTGCTTGCAATTCCCGTTATCTGCGGCAGAAAGAGCGAAAAAGAGAAATTTGCGGGAGCGGAAGCAACCTATACCCTTGAGGCGATGATGCAGGACGGAAAAGCTTTGCAGATGGGAACGAGTCATAATCTCGGCGACCATTTTGCAAAGGCATATGACATCACTTATCTCAGCCGCGAGGGCAGGCATGAATACTGCTTCACAACGAGCTGGGGCGTCAGCACCCGCATGATTGGCGGCCTTATCATGACTCACGGCGACGACCGCGGGCTTATGTTCCCGCCGCGCATTGCGCCCGTGCAGCTCATCATACTGCCCATTGCACAGCATAAGCCCGGCGTTCTCGACAAGGCATATGAGCTGAAGAAAATGCTTTCCAATGCAGGTATTCGCGTTGAACTCGACGACAGCGACCAGAGCGCGGGTTGGAAGTTCAACCAGTGGGAGATGAAGGGCGTACCCGTTCGTCTTGAAATCGGTCCGAAGGACATCGAAAACAATCAGGTTGTTCTTGTTCGCCGTGATACGCACGAAAAACTCTTCGTTTCCATCGACGGCCTTGCAGACACGCTCAAACAGCTGTTTGATACAGTGCAGAACGATATGTATAACCGCGCAAAAGAAAATCGTATTGCGCATACTGTCGTTGCAAAGAATATGGACGAGCTTAATGCGGGTGTTCAAAATGGATTTGTAAAGGCAATGTGGTGCGGTGACCGTGCATGTGAGGATAAAATTAAGGAAATGACAGGCGCAACCACCCGCTGCATGCCCTTTGATGCCGACGATATCGGCAGCGATACCTGTGTTTGCTGCGGCAAAAAAGCAAAGGCAATGACATATTTTGCAAAGAGCTATTAAGAGCTGCCAACCTGAAAAAAGTGAAGTCGAGACGTTTTTTTCAAAAACCGAAATCGACCGAGCAGATTAATTAAGCCCCCGGCAATTTGTCGGGGGCTTGCGCGGTACATCGGCTTCGCCGATGCACCGCGGACGACGGGGTGAACCCGATGGAGACTGTGCGGTCAAGGCTTTACCGCTTTCCGCCTTTTTTCTCGCCTTCACGGCGTATGGTGCCGATCAATTTGTCGCTGCGAGTATCTCGCCCGTCTTTGTTTCGGATTGTGCCCGGGGGCAGGCCGTTCTTTTTTTCAAATGTGCCGACAGTGCAGTCGCTGCGCGTTTGTCTTGCCATGGAGAACCTCCTTTCTAAAACATTGAAGTGGACAGAATCAGAATTGAACGGATATTGTCGGTTCGCTGATTTGACGGTAGTTCTCATCTTGAATGACAAGCTCAAATTCCAGCCCTGTAATTTCGGAAAAGTCGCTGATATCGAGTTCATTGGTGATTTCGATGTCAAGAATCGCAAATTCTCCGTTCAGGAGGATTTGCGAGTTGCCATAGGCACCTGACAGTAATTCGTTTATCGAGACATACTCACCCTCAAAACCAACAATTCGTCCTTCTTCCCCTGTGTTTTCGACTATAAACAAGGCACTGATACGATCGGTTAATCCGTACGGATCTTTAGCGAACCCCTTGAACACAAGACGAATCCCATAATCGTTATATGCTTCGATTCCTGTGTTATCGAATGAAGCGGAAGCATCGGAAACGGTTATGTTGACACGCTCCTTGTCTATGACATCATAATAAGTATTTTCGAGGATAAGATCAAACGAAACGGAGCCGATTTCGGTGATGCCGAGAATACCGCGGTATTCCTCTTCGTGCCAGGGGGTGAGATTTACAGTAACGGCACGATGCGTTGACGGACGGATCGGTTCCGACTCCGCCAGGTAGCTGCTGTTGATAACAAGTCCGTTCAGAGCAACGCGGTTGATATTTATGAGAACTGTATCGCTTGAATCATTTACAAATTCAAGATACATCATCGTTCCCTGATCTTCGGAAATCATTGTCTGTGAAACGAGGCGGATTCCGGAAGAGTTATAGAGTTCCTCGGTGCCGAAAAAATCAACGCTGTAGTCGAGTTCGTTCTTTGCAGCATTGCTTGTTACAGCATCTTGAAAGCCGTTGGGGTTGAACGTGTATGAGTCGAAAGCGGAAGTTTTGAGAATAACAAAATCGGTTTCCGCTTTAAAATCGGAGTAATCTTCAACTGTGAATTGAAGTCCCAACTCAGCAAGTTCATAAATTCCGTGCAGTCTCATTTCATTGTAGCTGATATACATTTCTCCGTCAGCTTTCTCGCCGGCGGCAACGTCACAGTTCAGATTTCCTCCGTACAGCATGTACCCGTTCACCGAGGTGCTATTAACGGATGAGAAACTGAGCTCTTCATCACGATTGTTTTCAAGCAGCACGTTGAGAGTTACTCCGCTGTCTTCGTAGGTGAGATCCTTTGCCGTGATTACAATACCGTTATCATTATAGAGTACGGTTTCCTCGATGGTCGCGGTTTTCTTGAATTCATCGAATTTAGCATCGGCAGGATCTTCCGTTTCCTGCGGTTCACCGGTTCGTTCGGGGTCTTTGGTGGGATCGGGATCTTTGGTTGTCTGCTCTTGCTTCTTGCCGTCATCAGGATCGCCGTCGTGTATGTTTATGACACACGCGGCAAGGCTGAGCATCATTAAAAGTGCCAGCAGCATTGCGAGAGTTTTTTTAAACATGGTTAATTCCTCCGTTCAATGGGTACTTCTCAAGAGTAGTTGCAGTTCGTTCCCTGCGTCCGTGATTTGCGGTATGAAACTGCGGAGATCGCGGACTCACGGGCGTTTGGATGTGATAATGCCGGCATGGTTCGGTTCAATGGCATCGGACAAATCTTTGCTTTTGAATTCAACCGTTACTGCGGCAAAATCGGATTGTTTGGCAAACATCGTTATGCGATCGGTTGAACTGCTGCAGACCAATCAACGGTTTTCTCGACCGAAATGTGTTCCCCCTTTCGGATTTAAACTGCGAGCGACTAAAGCCCGGCACAGATATATATATTTCCACAGCAATCCTAACATAATAATTATACAATAAAAAACAAGTTAAGTCAAGCACTTTAACCTCGTCCCGAGCACTGCGGCTGTTCCTGCCGTCCGAAATGCCGAATCGTTCCGGCAAATCGGCTGCTGCATTTATCGGAAAGGCAGCTCGTTTCTTACAATTAATACGCTTTTCGTTGGGTTTTATGCAAATTAATTATGCGCGAATGCAGCAAACCGGACAACCCTTCTTGAGTTGCCCGGTTTTGTTTTGGGACTTATGCAGCAGCCGCTTTTGCATTACATCGTCAAGCCGATGTGATGCGGACGACGGGGTGAACCCGATGGAGACTGTGCGGTTAAGGCTTTACCGCTTTTTGCCTTTTTTCTCGGATTCACGGCGTACTGCGCCGACGGTGCAGTCGCTGCGCGTTTGTCTTGCCATGGAGAGCCTCCTTCCCGCAAGATTGAAACGTGCTGAATCAGAACTGAATGCTAATCGTCGGTTCGCTGATAACCGAGCCGTCGGAATCGCTGATTTTCAGTTCGAATTCAACTGAGCTGATTTGAGAAGCAGCACTTAAGCTGTTTTCCTCAAGAAAGCTTTCATCGATTTCGACAAAGAAAACGGAAGTTGTGCCGTTGGGCGTGTCGCTCGGATAAATAGTGCTATCGCAGGCAATTCCGTTTATTTTGAGAGTGTCGCGAATATATTCCACCGAAATTTGTTCACCGCTGTTATTCTTCAACAGCAGAGCAACGATAATATCAGAGCGATATTCACTGATTGGGTCGATTGCAGGTTTTGCAGTAATGCTGATCCCGTCACTGTTAAAAACTTCAGTTCCTGTTGAATCGAAGGAAGCTGTGTCATCCGAAGTCTTCATTGAAACCGTTTTACCGTCGGCGATAGTGTTATAATTCTCATCATAGGCTTCAACACTGAAGGAAACGGTGTTCATTCGTGCAGCATTGAGTGCGCTTGCGCAAGCGGGATCTGCAAGCATGTCTCGTGTGTCTACTTTAATAATGGTGCGTTTGCCGGGGTTGGGGGTTTCAACAGCGCAAGAGCTGTCGTTTATCAGCAAACCATTGACCGTAAGCTGCGAAATGCTAATCGTTGCTGCAATATCGGAGTTATTTTCAAACTCGAGCATTAAATACTGCTCATTTTCGTCATTGGTGTACAATACCTCCGTAACGAGACGGATTCCGCCTTCATTATACAGTTCATCAGCTGCAAAATAATCGATGTTGTAATGATAGGTGTTCTGCGCAGCCTGCGTTGCGGCCGTGTTTGCAAAGCTGTGCTTGCTGTAGTCATAGCCGTCTGCGATGGATGTTTTGACTGCGAGCGGCCCCGTATACGTCTTGTTGTATTCCTCGTCCGTAATTGAAAAACCGATTTCAAAGTCCGCTATTTCAAAAATCCCGTACTGCTTAAGCGAGTAGAAAGACATATCAAAGGATTCGTCCTGGGTCGTGTTTGCGGGAACCTGACAATTCATGAATCCTTCACTTACCATGTAGCCGTTCACGGAGTTGACACAATACCCGACGGAGCCGCAGCTGTAGTCGAGTTCTCCGTCCGTTTTGTTCTCGATTGAAAGGTTGAAGATTGCCTCATAGTCGGTATATTCAAGACTTTTGAGAGTTATTTTTGAGATTTCGTTATCAAACAGAACCGTTTCTTCAACCGTTCCCGTCGGATTGAACTCAGCAAGCTTTTCGCCGACATCATGCGGGTCAACGGTGGGTTCGGGTTCGTCGGTTTCAACGGGCGCATCAGTGGTATCGCTTGTTTTGGGTTTATCGTTGCCCTTGTTTTCATCTTCGGGCTTTTCCCCTCCGCAGCCGACAAGGCCTGTTATCATAAGTACTGCAAGCAGGACTGCGATAATTTTTTTGAACATAATTTTTCCTCCGATTGATTAATTAAATTTTGATTGGTTGCGCCTGCGTTTCAGCCCGCACAGCAGCTCGGCTCATGCGGGCAGAATAAGGCGGGGTTACTTTTGTTTGCTTGTAAAAGCCGGTTTAGTCCGTTTCGGAGCCTCAGTTCAACTCAAGCAATTTCTGACTGACACGGCCCATGACTTCTATATAGTAGGCATAATCCGCAGCGGACAGATTATCCCCGTTATAGGCAGCCATTGTTTCGGCAAATTCCGTATATTGGGTCAGCAGCTCGGTGTATTCGGAAAGCATGGAAAGGGGACGACCCTCTTTTTCGTACTTCTTCATGAACTTCACATATTTGTCGATGAATTTTTCGTATTCATCCATTACTGCTTTAAAATCTGCGCTGACCCCGGCGGGTTCTTCGGTGGGTTCTTCGGTTTCTTCCGGTTCCTCCGTCTCTTCCGGTTCTTCCGTCTCTTCCGGCTCCTCTGTTTCCTCCGGTTCCTCGGTCACCCGCTCCTGTTTTTTTCCGTCATCGGGTTCGGCGTCGTTGTCTGTGGGTTCGTTTCCGCCGCAGGCGGTAAGGCTGAGCATCATTATAAGTGCCAGCAGCATTGCGAGAATTTTCTTTAACATGATTAATTTCCTCCGTTTAATTGATATGTTTTAATGATGTTTGCGGCTGCGTTCCCCGGCATTCGTGATTTGCGGCACGAATCGGTTCGGAACGCAGCTGCATGGTCGTTTGTGTGTGATAACGCTGACAGGGTTCAGTTCAATGTCAGCAGTTTTGCCTGTACACGGGCGTTAACCTGAATGAGATATGCCGCATCGGCATCGGAAAGCTCTTCACTTTCATACTCAGCCATTGCTGCGGCAAATTCGGAGTATTGGGTCATCATCTTTGTGTAGTCGGCAAGCATGGATACGGGTTTGCCCTCTTCTTCGTACTTCTTAATGAATGTTACGTACTCATCGATGAAGGCTTCATACTCGTCCATTGCAGCTTTAAAATCCGGGTCAACACCGTCGGAAGCAGCCGGTTTTTCCGTAGGCTTGCTGCTGTCCGTATCATCCTTGCCGGATTGCTCCGTTTTATCGGAAGTACGCGGCTTTTCGGTTCGGACAGTCTCGGTTTGTGCGCTGTTCGATGATCCCGAAGGCTCAGAGTCCTTTTGGGACTTCGACACGCATAAAACGATAACGCAGACAACAACGGCGGCAGCAATGACAAGCACTGCAAGGAACTTGAAGAATCCTTTAAAAAATCCACTCATTATTATTCTCCTTTCTCGGATTCATCGGCGGCACCGGCAAAATTTGCTGCGGCACTGCCGTCGACTATGTGCAGTTTTTTCATTTTTGCCCTCTCGGCAAGCGTCAGTATTGAGCCGAACATTTCGGCTGCAATTCCGATGAACGCAAACCAACATGCGCAGCCGAGCTTATAGCTGCTGCTTTCGGAAAATGTACCGCGAAGGTCAAAATCCTTCAGAATCAGCAGAAACGCGCCGAGCGCAAGCATTGTGAAAACGATTGCGGGTATCGGCTTTTTAAGCACGGCGAACAGAAGTGTCAGTAAAGCGAATACAGCGGCAGCGATAATGGTACCCATTGAAAAGCTGCTGTCTAAATTGCCCGCTTTGCCGAATGCGCGTGCAAGTTCAATCAGCGAAAGATTGATTGCACCTCTGCGGGTCATGTTGAGTTCCTCATCGTAAATCCTGTCCGGCGCTGCGGACAGCCATTCACGATATTCCTTCCTTGCCGTTCCGAACGGCAAAAGGAACGATGCAGCGAGTATGAGCGCACCCAAAAGCATGGCAATAAAAGGCAAACTGCCCTTTAAACGACAATTGCCGCAGGCACTCTCAACGGTTCTCTTGGTCAAAATGTGTTCCCCCTTTCGGATTTAAGGTGCGAGTAATCAAAACCCTGCTTCAAAAGGTGTACTTTTTGAGAGAGAATATTTCGATAATATTCGGTTGTCAATTTATCAGGTCGGGAGAAGTGAAACTGAAAAAATTCACTGAAACGGTGTCGAAACGCTTGACTTAACTTGTTTATGGTTGTATAATCGTTATATCAGAACCGCTGTCGGAAAGTACACTTTTTGATAAAGGTTCCTTCTTCATTGTGAATTCATTACGAATCGTCGCGGGGTTCTTCGGACTCGCTCCGAAAGTCGCGCAGACGCCGATAGAACGTTGCCTGACTCATGCCGCACATTCGAAGAACAGCTTCAAATGACAGATCCTTGCTTTCCCAACGCAGCACGAGTTCTCCGAAATCATCCGGGAGGGGTTTTTCCGGCCTTCCGAACCGAACCCCGCGCTGCTTTGCGGCGGCGATACCCTGCGCCTGCCTCTTTTTGATGTTTTCACGTTCGCTTTGTGCAACGAATGAAAGAATTTGAAGCACGAGATCCGCAATGAACGTTCCCATAAGATCCTTGCCCTGCCGCGTGTCGAGCAGAGGCATGTCGATTACGCAGATGTCAACACATTTTTCCTTTGTCAAAATGCGCCATTGCCGCCCAATTTCCTCATAATCCCTGCCGAGTCGGTCGATGCTCAGCACATACAGCAGGTCACCGGGGCGAAGCTTTTTGACAAGCCGCCTGTATTGCGGTCGATTGAAATCCTTGCCGGACTGTTTATCCGTGAAAATGCATTCGGGCGGA
>ULIY01027406.1_pt1 | contig 21787 bp, 24 predicted proteins | sample 1950511 | NCBI WGS metagenome assembly ULIY01 (sample SAMEA4835453, study PRJEB28245) | human gut metagenome | biome: gut microbiome; material: fecal sample | place: Denmark | collected 2008
TGCTACGTGTTCGTGCGCCAAGAAACTAGCCGTCACCTTCAATTGCTTGGTCGTGTTAAAGAACACAATCGCTTGGAAGTTCTTGCGCGCTGCCAATTGGCGTAAGCGCTTGTTGCGTTGCTCGCGGGCAGTTGGCCAGAATTCGTGGGCAATTGCCGTTGGAATTGGGACATTACGTTGGTCAATACGCGTAAAGTCGCGATCGAACAAACCAGCCGCGATTGTCGTATCTACTTCTGTCGCCCCAAATAAAGCAACTTGTACATCAGGGTCGTCAATAGCGTCCCATACGCCGTCAATTTGCTTAGCAGTATCTTCAGTCAACAATTCGTCTGCTTCGTCCAAAAGTAACGTACGCAAACGCTTCAACTTCAACTTACCATTGTCGACCAATTCAGCAACACGACCTGGTGTTCCAACAATCACTTCTGGGTGCTTCTTCAAGGCATCTAGTTGACGCTTCACGTTCGCGCCACCAGTCAAAGCCAACACCTTCAAGTCCACCAAAGTTGCCCATTCACGTACAACACGGGTCGTTTGCATGGCCAATTCTTGTGATGGTGCCAAGATTAGCAATTGTTCACCATCCCCCGGTACCAACGTTGGCAACAATGGCCACGTAAAGGCCAAAGTCTTTCCAGTTCCAGTTGGTGCCAAGGCATCGATTGATTCACCAGCAGCCAATGGTTCAGCTACGGCTTCTTGAATTGGCGTTAGCGTGGTAAACCCAACACTAGCCAATCGCTCTTCAAAACGAGTATCCATTTTCTATCCTCATTCAATTTCTTTCATTGTCTTTCTAATTGTAACAGAAAAGCGCCCCACAAAACGTGCGACGCTTATCATTCGTTCATTTTACTTATCAGCTGGGAAAACAATTCCTGCGTCTTGACGCAAGTTTGTCATCACAATGTTAACGCGTTGGCTCAATGTCAACAATTGACGGTATTCTTCATCGTTAGCAACTGGATCATTGATAATCTTAGCGAAGACGCTCATTTCAGCCACCATTGGGTTACCAGGGAATTCTTCGCTCAAGACTGTGTCGTTGCCTTGACCATCCTTGTACGTGACTTCATGCAACTCTGCAATGTTGTCGATGACAATAGTGTCACGCAACCCAAGAATTTCAGACGTCAAATAGCTGTTGGCACCCTTACCGAATTGCACTGTCACATCAAAGTCAGCATAACGCAAAATAGCGATACCACGTCCATCAGCCCCATTACGCAATGGCGTTGCGAAGTAGTGGCTTTCCTTCGGCATACCGAACAAGGCAATCGCTGCATAAAGTGGATAAACACCCAAGTCGGTCAACGCACCGGCACTAAACTCACGCGTCAACACGTTCGGCTCCTCACCCGCCAAGTACGCATCAAAGCGTGAAGAGTACTTCTCATAGACCAGTGTCGCACCAGAAATGTGGTCCATTTCACCAATCTTCTTCGCAATTGCCTTAAAGTTTGGTTGGTGAATGTGGCGTGCAGCCTCAAACAAACGCACATTTGGGTGCTCACGAAGCAATGAGTACACCGCTTCGTACTCCTTCGTGTTTGAAAAGGCTGACTTTTCAACAATCACGTGTAACTCGTGTTCGATGGCTTGTACAACTTGGTCATAGTGCAGGCTGTTTGGTGAAGCGATGTAAACCACTTCGATACCACTGTTGTAGAAATCTGCCAAATCAGTAAACACAGGGACATCCCCGAAATCAGCGGCAAAGGCTGCCCCAGTTTCAGCACGGCGTGAGTATACGGCTGCTAGTTCATAGTCATTAGATTCATGCGCGGCCTCAACCAGCATCTTGGTAATCCAGTTTGTACCAATTACACCTAACTTTAGTGTCATTTCCATATCCCTCGTTTCCTAAAAGCGCTTTCAATAATACTTTTATTATACCTTGCACCACCAAAAAAGCCCACCAAACAGTTAAACAGTCGGCGAGCTTCTTCGGGTTATCGATTTAATTTTTTAGTGATTAGTCCTTAACGAACACAGTGATTGATTCAATGTGCGTCGTTTGTGGGAATTGGTCGATTGGTTGAACAGGTCCCTCAATGTGGTAACCGTTCTCCAAAATTTGAACCGTGTCACGTGCCAAAGTTGCAGGGTTGCAGCTAATGTACACGAACTTTTCTGGTTCCATGCCAGTTGCGGCGTCAATCAATTCTGGCGTCAATCCCTTACGAGGAGGATCAACGAAGATGACGTCTGGTCGCATACCAGCATCGTGCCACTCAACCATCTTCTCTTCGGCCTTACCCAATTCGAACTTGGCATTCGTCACACCGTTGATGTCGGCGTTACGCTTGGCGTCGTCAACGGCACCAGGTACGATTTCGACACCCAAGACAGACTTAACGCGGTCAGCAATCGTCAATGAAATCGTTCCGATACCTGAGTAGGCGTCGATAACTTCTTCATCACCATTCAAGCCAGCCTTGTCAGCAGCCAATTGGTACAACGTTTCCGTCGTTTGTGGGTTAACTTGGTAGAATGAGTTTGGTCCGATGGCAAACTTCTTACCGAACAACGTGTCAGTGATGACATTCTTTCCCCAAAGGGTGTTGTTCTTCTCGCCCAAGATAACGTTTGTCTTTTCTTGGTTAACGTTTTGGATGATTGACTTAACTTCAGGCAAAGCTTCGCGAATTTCTTCAACAATCATCTCTGCGCCTGGCAACTTCTTTGAACGTGTTACCAAAACAACCATCATTTCGTGGCTGTAGTAACCGCGACGCACCATGATGTTACGGATAACACCAGTGTGCTCAAATTCGTTGTAGGCTGGAATGTGGTACTTACGCAAAATATCACGGATAACCACGATAGCCTTGTCAATTTCAGGATCTTGAATGTAGAAATCCTCAATTGGCATCAAGTTGTGTGAACCACGACGGAAGAATCCAGTCGTCAATTCACCACGCAATTCACGCGTAGGAATTTGCGCCTTGTTACGGTACCCAGTTGGGTTCTCCATACCAAGTGTCTCAGAAACTTCAACATCAACGTGTTGCTTCTTGAACAATTCTTGGATTTGGTTTTGCTTGAAACGCAATTGTGCATCGTACTTCAAGTGAGCCAAAGGTGCAATTCCTGTCGTCAACGTTGCGACGTCAACATCCTTGTTGCGGTCCTCTGATTCCTTCAACGTCTTCACAACACGTCCGAATGCGTACGTTCCAGCAACCTTCGTAATGCCGACACGGATTTCTTCACCCGGAACAGCATTTGGGACGAAAATTGGGAAATCATCAACCTTAACGACTCCGTTACCTTCGTACGTTAAATCGATGACCGTTGCGTCAAATTCTTGGTTCTTCACCACTGGCGCTTTCTTTTTCATCTTAATCTCCTTTTGTTGGCCTTTTCGACGACCATGTTACCTGTCCATTGTAACACAGTTAAATTGTAAGTTTCATGAGACGCCCGTGAGAGTTTTGACAAAAACACCCGCGTCATGCAGTTTTGCACGACGCGGGTGTTGTGTTTTACATATTGCGTAAAGCTTCGATACGCTTTTCCATTGGTGGGTGCGTGGCAAACAAGTTCGCCATCTTATCCCCCTTTAATGGGTTCGCGATATACAATGCTGAACTTTCTGGTGAAACGTTGGCTTCTGACATCGGCTCACTTTGCGAAATCTTCGTAAGGGCATTAATCAACCCTTGTGGATTACGCGTCAATTCAACCGCCCCAGCGTCAGCCAAATACTCACGGTTACGTGAAATCGCCAATTGCACCAACGTGGCAGCCAATGGTGCCAACATCAGGACAAGCAATGACACAATCATGCCGATTGCGTTACCGCCACCTTCACGATCACGACTACGGTTACCACCAAAGTACCAGAAGTGCGTTCCTAGATTGGCTAGCAACGCAATTGCAGACGTCATCGCCACAGCAATCGTTTGCAAACGGATGTCGTAGTTACGAACGTGGGTCATCTCGTGAGCCATGACACCCTCAAGTTCTTCACGGTTCAAGCGTTGCAAGATACCCGTAGTGGCTGCAACCGCTGCGTGTTCTGGATTGTTTCCCGTCGCAAACGCATTCGGACTCGGATCATTGATGATAAAGACACGTGGCATCGGCACTTGCGCCACCATCGCCATGTCTTCAACGATGTGCCACAAATCAGGCGCCTCATCAGCGCTCTTTATTTCACGGGCGTGGTTCATTGACATGACAACGTCAGTCGATTGACCAACCATGTAGACCGTGTAAACCAAACCGACCACGAAGGCAATCACGATTCCCTGTTGCCAGTGTCCATTCATCAGGAAAGTTCCCAATGCAGCTCCGACACCCCCCATAAATAGGAAGAATCCAAAGAAAAGCATCACTGTTTTACGCTTGTTTTTGGCAATTTGGTCAAATAACATCTGCGTTTAAACCTCGATTACATTCCTTGATCGTCAAATGAAACCTTAACAACCTGCTTCTCTTCTTCAGGCGTCTCCAAGAATTCGCTTGGTTGGAAGTGGTGAATCCCAGCGATGATGTTCGTTGGGAAAGTTTGCAACTTGGCGTTGTAGTTCGCTGTCGTTGTGTTGAACAATTGACGTGAGTAAGCAATCTTGTTTTCAGTGTTCGTCAACTCATCCATCAACTTGTTGTATTGGGTTGATGCCTTCAAGTCTGGGTAAGCTTCCGCAACCGCAAAGACTGACTTCAAGCTCGTCGTCAATTGGTCAGAAATTTCCATGGCTTGTTGGTGGTCGCCAGATGGCACTTGCGTCAAAGCGTTACGCAATGACACAACCTTCTCCAGCGTACCTTGTTCGAACTTGGCATAACCCTTAACCGTTTCCAACAAGTTCGGAATCAAATCGTTACGACGCTTCAATTGCACATCAATTTGGCTCCAAGCCTCTTGTGTGTGCATACGCGCCTTAACCAAGCCGTTGTAGATGCTGATCCAAATCAAACCAATCACGACTACAACCGCGATAATAATGATAATTGTCATGTATGTTGCCCCCTATTAAATTGTTTTTATGACATATTTTAATGCTAATTTCATTTTACCAGAAATAAGTTGGTATATCAGGTAAATCAAATTTGGGCAAAGAAAGCTTGCGTAAATTCATAGCGGTCTTTTAGCCAGCTCGTGTTATTACGTGTTGGATGTACTCGGTTCGTCAAAACGACCATCCCCTGCATTGTGCGGTAATTCACTGCCATAATCGTGCCCGTGAAGCCCGTTTGATACAACCAATCCGTGACCACAACCGGGTTATCTTCCCCACCATACGTCCAGTAATGCCAACCAAACGTGCGAATCCCGGCCTGGTTGTCCTTAAGATAAGCGTGCATATCAGCTGGCAAATCTTCATCCGGCATCAACCATTCATGTACGAATGACAAAGCATCTTCAGCTGTCGCAAACATACCAGCGTGTCCACCAGCACCGCCAAGCAAGTGTGCCTTAAAATCATCAACCTCACCTTGCAAGACGCCACCACGGAATGGTACGTCTTCAGTTGGCACGAAACGATCAAGTGGCGCATCAAAACGGCCCTTGTCAGCAACGCGATACCCTGAGTTAGTTAAGTTCTTGGGTGCCAACACATTCGCCGTCACATCAAGTGCTAGCGGCATATCATCAAGCGCTTCAAGCACTTTACCCAACACCATGAAGCCGACATCAGAATACTTCGTCACTGTACCAGGTTCGTTGATTGTGTCGCCAATCATCAAATCTTCTTCGAGCATCTCACGCGTCAATTCAGGCACCTTACGCACGCTACTTGGCAAACCAGAATTGTGCCAAAGCAATTGACCAAGCGTAATGTCAGCGTTACCAAAAGTTGGCAAAATTGATTGTACCGTCGTTTCGGGCGTTACCGTTCCTGACTTGAATAATTGCAAATAACGCATCGTCGTATAGAGCTTGGTCAAACTCGCTAAGTCATAAATGTGGTTCACTGACAAAATATCGTCTGCAAATTCACCCGTGCCGACTTGTCCAACTGAGGCGATTTCCTTTTGGTTCTTGAAATTCACCACGCCAACTGTCGCCCCGAACAAACGGCCGTCATCGACCATCTTTTGGGCGATATTTTCTAGGCGTTCAATTAATTCTTCCATTTTCAATATCTCCTCAAGACGTCATTGACTTCATGTAGTGGTAGCGAAGTTGGGCAATCGTCACATCCCCATTACTTTCAGGGAAATAAATCATGCGGTTGGCGCTATCAATGCGTCGTGACCAACCACCATCAAGGCCTGCTTGCAGTTCAGGCTTACCTGTCCCTTCAAACGGCGTGCGGAAGACTTCCTTCAGAAGCTTGTTTATCTTTTTCGTTGTCTTTGGATCTTGCGTCAAAAAATATTGATAGTCATCGAATGCTTGTTCAGTAAAAATCAGCTTTTTACCCCCGCGCATACCGTCGGCTAACTTCTTAGCTGCTTTCATCGTCATCAGCCGTCACCTCATCTCTTATATATACCGTTATCATATCATGATGAAATAACAGCCACTATGAAAAAGACCGCCACAACCCGATGAGTTGTAGCGGTCAATCATTATTATTAGTCTACATAAGTTGCAATCGTTGCTTGGATAGCAGCCAACTCTTCGTCAGCAGCTTGTGCCGTAGCACCCTTTGTTCCAACGTAGAACTTAATCTTTGGCTCAGTTCCTGAAGGACGAACGGCTACCCATGAACCGTCAGTCAACCAGTACTTCACCACGTTTGCCTTTGGCAACGTCATTGGCGTTACGGCACCCGTAGCTGTGTCCGTCTCAGTTTGCAATGAGAAGTCTTCAACCTTGGCAACCTTAACACCACCAAATTCAGCCGGCGTCTCAGCACGGAACTTGTTCATCAATGATGCAATCTTGTCAGCACCGTCGATACCAGCAAACGTCAATGACTTCGTGTTTTCAACAAAGTAGCCGTATTGCTCGAACAATTCTTGCAAACCGTCGTACAACGTCTTACCCAATGACTTGTAGTAAGCTGCTACTTCGGCCAGCAAAACCGTTGCTTGAACTGAGTCCTTGTCGCGGGCAAATGACTTTACCAAGTAACCGTATGACTCTTCAAATCCGAACAAGAATGTGTGCTCGTTCGTGTCTTCGAAGTGTTGGATTTGCTCCGCAATGTACTTAAATCCAGTCAAAACGTTAATCGTCTCAACACCAAAGCTCTTAGCAATATCTGCTGCGAATTCTGATGACACGATTGACTTAACCAACGCACCGTTTGCTGGCAAAGTGCCGGCAGCCTTCTTAGCCGTCAACAAGTAGTTCAACAAAACGGCACCGATTTGGTTACCTGTCAACAATTGGTACTCACCTGATGGTTGGCGAACCGCCGTTCCCATACGGTCAGCATCTGGGTCAACCGCAATAACAACGTCAGCCCCTTGCTCCTTGGCCAAAGCAATTCCCATTGCCAAAGCTTCTGGATCTTCAGGGTTTGGCAACTTAACCGTTGGGAAGTCACCATTTGGCTCAGCTTGCTCAGGCACAATCGTCACGTTTTCAAAACCAGCGTTCTTCAATGCTTGACCAGCAATCAAAGCACCCGTTCCGTGCAATGGTGAGTACACCAACTTCATGTCCTTACCAACAGTGTCGATCAACTCTTGGTTAACCGTAACCGTCTTCACTTCAGCCAAGTAAACGTCGTCGACATCCTTGCCAATCTTAACCAACAAGCCAGCTTCGACCAACTCAGCTTCGTCCTTAACTGGCACTTCGAACATGTCAGCTTCGCGAATTGAGGCTGTGATGATGTCTGATTCCTTAGGTGGCATTTGACCACCATCTTCACCGTAAATCTTGTAACCGTTGTATTCCTTAGGGTTGTGTGATGCCGTAATCATGATACCTGCGTAGGCGTTCAAGTGGCGAACCGTGAATGACAACTCAGGCGTTGGACGCAACGTCTCGAAGACATAAGCCTTGATGCCGTGCGCTCCCAAAACCTTAGCAGATTCGATTGCAAATTCTGGTGAGAAGTGACGTGAATCGTAAGAGATTGCAACACCACGTCCCTTAACAGCGTCGTCCAATGAATCCATCAAACGTGCCAAACCTTCAGTTGCTTGGCGAACCGTAAAGATGTTCATACGGTTGATTCCAGCACCCAAAAGGCCACGCATACCAGCCGTTCCGAATGAAAGTGGTTGGTAAAATGCGTCTTCAGCAGCCTTTTCGTCAGCTGCCAACTTCTTCATATCGTCTTGCAAGTTTTGTGGCAAATCAGTACGATCTGCCCAAATTTGGTAATTTTCTTGCCAAGTCATAAGTCTTTATTCTCCTTTTAATAAGTCCCCGAACTTACTACTAATGCTCATTATTATACCATACGCTATTTTGTGAATTTGAAAATTATGTGTAAAATCAGTGATTTTCAACATTTTCACGTTCGATGATGACTAACTTTTCACCACCGATAATGACGGCATCCGCAACGTTCAAAAACAAGCCGTGTTCTACGACGCCGATGGTTTGCTCCAAATAATAAGCTAATGCCTGTGGATGTTCGATGACTTCAAGATGCAAATCGATGATGTAGTTGCCCGCGTCCGTTGTCAAACGTTGGCCATCTGGCAAACGGCGAAATGTTGGCGCCATATCAGCGGCCTCAAACCGCTTCAAGAGTTGGTGACTACCATACGGCACCACTTCAACCGGCAATGGAAATTGCCCAAGTTGTTCGTGATACTTGCTCTGATCCACAATCCAGATATTGCGCTTGGAATTTAGCGCGACAATTTTTTCGAAGAGCAATGCGGCCCCACCACCTTTGATACCATCCAAATTGGCATCTACTTCATCAGCTCCGTCGATGGTCAAATCGATTGCGGGCACTTCATCAACTGACTTAAGTTTGATTCCCCAACCCTTTGCTAGTGATGACGTTTGGCGTGATGTGGTTACCCCAACAATATCCAATCCTTCGCGGTTAATTCGCTCCGCTAATTTTTCAATGAAGAACTTAACGGTTGAGCCAGTCCCCAGACCAACTATCATGCCATCTGTGATTAGCGAAGCTGCATACTCACCAGCTTGGCGTTTTTGTTCTGTAATTCGATCCATGATTCATCCCCCGTCTATTCAACTTCATTTTACTTAACCCCACAAAAAAACGCCAGATAGTAACTATCTGGCGTGGCAGCCATTAATAGGCTGATTTTCGTTAAAATGGCGCTTCGTCTTGACTTAACACATCCCAGTAATCAAAACTGGTCTCTTTAGTTGAAAATACCCCATTTTTTATATATTCAACCGCTTGCACAACAATCGGTGACGAATTTAAGTTTGAAACAGCGTCTACGCTAATAAGTTCAGCACCAAATGAATCTTGACCGAAAAATTGGGGAACTTCTTCAGACAATTCACCTTCAAACGCAGTGACCTCATAAAGAACGACGATATGCTGATTCCAGTCAAAATCCTCAAATATCCAAGGATACGTAAAGCTGGTAACTCCAACCTGCGAGGCATCGCGCACATGCAGTCCAGTTTCCTCCGCTACTTCTCGTATAAGCGCATTCTGAAGAAACTCTCCAGGTTCTAAGCTTCCCCCAGGTAAATCATAGCGATATTTGTATGGTCCGTCTTTCTTTTTTACGACAACCAGTTGTTGTTGCTTAATCAATATTCCATATACACCAAAAGCCCGATGAAATTTTGCCATTCGCGCCCCCTTTTTGTCATTCTGGCGTTATAATTATTCTCTAATTAAATCGTCATTTAATTCTAACTCTAAAAAGGAGAATACCAGATTAATATTTCAATTATGCTTACCTTTCATGACGACCAATCTCTGAATCAACTGAGGAAGCAATTCGATCCTCTATATAGCAAAGTTCCACCGCACGTGACACTTGTTTTTCCACAACATATTACGTTCGAATCTATCGATACGATTATTTCTGAAATCAACAAATATGGAACTCACCTAGAAAATTTCACACCGATTGTTTCTCATTTTGAAGGTGATTTAGAGTATCACAACATACTCGCCATTTTAAAAAGAGATACCTCCGCCATTAAGGTCTTACATGACAAGTTATACGAAATACCTGAATTTGCCGATAAACAACGTCTAGATATCCCTTACACACCACATGTGACTATCGGTAGAGACCTAAGCGCTGATGAAATAAGACGAATTGTCTTTAATTTATCAGATACTTGGCATCCGGTTGCTTTAAGATTCAAAAGCATTGTTTTTGAAGAAATATTACCCGACGACAGTTCAAAAATTATTTACCAATACACTTTTTAAGACATATCAAAAAACGCCAGATAGTAACTATCTGGCGTTCGATATTGAATAATTGCAATTGTTTAAAATGCTCGGAAACGTGCGCGACGTTGCTTAACAAGTTCGTCAGGTGCAAGTGTTTGCAACTTTGAAATCTCATCTTGCAACTTGGCACGAACCAAATTGAAGACACGTGCATGTGAGCGACTCTCTGGGACGATGTAGTCAATAATCTCGTTCGCTAAGAGATCATTTGGCGTCAAGCCCATCAATTCGACTGCTTCAGCACTGCGCTTGGCATCTTTCCACAAAATAGCTGCAAATCCTTCCGGAGAGAGAATGGAATACGTTGCATTTTGGAACATCCAAACTTGGTCAGATGTTGCTAGGGCCAACGCGCCCCCTGACCCACCTTCACCGTACACAATGGCAATCATCGGTACTGGGTACGTCATACTTTGCAGAATACTTTGGGCGATTGCCTCACCCTGTCCTTGGTCTTCAGCTGACTTACCAGGAAAAGCACCTGGCGTGTTGATAAAGGTGATGATAGGACGACCAAACTTAGCCGCTTGGTCCATCAAACGGGTAGCCTTACGATAACCGTATGGCTCAGGAGACCCGTTGCGCTTTGCCAACTTATCTTTGATGTCAGTTCCCTTGTCGATGGCAATCACCGTCACTGGCTTACCATCAAGGTTCGCTAGGCCACCGATGACACTCGCGTCATCACCAGCAAAACGATCACCGTGTAGTTCAAAGAAATCAGTGAAGATACCGTCAATAATTTCGCGTGCTGAGAATCGATCCTCACGCGACTTTTTCACCACCTGCACAGGGGTTAATTCACGACGAAATAGGGCTGCCATTTACTTAACCTCCGCTGTTTGGTGAAAACGCACAAGTTGTGCGAGAATTGCTGCCATTTGTGGGCGTTGCACAATCGCATCGATAAAGCCATTTTCCATGACTGTCTCGGCACGTTGGAACTCCTTCGGCAACTTTTCGTGAATCGTTTGCTCGATGACACGCTTACCAGCAAAACCAATCAACGCGTGTGGCTCTGCCAATGTAATGTCACCTTGCATGGCGAATGATGCGGTTACCCCACCCATTGTAGGGTCCGTTAGAACCACAATGTATGGTAAACCAGCATCTTGGTGCGCCGCAACTGCGCCTGACACCTTTGCCATTTGCATCAATGAGTGAATACCCTCTTGCATACGCGCACCACCTGATGCGGTAAACAAGATGACTGGCAACTTAGCTGCCGTCGCGTGCTCAAACAAGCGCGTGATTTTTTCACCCGTGATTGAACCCAATGACCCCATGATGAAGTAAGAATCCATGATACCAATAGCGACGCGTTGGTCTTCAAGGGTCGCTACTCCCGTCAAGACTGAGTCGCCCAATTCCGTTTGTTGTTGCGCACGTTCCAACTTCGCCGCATACCCTGGGAAGTCTGAATCGGCCAACTTCAAATCAGCATCTAGTTCTTCAAAATCATTCGTCATCAAGGCCATGCGTTCGCGTGCTTGCAAACGGAAGCCATAACCACAATTTGGGCAGACACGGTGGTCACCCAATTGCTTTGAATAGAGTTGTGCGCCACAGTATGGGCACGCCAAGAACAAGCCATCTGGAATGCGATCGTTTAGGTTCGCATCTCGCTTAATCTTGGGAGTTGAAACCGTGGTGTTATTAAATAAATCCATGCCTCTCCTCCTTAATCCGCCTTAGGCAGACTGGCTTGCCATCGTGGCAAGAACTCCTTCTCCAAGTAACGTGTGTCGAACATCCCACGGGCAACCGTTGGATCGTGCAACAACGCCTTTTGGAATTCAGCGTTCGTGCTGACCCCGTGAACAACCAATTCGTCCAAGATGCGATCCATCTTTGTAACTGCATCGGCACGGTTATTGGCGTGAACCAACAACTTACCAATCATTGAGTCGTAGAATGGTTGAATCTTATCACCAGCATAAATGGCAGAATCGATACGAATACCAGGTCCACCTGTTGGCAAAAAGGCAAAATCAATTGTGCCGGCACTTGGTGCAAAGTTTTTTGCTGGTTGTTCCGCATTCAAACGAACTTCCAAAGCATGTCCCTTCAAGGCGATGTCTGCTTGTGACACAGACAACGGCTCACCAGCTGCCACTTCAATTTGCATACGAATCAAGTCAACACCGGTTACCATTTCAGTAACTGGGTGCTCAACCTGAATACGTGTGTTCATTTCCATAAAGTAGAAATTGCCATCGTGGTCTTGCAAGAATTCCAACGTCCCAGTGTTCTCGTACTGCAAAGCGTTAACCGCCTTCGTTGCGATTTCACCAAGGTTGTCACGCATTTCTTGCGTGACGCCAAGCGCTGGACTTTCTTCCATTACCTTTTGATTATTACGTTGCAATGAGCAGTTACGCTCAGGGAAGTACAATACATTGCCGAAACGATCACGCATCACTTGCATCTCAATGTGACGCACGTTCTCCATAACCTTTTCAACGTACATGTGTTCATCCCCGAACGCAGCCTTCGCTTCACGTTGGGCATCATCGAACTTGTCTGCCAACTCATCAGCTGAGTAAACAAAACGCATTCCCTTACCACCGCCACCAGCCGCAGCCTTTAGCAATAGTGGATAGCCCACGCGATCAGCCACTGCCTTGGCTTCTGCAGCATCACGAATGAAACCTTCAGAACCAGGAATAACTGGTACGCCAGCAGCTCGCATTGATTCACGGGCGTTGGCCTTGTTACCCATCAGCTCAATCACCTTAGGGCTCGGACCAATCCACTTCAAACCAACCGCTTCCGCCATTTCAACGAACAACTCATTTTCAGATAAGAAACCATAACCTGGATGAATTGCTTCAGCACCCGTCAACAACGCGGCGCTCAAGATATTCTTCATGTTTAGGTAACTATCTTTTGACTTTGGTCCTCCAACTGAAATTGCTTCATCGGCCAACTTCACATGGAGGCTATCCGCATCAGCTGAAGAGTAAATTGCGACAGATTTAATGCCCATTTCCTTCAGTGTACGGATGACACGAACGGCGATTTCACCGCGGTTCGCGACTAACACTTTCTTGAACATTTTAGTCTCCAATAATAAACGTCAAATCAGCTGTTGTAGCCTTCTTACCGTTAACGTAAGCAATACCCTTACCCTCACCGATTGGTCCGCGCAAACGATCAAGCGTCACTTCAAGACGCATTTGATCACCAGGCTTTACCATCTTACGGAAACGGGCCTTCTTGATACCACCAAAGTAAGCTGTCTTACCCTTGAACTCAGGCATTGACAACAACGCCACTGCACCAGCTTGGGCAAGGGCCTCAACCGTCAAAGCGCCTGGGAACGTTGGGTTACCAGGGAAGTGGCCTTGGAAGACCTCTTCGTTGATTGTGATGTTCTTAATCGCAACCGTCTTCTCACCGGGTACCAATTCCTCAACCGTATCCAACATCAACATTGGGTAACGGTGTGGCAAGATCTCTTGAATTTCTTGTGTGTTTAATACTGACATGTCGAGACCTCCTTAGGCATCCAATTCGACACGGAATAGTGCGTGACCGTAGTCAACAACATCTTCTTCCTCAACCAAAATTTCAGTAATGATACCAGCGACTTCACTCTTCACCGGCGTCATCAACTTCATTGCTTCAACAATCGCAACTTGCTCACCAACTGCAACGTGGTCACCCACTTGCTTAAATGGTGCTGCATCTGGATTTGGCTTCAAGTAAACCGTACCAACCAACGGTGCGTCGATTGTTACGCCTTGCTTTTCTTCCTTATCCAATGGATGATGCTCAGCAGCTGCTACAGGCGCCTCTGCTGTCGCGACACTCGCAACAGCTGGCTGTGCAGGCGTCGTGACAACAGGTTGCGCGATTTCGTTCTTGCTCAAGTGCAAGCTGAAATCATCTGATTGCAATGAAAACTCACGCAATGAACTGTTTTCCAAATCTTGCATTAAAGCTCGAATGTCATCTAATTGCAAACCCATTAATTCTCACTCCACTTCTTGAAAATGATAGCGGCGTTGTGGCCACCAAATCCGTAGTTAGCTGACAAAACGTAGTTAGGGTCAACAAACTTGTTGTCGTCATTAACCAACGTTACACCAGCAGTTTCAGGATCTTGTTCCGTCACACCAACGTTAACTGGCAATTGTTCACGAACCAAAGCACCGATTGCAGCGATTGCTTCAATGGCACCAGCGGCTCCCAACAAGTGCCCTGTCATACCCTTAGTTGATGAAACAAGCACACCGTTCTTTCCGAATACCAACTCCATTGCCTTTGATTCGGCAGCATCGTTAGCACCAGTAGCTGTTCCGTGCGCGTTGACATAGTCAATGTCGCTAGCTTCAATACCAGCGTCTTGCAATGCCAACTTCACTGAACCAGCAGGTCCTGATCCGTCAGGTGTTGGACTCGTCAAGTGGTAGGCATCTGAGTTAGCCCCATAACCAACCACTTCGGCGATAATCTCGGCACCGCGAGCTTGCGCATGTTCCAAAGATTCCAAAACCAAAATTCCTGAACCTTCACCCATGACGAAACCGTGACGGTTAACATCAAATGGCTTTGAAGCTTCAAGTGGGTTTGGCTCAGTTGACAAAGCAGTCAACGCAGCAAATCCTGAGATTCCCATTTCGTTAACCGTTGCTTCTGAACCACCCGTAACCATCACATCGTACTTACCTGATTGGATACGCCAGAAAGCTTCACCAATAGCGTTCGTCGCACTAGCGCACGCCGTTGACAATGTGTAGTTAATTCCCTTGGCACCGTAACGCATTGACACGTTACCTGACACCATGTTTGGGATAGCGTTTGGCACGAACATTGGGCTCACACGTTGTGGTCCCTTGTCGTGCATCTTGATAACTTGTTCTTCGATCGTCGTCAAACCACCGATTCCGTTACCCATGATAACGCCGAAACGATCCGGGTTATCAACACCATCTGCCAAACCAGCGTTTTCCAAAGCTTCACCAGCTGCGTGAACGGCATATTGTGAGAACAAATCCATCTTGCGAGCTTCGCGCTTTCCAACGCGTTCTGCAGGATCGAAGCCCTTCACTTCACCGGCAACTGTGACACCAGTCTCTGTGGCGTCAAACTTTGTAATTGGGGCAATACCAACTTGACTGTTAAAGATTCCATCCAAAAAGTCATTTGCTGTATTACCAACGGGTGTAACTGCACCCAAACCTGTTACGACAACTCGTGTCATGTTGTTCTCCTCTACTTTCCTAAAGCGTTAGATACGACTTATTTAAATAAGTTACGAAAGAATAAGTGCATCAAGTCGTATCTGGTTTCCTTAGATGTACAATCCACCATCGACCGTAATTGTTTGGCCAGTGATGTAATCGTTTTGAGCCAAGAACAAGGCAGTTTGTGCGATTTCAGCCGCGTTTCCAAAACGCTTCAAAGGCACAGCCTCTAGGACTTGTTCCTTAACCTTGTCAGACAAAGCATCCGTCATGTCAGAAACGATCATGCCGGGCGCGATTGCGTTAACACGAATGCTACGCATTGCGCCTTCCTTTGCCAACGTCTTCGTCAAGCCGACGATACCAGCCTTTGACGCAGCGTAGTTAGCTTGTCCAACGTTACCCATCAATCCCACCACTGATGCGATGTTAATGATGTTTCCTGAACGGGCGCGCAACATCTTCTTGAAGAGTGGTTGCGTCACGTTAAACGTACCGTTCAAGTTTGTGTTCACCACATTGGCAAATTCGCTAGGCTTCATTCCCATCGCCAACTTGTCGTCAACGATACCAGCGTTGTTAACCAAGATGTCGATGCCGTCTACTTCTTCAAGCAAAACTGTCAACGCATCGTTAACGCTGTTTTCATCAGCGATATCAGCCGTAATTGCCAATGTGTCTTCACTGAATTCAGCCATTACTTCAGGCTTCACGGCTGAACGTCCGTGCAAAATAACACGTGCGCCAGCTTCATCGAAAGCCTTGGCAATTGCCAACCCAATACCACGTGTTGATCCCGTGATCAACACATTCTTTCCTGCAAGATCCATTATTGTACTGTCTCCTGTTCTGCAATCAACATGTCGCGAACTTCATTAAATGAAGCAAGGTCCTTCACGCAGTAGCGCTTAACGTCCTTACCAACAATCTTCTTGGCAAACTTCATCAAGGTGTCGCTTGGACCAAATTCAATCAACGTATCAACACCATCATCAACCATCGCTTGCAACGCTTGGGCAAAGTAGGTTGGTGACGTGATTTGTTGCAACAAGGTTGCCTTCACGTCGTCAAATTTTTGACCCGTCGTGTTTGAATAAACAGCGAATTCAGGCGTGTTAAACGTTTCGTCAGTTAAGCGAACTGCCAATTGATCAGCAGCCGTTTGCAACAATGGTGTGTGGAAAGCCCCTGAAACTGGCAATTCAACCATACGTGAGACACCAGCTTCAGTTAGCGCTGCCATGGCATCATTAACATCTGCTTCAATACCACCAATGACCAGTTGGTTAAATGTGTTGAAGTTCGCTGGATAAACGCGCTTGCCAGCTGCTTGTAGCTTTTCAAGCGTTGCAACTACCATATCTTGTTCATCCGTCATAACGGCAACCATCTTACCTGGGTTGGCATCACCGGCCGCTTGCATGTAAGCACCACGATCCTTGATAATGCACATTGCTTGTTCAAACGTCATTGCACCTGCAGCAGTCAATGCACTGTATTCGCCCAAACTTAGGCCCAATGCAGCGGCTGGCTTTGGCATAACGTCTGACAAAGCATTGTAAATACCCATACTCATTGCCAAAATAGCAGGTTGTGTGTACTTCGTTTGCTTGATGTTGTCTTCACTATTTACAATAGTGGCCATGACATCATAGCCAAGCAACTCACTCGCACGGTCAATTGTTTCTTGATATTCAGGTAAGTTTGCGTACAAGTCAGCTCCCATGCCAACTTGTTGGGCACCTTGACCACTCATCAATAGTCCTAGTTTCATGTTCTCTCCCCTGTTGTTTGGTTAGTTCAACAAGTCTTCGGCTTGTGACCAAACATCTTCTAGAATTTGTGCCACTGGCTTAATCTCAGTAATCATTCCTGAAATTTGACCAGCCATGAAGGCACCGTTTTCCTTATCACCATCAAGCACAGCTCGGCGAAGTGAACCATTTTCAAGTTCTTCAATCGCATCTGCATCTGGCTTAGGCTTTGTGATTTCAATACGTTCTTGTTTAACAAAGTTCTTTGACATCTTCGTCTTCAAAACACGAGCGCGGTTACCCATCAATTCACCGGTAACCAACGTATCAATGTCCTTTGCCTTGACAACGGCATTCTTGAAGTTGTCGTGAACTTCAGATTCTTCCGAAGCCAAGAAACGCGTTCCCATTTGTACACCTGAGGCACCTAGCATGAAGGCCGCAGCAACGCCGCGACCATCTGCTATACCACCAGCTGCGATAACTGGAATCTTCAATGCGTCAACTACTTGCGGTACCAACGTCATCGTCGTCAACATACCAATGTGACCACCTGACTCCATACCTTCAGCAACAACCGCATCGACACCCTTCTTTTCCATCATCTTAGCAAGTCCAACTGATGGAACAACTGGAATTACCAAAATGTCGTGGCTGTGCAATTCTTCGATAAATGGTGAAGGATCACCAGCACCGGTTGCGACAACCTTAACACCTTCTTCGATGATGACGTCGAAGACTTCGCGAATGTGACGTGACAACAACATCACGTTGACACCGAACGGCTTATCAGTAACTTCACGGGCACGGCGAATTTCTTCACGCACCTTATCAGCCTTCCAATAACCCGTTCCGATGATACCCAAACCACCTGCCTCAGAGACAGCACCTGCAAGATGACCAGTCCCTGCCCAGGCCATACCACCTTGGATGATAGGGTACTTCATGCCTAACTTTTCAAATAATGGATTATTTAGCTTGACGCTCATTTTGCGGTTCCCTTTCTCTTTGGGTCTATGTGATTAGGCGTTTACTTGCTCAGAAACCTTGTTTACCAAGTCTTGAACAGTTTGAATTTCTTCAGCAACAGCCAACTTGATGTCGAAGTCGTCTTCGATACGGTTCAACACTTCAAACAAATCCAATGAATCTGCGTCGATGTCTTCAGTCAAGTTCGTTTCAGGCTTAACTTCGCCCTCTTCCAAATCAAATTGGTCTACCAAGATTTCAGTTACCTTGTTCAAAATTTCTGCTTCAGTCATGTTAATATCCTCTGTTTTCTTTAAAATTTAAAAGTAGTTTGAAAATTAAAATGTATACGCCATATACAATTTTAGAAAAATAAATTACACCTTGATAATCAAGGCACCAACCGTCAATCCACCACCAAATCCGGCAATTGCGATTGTTTGTCCTGCGTGTACCGTGCCTGCTTCACGAAGTTCGTCAAGCAAGATACCGATACTTGCAGCACTTGTGTTTCCATATGAAGCCATGTTCATTGGGAACTTTTCAATTGGTTGGCCAAAACGCTTCGCAATACTGCTGATAATGCGTCCGTTTGCTTGGTGCAATAGGTAAACATCAATATCATCAGGTGTTAAATCAGCTTTAGCCAACACTTCATTTAAGACACTTGGTACTTCGCGGGTTGCAAAGCTGTAAACCTCACGTCCGTCCATTTTGAAATATGGATCAGCCATCTTCAACGTACCGGCAAAATGATTTGCGTTTTGCTGTTGACCAGCCGTTAGGAACTGTGAACGTTCACCAAACGTTTTCAATGATTCAGCTAGCAAACCAGTTGCTGCTGTTGTGCGTTCTAGTAAGACACCCGCTGCGCCATCTCCGAAGAGTACGGCCGTTGAACGGTCTTCCCAGTCCACAAGTTTGCTCAACACTTCCGCCCCGATAACTAAGCCTCGTTCATAGCGCGTTGAGAGCAATGAACTTGCCATACTCAACGTATAAACGAAACCTGAACAAGCAGCGCTTAGGTCCCAAGCGAAAGCATTGTGCGCACCGATTTTCCCCTGCACAATTTGTGCAACACTCGGTGACAATGTATCCGGTGACATCGTGCCAACTAAGATGAAATCTAGTTGATCCGCTGTCAAACCAGCTTGATGGAGGAGTTTTTCTGCTACCGTCACAGCCAAATCACTGGTATCTTCAGTGTCGACGATGTGACGTTGCCGAATTCCAGTACGTGAACTAATCCATTCATCAGACGTGTCCATGAATGATGCTAAATCATCATTTGTCACGACTCGTGACGGGATTGCTCGCGCTGACTGGACGATGGTAAATTTTTCCATGTCGCCCTCTCTTAGAACTGGATCAACTCGTGAAGATATTCTTGCAAATTAATCACTGCTTTACGTACGGCAGCCGCTTCATCGTCGGATAGAGAGTCAAACAATGAGTGGGCCATACCGCGGTGGAAAGCCTCGTGTGCACGGAAAACCGTACGTCCCGAGTGCGTTAGTACAAGATGGACAACACGTCGATCTTCGTCATCACGACGACGCTCAACATATCCCTTCTTCACTAGCTTATCGATTACGCTCGTCATCGCACTAGGCGTCAAGTGCACCATTTCGGCGACTTGTGACGCTGTACGTGTCTCATACATCGAGATCGCTGCAATCGTATGCATATCCTTAATCGTGATGTCATTAAACTTTGATTCACGCAATGAGGCTTCCTCAATCCAGACAACGTTGTTGAAAACGTTAACTAGGGCCTCATTAATCTGTTCGAACGATGCTTCTTCACTAGCTGCCATACTTACTTCTCCGTCTCACTCTTGGCGTCAGCCGCCTTTTTCTCGTCAGGTGAAACAACAAACATCAATTCGGCGCTAGTTGCTAACTTGCCATCAACCATAGCTTTGACGTTTACTGTTCCCATGTTCTCTCTCAGATTACCGAATTCTACGTGTAACTTCAAGACGTCGCCTGGTTTTACCATGCGCTTGAACTTGGCATTATCAATACCCGTCATATAAGCCGTCTTACCAACAAATTGTGGTGATGACAAAATCAAGATTGATGCCGCTTGTGCAAGTGATTCAATAATCAACACACCAGGCATAACTGGGTTCCCTGGGAAGTGACCTTGGAAGAATTGTTCATTGATTGTTACGTTCTTCGTTGCGATCAATGATTCTCCTGGTGTCATCTCGTCCACGTAATCCATATAAAGAATTGGATAACGGTTGGGAATCAAATCCATGATTTCAGTCGTCGTTAAAACTGCCATAGTCTCACTCCTTCCAAAAAGTATTTCGAACATCAAACTATTCGATATTCAAATCATATTTTGTTTTACGCAAAATGTCAACACAATTTAGAAATAAATATACGTATACCCCGTTGACTATATGAGCTACAAATAGCTGAAATGCCTTAAAATAGGCATTTGAACTAGTTATATCTTATTCACGAAATTCATAAAAACAGTAAATTTATGCAATAACTTACTTTTTGTACACAAAAACAGGGATGATGTTCGCTGCCATCATCCCTGTTTGATCTATTCTACTATTCTGAATCCTTATGCATCTTTTCCTTCAAGTCTTCAACCGCATCGGCAGCCTTTTCCTTGATATCACCCATTGCATCACGGGCCTTACCAGCAAGGTTTTGTGTCTTACCTTCAGCTTCGACGCGCTCGTTTCCAGTCGCTGATCCAACAACTTCCTTTGTCTTTCCAGCTGCTTCGTCGTACTTTCCCTTAACGTGATCTGACATTGCCATATAAATCATCCCCCTTTGTTTGATTGCTTTAATCATAACAAGGAAGCGTCCGCATGACATCTGCCAAACGGGTAAGCTTAGTCAGCTAGACCCACGCGCTTGAAGATATCGTCAACGTGCTTCAAGTGCCAGTTGTAGTCAAAGGCATCGTCAATCTCAGCCTTCGTTAGTTTCTCAGTGATTGTTGCATCAGCATCCACCAAATCACGGAATTGGAGTTGCTCATCCCATGAACGGGCCGTCAATGGTTGCACCGTATCGTAAGCCGCTTCACGAGACATTCCAGCATCCACCAACTTCAACAGCAATCGTTGTGAGTAAATCAAACCGTACGTGCGCTTCATATTAGCCAACATCGTCTCTGGGAAGACTTGCAAGTTCTCCAAAATCGCTGTCAAACGGTGCAACATGTAATCCAATACTGTCGTTGCATCAGGCAAAATAATACGCTCAGCACTTGAGTGTGAGATATCACGCTCATGCCACAACGCAACATCTTCCATAGAAGTAACTGCATAACCACGCAAAACGCGTGACAACCCGACGATGTTCTCTGAACCAATTGGGTTACGCTTGTGTGGCATTGCTGATGATCCCTTTTGACCGCCCTTAAAGCCCTCTTCAACCTCATGAATTTCTGAACGTTGCAAACCACGAATCTCAGTGGCAACCTCTTCCAACGTCGTGCCGATAACAGCAATCGTTGTCACGTAGTCAGCGTGCAAGTCACGTGGCAAAACTTGTGAGCCAATTGCTTGTGGCGTTAGGCCAAGTTCAGCCATGGCTGCCTCTTCAACAGTTGG
>ULIY01014789.1_pt1 | contig 21601 bp, 10 predicted proteins | sample 1950511 | NCBI WGS metagenome assembly ULIY01 (sample SAMEA4835453, study PRJEB28245) | human gut metagenome | biome: gut microbiome; material: fecal sample | place: Denmark | collected 2008
GAGAGATAATTATCTTGAGGATAAAATTTCCAAAGAGGAAGCATTGAATATCATCGTTTCTAACTAAAAATCATATAGAAACAGAAAACAGATAGGCAGTCAAATTTTCCATTGATTGCCTATCCAAGTTTTTAATTATTTACTACATCAATGATAATTCTTGCACCCATCCGAAATCCGTTCAGGAATATTTCTCGCTCACTGATTTCAGAAATTTCACGATTGCAATCTTTGTATTTTTCAACAGCTCTGCATCGCCATTTCCCAATCTTCCAAGATTTATAACGTCATGGCACAAATTCTTTGGATCATACACTTCTGAAAACTTCATATTCACAGAAATACTCAACCGTTGTTTCTGAATTACTACATCAACGAAATTTGTATAGATCTTATAGGCGATATAAAGCTTTTTAAACTCTCGTTTGATATCTGATGACAGATTCATTATACGGTGATTAAACTTATCAAAGGGGCATTTCGTCGGGCACGGTATCTATCTTTTCTGCTGTTCCTGAATCTTCACACTCCACACCCGCGCCCAAAAACATGTTTCGCTTTACTCAAATTTAGTTCCTTCATCTCCTTGAATAAATAGAAGAACTATAATTGCAGGTTTTTGCAATTATTCAAATTATAGCAGCATAGGGTAAGGCAAGAGAAATGTACCTATATTGGACTTTTCCCAGAATATGCTGAAAAAGGTCGTAAAATAAGGACTTTCAGAGTTTAGTGCGTTGTTTGCATCGGCTCCGGAAGTCCTTTTTTCTGTCTATTCAATTGTGCGAACGAACTGATTTCATAGCCTGTTGCTTACCCTGACCGCAGGGAGAATAATTAATATGTGTGGGTCAAATAAATAGTTACAGCTTAAGAAACGATTCTAATCAGGGCACAGCCTATTTTTTCAGCATCTGCTTCTGTACTATTCTTTCCCAGCGAAATCCTAATCGTACCCTTGGCGTAGTCTTCATCAAGTCGAATAGCCCTCAAGACATGCGAGATTTCTGTATTCACACTATCACAAGCAGAACCAGTGGAGATGCTGATACCCATAAGATCCATGCGGTGAAGAATAGCTTCTCCATCCTTGCCCGGAAATGATAAGCTTAGCAAACCGGGCAACTTGCTATCCCCACCATTGCGTTTATAGACAACTCCTGCTTCATTGAGCTGAGTCACAAGATGTCTTTCCAAATTTAGAATATGCTGCTGATTCTGCTCCAGCAAATCGCAGTTTGTTTTCAGTGCCGTTGCCATTCCTACTATTGCAGCTACATTCTCTGTTCCTGCACGATGCGCACTTTCCTGTGCACCACCGTCTTCATAAGGCAGTAATTCAACACCATTACGGATATAAAGGAATCCAATACCTTTAGGTCCATTAAATTTATGAGCAGAAGCTGAAAGAAAATCTACCCCTAATTCATGAACGTTGATTTTGATATGCCCAACAGCTTGAACTGCATCTGTATGGAACAGTGCGCCATGAGTATGGGCTATTTCACACAACTCACAGATAGGCTGAATGCTGCCAATCTCGTTATTTGCATACATCACAGAAACCAGACGAGTTTTGTCTGTTATGTATTTCCATAGAATCTCAGAAGTAATATATCCTTCTTTAGTAGGACACATATATGCTACAGGATATCCAAGGTGCTCAATTGCCGCACAGGAACGAAGAACTGCATAATGTTCAAAGGTCGATGTAATCATTCCCCGCTTTTCGGAATCAGAAAACGCCGAACTTTTGATGACCCAGTTATCGCTTTCAGTCCCTCCGGAAGTAAAAAAAATCTCCTCAGGTAAGGCACCAATACATTCTGCAATTGTACATCTTGCTTCTGCAAGAGCTTTTTTAGGTTTCCTGGCAAACGCATAAGGCTGCGAGGCATTTCCATATTCTTCAATAAGCCATGGTGTCATAGCTTCAAACGCAGTTTTATCAAGTTGTGTCGTTGCAGCATTATCGGCATAGATATGTTGCTTCATCAGAAATCACCTTACCTAAAGAGTGTACAGCCTTCGTTTTTGAATTCTTCAATTTTAGCAAGAAGTTCTTCTTCCGTTACCTCAAGATGTTCAGCCAAGCATGGCAAACAATAAAAAATGGTTGTTTTCTTATCGATTATCTTTTTGGTAATCCCTATTTCATCCTTTGTGAGCGGTGATTTGCCGCAAACATAACATTTCTTTGTTTCCATTTTATTCTGTATCTATGCCGTAAATCTTAAATGACGGCAGATCCTTTCCGGAATACTCCACATCAAGTAAACCAAGTTGATACTTGATTGTATCCCTCATTCTTCGTGCTCTATCAAAACAATACCTTTTAAATTCTCTCGGAGTAATATCATCCATATGCCGAACATTCGGGAAGAGCAACTTTAAGTATGCTGTAGCTATACGCTTTACAGCTTCTGTATCACGTGTGTCGGCTCCTTCCGGGACGATGATGTATTCATCCACAATGCTTCTGTATGTCATATCGCTACGAAGTTCATGCATGATGGAACAGAAGTATTCCGAATTCAAGGCCCAACCATTCACCTTCAAATCGTCCTTCATTCGCGGAATATTCCACCCTTTGATGAATCCGTGAAATCTCTCAATTAATGCTGATTCATGAAAAACAACTGGTAGTTCTGTGAACATATTTTCATAGCCATCCGCATCCATTATTTCCTTACGGATATTTCCGCAAAGGATCACACCTGCATCTGCTATTCCTTTATAGTCACCCACAGTAAAGTTTCCTTGCTCCAAATAACCTTTCAAAGCAGCTCGCATTTCATCTGTATCGGTAAAGGAAATAGTCTGCACCTCATCCAGAGTGACAAAATCACTTCCTGCTATCAAACCTTCCCTGCGCTTTGTCTGATCATAAAACATTTTGGCTCGGCTCATAACACCGCCACTGGAAAGCCATCCATATCGGCTGACATTTCCAAAAAGATAAGATTTGCCGGTACCTTTAGGTGCAAGCTCAATCAAATTCAAGCGCTTCTCCACAAACGGCAGCAATCTTGTAATCATGGTAAGTTTTTCTTCTTCATTTTCATAACCGGCGGCGTTATAGTCAACGGCGCCAAGGATAACATCTATCCACTCACCTGTAGTAAACTCCTTACGGGCCTCTTTGTAGTCTTCAAGGTTAATCTCATATGGGCAGAAATTCTTGAAAGATATAAGTTTAATTTTCCCGTCCTTTGAATTCTTTCCCTTGGATGATTTCCTTTCATACTCGAAAGTAAAATCAAAATCATCCGGAGAACGATATCCAAGCTCCACCATTCCCCAGATATCTCTGCCCTTAACGAGATCATCCTTACATGAATCCCATACATCGCTTTCAATTATAGTTTCTTTGAATCCCAAGCCAAAGTCAGGTAAGGAAAAAGAAACCTCCCCAGATTTAATATCAATATTGACAGATATCTTTGCTAGAAACTTTACAGCCTTACCTTCAATAACAACAGCATTCTTTATGGTATTCCAATCGTCTTTTCTAGGAATGAATTTCTTGACAAATCTGACAAGATCGTCTTTATCAAATTCACCCTCGTCGTCTTCAAACTTTTTCAGCAGCCAGTCGCGCATAAAAGCAGGGAGGCTCAGTGTAGAGAAGAAATTGGTTTTCTTCAAATCCTTGAAGACAACCATCTCGTCAAAATTATCTCTCAGCTTTTCTGAAAGTTCCATATTTCTCCCTCCTTAGAATTCATCACCGAAATCAAAATCATCTTTGATTGTGGCGGTTTTTCCTTTAACTTTGAAGGAAACGCTACCAATCAAATCCGACCCATCAAACACATCTGCCGTATATGGTTTCATCTTTGCGCGTTTAATATCTGTAAGTGCGAAAGTAAAATGTGTCGCATCTTCCGATTTTGCTTGATAGGGTTTATCCTCAATCACAAGGCTGATATTATCTGGTGATTCAACATCAGAAATATACAAATTCAATGTGACACCATCATGCCGGTCTGCAGTAATATCATCAGAATGCATAACTGTAATCTTTACGCCCACCTGCTTTTTGAGTGTCAAAGTAATAACTGGAACAACAATTTCCTCAAGGCTGGCGCCTCCATGAACTTCTACATTAGCGGGACGACTGCCACGGAATCTACCATAATCTGAAAGTATTATATAACCATTTTCCTCCACTTTATAAGGAACATCACATCCGTCAAAAGACTTGCAACACCGTCCAGAGTGTTCTCCCTTGGTGTCCGTTTCGTACGGCACTTCTTGCTTTTTTATTACAGCCAATCTGGAAGCACCATGGTCGCTTGCGATAATAAACGATTTACAGTTGTGCATACCTAGTTCCATAGCCGCAGTATTTAAAGCTTTTTCAATCACTTCGAGCTCTGCTGGGATGTGAATCGGATCCTCATCGTCCGTAAAAAAATAACCGCCCTTGTCTTTATGCTTGATGTTATCAAGTTGCTCTTCTTTGTATTTTTTCCCGCCCATCCACTGCTCATAGAACTGCTTGTTTATTGATGTAATCGTCGGTAAATCAGAGCGCACTATATCCGTATGAATCGACAGTCCTTTTTTCTTTGCAAGGGCAGTAATGTAAGACAAGTACTCCACACCTAATGAGTCAATCCAATACAAGAAAGCATTATTCTTGCTTGAAACAGCCTTAATTGCGTTATCTCTTGTTGGAAGCTGCGCATACGAAATACCATCTGCATACTTTTCAACGAGCTTGATGAATTCATCAGAAATGTGGTTTGAAACTTTCTGCTTCTTATACAAATCAAAGTATTCCGTCAGCTCATCCGAAAGAACAGGACAATCGAATATATATTTTTTCAGATACTCGTCAAGAGCAGGATAGACATATGCTATGGCTTCACTAATTCCATTACTAACTACCCATTTAACTATGGTCTTTTTTTCTAACAACGTGTTATCGGTGAGACGGTAGATACTCTCATCAGGGTCGATTTCATTTGTCTTTACAAAAACAGCAATATCCTCTTCAGGAAAATTTCTAAGAAGTTTCTTCCTCTCATCATACAATAGCCTGAAATAACGGTCTTGATGGGAAAACTCCGTAATCTTTACCATGAGGTTAGTTTTAAAGTCCTCAAAATTCAAAGTTTCATCAATCACAAGTTTTAAATAGTAATTTTGTATCTGCTTTGCATTTAGTTTAAGATATAAAAAAACAAGCCAGTTCCGATACTCAAGGCCTGATACAGCCAAACACAAATCATCAATAAGCCTTTCGTCAATACCATATTTATCAAATACAGCTCGTATGTCTTTGCTGCATTTATTTAGGTCTTTAAGCAACCGCTTCCACTGTTCTTCGGTTCCTAGCCCACTATCAAGCTCAAAGTCCCCCACAATATACTTCACAACAGAATACGCTCCAGATAAAGTAAATAGCGGGAACAAGGCATTGTCGAGAACCAGCGAAGTGCTCGTATAGACATTTCCAATAGCGCCATCTTCGAATGCACGCAGTAGATACTTTATTCCTGTTTGAACCACAAGCCCTCTATCCTCCGGCATGTTTGTAACAGATACATTCGTGAGCAGATTGTTGGAAATATACGCTCTCTGCTGTTCAACCATCTTGTTGTCATCTCTGATGATTTTTGCAGCTTGCGAAGAAACACCCCTCAGCAGGAGAATAGCTCTTGCATTCCCAAGAGTGGTATTTTTTAAGCGACGAAGCTCTTTATCCGCAACGGCAGAGCCTCTGAGAGCGAGATATTCGCCAAGTCCGATTACGACAAACTTATTATCTCTGTAGTCCACATCGGATGTGCGGAAATAATCCACCAGTTCATCTACACTGGGAAATTTATCATCCTTAAGGCAAAATTCACTCATTCTTACGACAGAAATATCCGCATGCTTCAATTCTTCTAAAACGGAACAGTAGTCCTCATCACCAATTACATAGAAAAACGGCAGCCCTTTTGCAGTAGATATATAGTTTTGTACTTCTCTGCAAAGCATTACTTACCCCTCCCTATTAATGATAATCTTTACGCCAAGACCCATGTCCTTCCTGACAATATCAGTAAGCCACTTCTTCAGTTCGGCATCATTCATACCTTCGATGATATCAACAACCTTATCGCTTCCACCGGCGTTATATTCTGCGGCCGCCATACTGGAAACCTTGCTCATGATAGTGGGGTTATCATTCCACTCATAGGCGCTGATTCCGGTGCTCTCCAGAGTATCCCTCACAGCATCAATATCAGAAATCAAGCTGGTGTAATCTCCGATAATACGCTTTGCAAAGCACTTATCGCGATAATCAGCGGAAGCTATCTCGTCAAAGAAGTCCGCTTCCTTAATGAATGCTAAGGCTTCCTTAATGTCCGCTTCACTTTGCGTGCTGCTGTTCAATGTTGCAAAGGCCTTCTTAGCCTCGGCATACAGAGAGGCATTCACGCAGCACAAAATCGGAGTACGATATTTTTCAGACCAAACACGAGGGTTTTTGCTTCCTCCGCTCTTATCGCTCCACAGCTTATAAAGTTGCGATTTCACCTGATTCTTTCTGTAATCCTCAGCAGCCTTTTTAACAATGGCATTACTTGCTGTAGAGGATATGGTAAACATTTCCGATGTGATAGAATTTTTGATTTCCTCGCACTCCGTATCAGTAAAGCCCTCCAAATAAGGTGCGTAAATATCAATAAAGACGGCCAAAGTATTACCGAGAACATCCCGAATTTCTGCATTATGATTTGTCATCTCATCAAGAAATGACTTCATATTATCGGGAAGCATATCTTCATAGTTGGCAATACGGAGTAAATTATAGAAAAACTTATCCAGTGCTGGCTTTTTCGCCCTGATAGATTCGCAGGAGAAGCCGATAAACTTCAATGTCTCACGCCATGCCTTAAATGCCGCTTCCTTAGAACGCGGAGTAACATTCAAAAAAATATTCGTTGACTTCACAACCTCGTACTCAGTTATGAGTTTTCTGATTTCATCTTCTCCAGTTGATCCAATCCAAAGGGCAGAATACTGAACATCGAACAACTTCTTTATATCCGACAGAACAGAATCCTCCGCGTTGATTTCCTTGGCAACATTCAAAAGCTTACCGTTCTCAAACCGTTCAAGGAATATATGCATACCTTTTTTACAGTTATCAAGAGTTAGAAGCGCCTTCAAATTCTGTGCAGATGACGGACGCTGAATCGCAATCTTTCCGATTTCATTAGCTACATCATGTGCTTTATCGCCTTTGCTCTGAACAAGTTTGATATAGAGCTTGACGAGGTCAAATACACCGGCATTGTCCATATCTTCCAAACACCAAACGGGATAAGATAGGTCTCTCATTTTTGCAAGGACGAGTGTTCCGGCCTGCTGAGGCGAAGAACAAGTGTTGGCGGTAATGTTCCATGCATTTTCCGTAAGCTCATAGAATGCTTTTTCCTCTGGAGTCAGATTGACAATATAGGTTGCTTTTGGGTTCTTTCCGATATAATTACCAATCATTTCAGAAAGCTTATCCGGTGTCATTGAATCACGGTGGCCTTCGGCATCCATAGAGCGATAAGGTTCCGAACTGTATTCTTTCAGTAAGAAGCCGGTAATAAATGCGGACAGGTTACACACAGAAAAACCATATGTAGTTTCCAAATAATCGTAGATTTCACCAATAGATATTTTACCGCTACTCTTAAAAGCATCGTCTATCATTTTATCAACAGATTTTTTGATAATAACAATATGCTCTCCAGCAAGCTCCTCGTCCTTCCAGTATTCCTTTTTAGACCAGAATTTGCCCAGAACAGACTTCTCACATCCAGAAATCAATCCCTTGATTTCCATCACACCCATACCGTATTTTGCAACAGGTTTCGGAGTAGTCAGTTTCAACTGCGTTTCCGAGAGTCCCTTTGTGAAGTCCTGTACATGCTTGAAACGTTTCAAAACAATGGTCTGCATAATAGTGTGAACAGCACCGGCTCCTGCAGCCTTTTCACCGTCCTGATTTGCATAGGTGAAAACGATAAATTGTCCGTCGTGAATTCGATCCTTCCAATCACGCTCCAATACATCCTTTGCCTTCTTCGCATTTTCTTTTGACTGCTGACCGTTGTTGCCACTGTAATACATCGACATAGCGGAATAATCCACATACTGCTCAAATGCCTCTAAGCCAAGTGGCGTAGACAACGCATCAATAACAGCAATATTCTTATAGACAGGATCCGCAATAGTTTTCTTTATCAGAGTGCGGAAGCTCTGGGCTTCTTCGTCGGTCTTTGCAAGCGCAAGTACAGCATAGAAATGCCAGTCCACATCCTTGCTTTTTAAAACATCCATGACCTTTTTGAAATAAGACATGGTAACAACCGGCAACTTGCCACTATCCAACTCCAGCGCGTAACGAAGCTTCAGTGCAGGAGGAAGGCTGAGCGCAGTTGCAACCGCAGCACCTTCTGAGACCAGCTTGGCGGTTGTGCCTTGCTTTTCACGAATTTCCTTTTTAAATGCCTCAATTTTCGCACCATCGCCAGCAAGAACGGCAGCAGAATACACTTTTTTGCCGTTAGCAATCGGATTCTCAATCAGAATTCCTTTATTAACAAGAGCTTTCGCAATACTCTTGCAGGAATTTTCCAGTTCGCCTGTATCACCCTCAAAAGCATAACTGAGATTTTGGTCCGTCGGCTTTAGAATCGGTAGAGCACCGCCCAGCCGCTGATCAATAGACTGCATAATAAGAACAGTCTTCAGCACAATCTTTTCCTTGTCGTACAGCTGCGCCTGCTGTTGAAATGTATCCAGAATCAGCCTAATATCGGAGGACAAATAGTCCTTGCCCTTTTCATAGAAGAAGTCCCACAGCATATCCACTGTAAGGAATGGTCTGTCGGAAAGAGGGCTAGTGTTCTGGATAAACCACTGGAATGCATTAACATCCATATCCTTCGGCGTCTTTATGAAGTCAAACATACTGCGCTGATTGGACTGGAATGCAGAAGCTATATTTTTCAGGACGAGCGCCGCAATGGGGTGAATAGGAAGGATATCCCGCATAACATTTTGGTCATTAATATTTGCAGCTTTGATAACAGCTTTGCGTGCATTCGTAACATCAGAATTCAAATCCTCTGTCATCTGCTTCCAGTTTGCTTTTGCCGCAGGCTTTACACTAAAAGCATGACCTATAAGTTCAAAGGCAATATTGTCCGGAAGGGTGATTTCCACCTTGTCAAAACGCTGCTGTACAACAGACCACGGATTGGTCTTGTCGCTGCTGTCATATTCCTTTGCAAGGGAAGACAGTGGATGGGTCACAATTACGAAGTAGAAAGGCTTTTCCTGGCAAATGGAGACAATCTTTTGAAACTCACCCAAAGAAGTGCTGTTCTGACGAAAATAGTCACTGAATTCATCCCAGATAAGAACGAGCTTAATATTATTCTTGTCAATTATATCAATAATCCATTTGCGCAGAGAATCTGCAGAAAGATTGAGGGCTGTGATTCCTTCCTCTGCGGCAAGGCTAAAGATATCGTCCATCAGAGAGGAAACGTCGCTACTCTTTTTCAGAGTGTTGATAATCTCATCCGCAGAGGACTGCGAGAAGGTGGACATCCACTTGGGCTTCTGAAGCAGAGCGTCAATAAACTGATTATGAATCGGATCCTCCAGCCATGAGATAACGCTTTCCTTCAGAGAGTTTTCGCCCTTGTAGGAAACCTCGTGCACATCCAAAGCTTTCTTGATGCTTTCCTGCACCGCAAAGAAAAGCTGCTGCGGAGTAGAAATACTGCCTGATGCGTAACGGTATGCAGTCACAATGCCCTGTGCCTTATGACCTATGAGCTTTTCTAACAAAACAGGATTCTTTTTCAAGGGTTCAAACTTATTCCAGTAGTTTCTAACTTCGGCTTCCGGCACCTCCAGCAGCTTTTTGAGCGTGTAAGCACACTGAGATTTACCGGTACCATAGGCGCCATGAATCCAGATAGAGCGGTTTGTATTGCCGCTCAGCATCTTTTCTGTCCGATTGAGTAGGTCTATGAAAGTCTGATGAGGGTAGGTTGTGTCCCACGCTGCTCCACTGTTGATAGCGGATTCGTCAATGCATGGAAAATACTTTTCGTTGACATCAAAGTATTCGCAGTATTTTAAATTCTGTACCGGCATCTTATAATCTCTCCTTAAACAGACTCAAAACATCATAACTGGTCTTGTCCCTTAGCGTGATGGTTTGCAGATCATTTGTAAATGTAGCATTGATAAATTCTGGATATGCAGAAGAAAGACCGAGCAAAATGGATTTCATCTCTTCTTCATCATAAAGCCCGAAAATACGCACCGGACTGACGCCGTCCCGCTCCACATATTCATCGTAGAGATAGGAAACACGAAACTCTTTATCCAAGTTGCACTTCTCGGCAAATTTATATAACGCATACAGCACAACGCGAGTATCGCTGATGGAGCACTTGGTGCGCACCATGTAGTTATCATCGGTAACATAGCCGAAGTTCAAAACTGTTCCGAAAGGAGTACCAACTATACGTTTGAAAGACTTTACAACAGAATATGCCGCTTTGACTTTAATATCTTCAGCCAGTAATCTCTCTTTTAGCAGTGCAGCCTCATAAAAGTATCCGATATCCATTTGATTGATATACCACTCAAATTGAGCATTTTCATAAGCGAGGTTTACCAGCATCAAAGCCAACGCCGTATCGCTCTCCCATCCCAAGTCGCAGATAAGTGCAGAAAAATCCGTACATTTGTTGTTTTCAATAAGTTGGGCATCACGAAGGAAGCGCTTAAAATGAGTGAACATATTAGGCCCCAGAGTATGCTCAGTAAAAAAATCATCTTGTAAATCAAAGTATGACACAAGCCAGTCACGTTTAGGTGCATGGTCATCGAAACAGTTTATAGTCTTCATCTTTTTTTCTCCTTGCGGTATCTTCAACGAATTGTAAACATGGCATCCTGCAGGAATATCGTGACATTCATGGCATTGTATACAATCTGAAATTGTTACTTTACCATTTTTAAAATGTATATGCCCACCTTTGCAATTTGTTTCACAAACTCTGCATCCTACGCAATAGGCCGCCTTTTTAAGTGACTGCCTAATAATCTTACCTGCTGTCGGATGTGCCTTAACATCTTTCTCTGATATCTGAAATACAGCACCATTTGCTGTTTCCTCTATCTTTAGCGGAATTGTTGATATATCCGCCGTCTTAATCCATTCTTTCCAATCAGAATTCGGATGTATCAACTCAATATCTATCTTTCCAGCACTAGTCTTTTCCTTGTATTTTAAAACATTTCCTGCTATTCCTCTGCCACTTCTACGGTTATCCCAACCACCAGAAGTAACATAAGAGTGAAGTTCTGATTCGCTATAGCTGTCCCAGTTGTTTTTTCGTTTAATAATATCAATAAATGCATCTATTTTATCCGTGTAGTTATATCTGCGAATGTAATCACTACATCCACCCGACATTGGGCACAACAAGCAACCAGCACGAGAATTTCCTTTTGTATAGGCTTTATTTATAAACAGCTTTCTGGCATATATATAAAGCCATATTTCAGCTGAAGTCCACTCTAATAAAGGATTAAAACTGTGCTGACCTTTTTGCTTTTTTCCATAATTTTCATATTCATACTTGCTCCGAGCAAGACTTTCGTGTCTCCTTACACCAACATAATCAAGCCCTGTATAATTTTTCTTTCCTGTTATTTCTCGCATTTTTAATGTCTGCGGCGTACTTTTATGTACACTACAACACCATCTTAGTGTACGTGATGGCGGGCCGAACAGTTCCCATGAATCTTTCGGTTCAAAGTGAGAGCGAGCAATATAAAAGGGAATACCGTCCTTATCACACTGCTTTTTAGCTTCTTCCACGGCTTCATAAGTATCTGGAAACTCCATGCCGGTGTCTCCGAAAATAACTACGAAGCTGTCCTTTGGCAGCGCCTTTTTAACAAGATCCAACAGCACTGCGCTGTCCTTGCCTCCGGAAAAGGCTACATGGAAAATGTCAAGCTTGTCTTTAAATTTCTCATATTCCTTGACAATTTTTTTAACTGTAGAATCCTCTATAACTGTCAATAAATCCTCGTTGAGAGCGCACATTGCTTCTATATCCATAGGAATCAACTTCGTTCCTTGTTTCCAATATGGATTTGTTTCGTTTGCGTCATCCACAATAATCAGCTCCGGTGCAGTATAAAGATCACCGCCTTTTGTCTTGGCAATTTGTACACCTCTGTACCAATAGATATTCGATTCTGCCCACATGTAGGGCACTTCGTTCTGTTTGTCGTAATCCCAGTGTTTATGAAAACCAAGGATATCCATCTCCGCAGCATAAACCGGGCGAGGCTCCTTAGAAAAATTCGTAGGAGTGGAATTCAGTATAATTCCACCGGTCTTCGAATCAAATGTGTAGGAATACATACTATCACCTCTCTTTTCGTAGTTCCGAAGCCCGCTGTGCAATTTCTCCCAGCTTGGCATATTTGCTTTTTGCCATATATCCGGTATTAAATAGATACTGTCCAATAACCTCCGGTACCAGCTCCACATCGGTTCTCGCAATGGCAATGGCAAGCATTTCGTTATATTTTTTATTGAAATACTTTTCCGCTATGATTCCAGCGTTCTTATCGTTAAAATGAATCATATGAAGGCTGTATTTTTTGCTGTACTTATAGCAGTAGCTTTCCAACAGATAATGATTCCAGTTCTGTCCGCAAATTGGGAACATGGCAAAGGTTGTCACATCCCTAATAGCTCTGAAATTGTCGGTAATAAATCCAGACAACACGGCGTCGATTTCATCCACAGGAAAATTTACGAGCCGGTTTGCGACAAAGCGGTTTCTGTCTACCCGCACCATGTCATCATAAAGAGCCTGAAAAGCATATTGCCGGTTTGTACTGCCTGTAAGCTCTATAACCTTATCAGCAACTTCATCAAAAGTGCATTCATCTCTGTCTTTGATATACTTCTTCAATAGTGTAACCGCATCAAGCTCAGATTTTTCTTTGGTGAGAATCTTACCGTTCAGATGATATTTGCCAGAAAGCACTTTTTTATATATAGCATTATAAATGGTAAGCTGTGACAACTCATAGTTTTCTTCCTCAATGCTACCAAGAGGGACATCGCTTAAAGATGCAAATCCGTTCTCTTCACAAGCATTATCCACAAAGTCAAGAATGTCCTCCGCTTCATCCTCAGAAATGCAGAATCGGTCAATGAAGAGGTATTCTCCTTCGGAAACAAGTACAAAAAGGTCATTACCTGAAATAACGCGCCAAATATTATTCAGCGGGATATACGGCAGACGATCATGAAGACTGTATACACTTACAGACTGGTTGTTTCCCCAAACCCGCTTTATTTCATCAGTGACAGCTTCCTTCTCTGGTAGCCTGCTTCCTTTGATCATAAACCTTTTAGCGAAAGAACATCCGGCGATGTTTTTTTGCAAATACTCCTTCAGCATTTCAGGAGAAGTAATCACATAGGAATTCATCCATTCTTGTTTGTTTGCAAATAGGCTGTCATAATAAATAACGGCTGCGCCGGAAGAAAAAACATCATCGACAATACACTGGAGCTCCTGCGGCATGTCATTGTTCTTACAATAGACCTTGTCATCAATTACAGTTCCAGAGGATAGAATAGCAGCTTTGAGCAGTTCATCATCTTCTGGCAGAGAGATTTCCATTGCCTCCGCAAACTGACGGAAGCGCATGAGTTCTCTGATCGAATCGTATTTAAAGCCATATTTGTAGTGCTTCTTCAACACAGTAACGATTCGTCCGAAGATTTCCGCTGTAGCAGATGTTTGCTTGTTGCCGCTGTTGCCAAGGGACGCGATTGCTTTTTTCGGAATTTCCGCACCAATGAATTCCAGCAGCTTGTTAATAGCGGCGCTGAAACGGTTATGCTGCTGTTCGTTATATCTAATAAAATCTGAATCACTGTACAATTCTGTTGCCGTTACAATAGTTGTTTCTTTATTTTCACTAAATAATGAACACGACTCATATCCTTTATTGGTGGCATAGCGCTCAGCGCTTCTGATGGAAGAAACATAAGAGGAACAGGTTCTGTCTGCAAGCTTCACCGTATTCTGCAGATAAGCATAGAATTCAGCTTCACAGGCAGTACTACTAAACGACGATGTACTATTTGAAGCAGTCGTTCCAATTCTTCTTTCATATACAATTGTGAGACTATCGTGAGCCACACCGCATATGAAAAGAAGTTTTTTTATCCGTTTGATAAAATCCGTCGCACTGAAATTGGTTTCTATGCAAAGCTCTTCATCAATCTCTCTTGGCGATGTCATATGACCTAAGTCGCTTGCTTTACCGAATTCCAATCTCGTGCTACCTGGAAAAGAACTAAGAGAGCTGAACACATCCGGATAGTCCTTGTATAGGACAGCTACTATACTGACATAAACGTCCTTCCATGTAGAAGGTATAGAGAGCTCTTTGCCAAAGAAAGTGATGCTTCTCGGCTTGGTAAATGCCATGGATTCTATCCTTTCAAAATCAACGACGTTCAAGACTTCTTTCATCTCAGCCGATGCATCTGCTACAAGGTTGTAAGATTCTGTAGAGACCGAATCTTCTTCTTTTTTCTCGGTTTGAATTGGCAGTTGCAAACAATACCGCATGTAAACATTGAAATCATCGTTTATATTTTTGATAAGCTTTCTATTTTTAATCTGGAAAACCTTGTTCTTTCCAGCAGATTTATAAATAACCTCCAATTTCGATATATCTGTAATATCAAATATCGACCCAGATATCATTTTTGTAGCAATTGCAAATTGCTCTACTCGCAGAATGTTTTTCTCTATCCACTTACATCTCTTGGCAGGCAAAACGGATGCGACCCACACCATAAAAGCGTCCTTATTATTCTTTTTGACCGCTACCATACTTTTTGCCTCCTGTAATAACTTCAAATATCTCTCAGTATCATTACGATACAGGAATACCACTTTCTCAAACAACCTCGTTGCCGGAACATAAATCTTTTTACCTTGGTATGCGGAATCCATGCTTTGCATCTGAAAAGATATGCCATTTTCATTTCTGTAAATGTCATCAATATCAAGTCCGCGATTAGCTGCCATTCTACGTAGCTCAGTAGAAATGCGCTTTATTATTTGCACCTTTGGCTCTTCCCCTTGAAGTGTCTCAAGGTAACCTTCCAGAAGAATGACAGCTTCATATATATCCCATTTGGGTTGTCTATTGCCAGGTGTCATAGCCGTCCTCCTTCCCATATTGCAACATTTCATTATGAATTAATTAATGCCCGATAATTCATACTCAGCATTTATCCGCAGCGCCTCCGGAACGAATCCATTCGTCAACTTCCGATATTTTAAATTTCCAAAGTCGCCCGACCTTACTCGCTGGCATACTTCGATTACTAATCCATTGAAGTACTGTTTCACGGCTTACGTCAAGATACTTTGTTATATCTTTCATCGAAACCCAGTTTTCTGTCTTCTGTATATCAACCGTGTTTTACCTCCATCATCAGTATGTGTGTTCACAGCTATTAAGGTTAGCATTAAAGACCTGCACAACCCGTTGTTTGGTCTTTTATAAATCGAATTATGTTTGTGTTTTAATCAACATCAGGAATATCGTTTTCTAAGATAATAACTTGGCCGTAATTTTGATGGTCTAAATGAGAGAACGACACCGTTTTCACGCTGTCATGTTAGAAGTATTCTTCCTCCTAAAGGATGGGATCGGTGAATGATTGCTTGTCCTGAATTTGGGATAAGCATGGATAGGCAAAGTAGAAAGTGCTGACAGCATATAGAAAACGAGCTCCTTAACATTAAAGCATATATATGATTAATTATAACACACTTTTTTGACAACAATCAATCCTTTTACACTAAATCTTACATAAATCCACAACAAATTTATTTGTTGCCGCTATTGACACAGCGGTTGAAACTCTGATAGTCTTTAAACAAAACTTGACAGCTGACTGGCTTTATACTCGGCAATTGCTGATATAAAACGGTCGCCGTATTGCTTCAGCTTGTTGTCACCTACACCGTTGACTGATAAAAATTCTTCGGGTGTTACGGGAAGTTTTCTGCACATATCCATAAGTGATGCGTCCGAAAAAATCAGAAATGCAGGAACACCCTTTTTGCTTGCAATCTCGTACCTAATTTGCTTAAGAGTATCAAACAGAGAAATATTAACTGTTTCCTCGACAGTTTTCTCTTTGGTTTTAATTCTGACAGTTTTCTTGACCTTTACTTTAGCTTTGCCCTTGAGCACGGGATAGCTCATTTCCGTTACTCTGAGTATCGGCTTGCCTGCTCCTACTGATATGATATATCCCTGTTCTTCCAGCTTTTCGATTATGTACCTGATTTCTGTCGGCTTTGAATCCTTCATTATGCCAAAGGTCGATTGCCTGTCAAGTCCGAAGCTTGTTATTCTGTCATTTGTTTTTCCTCGCAGGACATCAGAAATTATTGTTGCGCCGAATTTTTGTCCTGTTCTGATGATACAGGATAGAATTTTCTGCGCTTCAATCGTAACATCTACCGTTTCAAATTTTGTCAGGCAGTTTGAGCATTTTCCGCAGTTTTCCTCTGTTTCATCTCCGAAATATCTGAGCATATAATTACGCAGGCAGTCGCTTGTCCTGCAATAGAAAATCATATGCTTTAAGCGTTCTTCTTCCCTCTTCTTGAACATCTCGTTCTGTTCGGGTGTAAGCTGCGGATTCGGCTCGGTGTTTTCGATAAAATATCGGCAGGTCTGCACATCTCCTGCTCCGTAAAGCAAAATACAATCTGCCTCCTGACCGTCACGTCCTGCTCTGCCTGCCTCCTGATAATAGCTTTCGATATTCTTCGGCATATTGTAATGAATTACATATGATACATTCGACTTATCTATGCCCATTCCGAACGCATTTGTCGCAACCATAACCGGTTTGCGATCATAGACAAAATCGTCCTGATTCTTAACACGCTCCTCGTCGCTCAAGCCTGCGTGATAGCGTGTTGCCGGAAAGCCGTTTTTGATAAGCAAGTCGCAAACGCTCTCGACCTTTTTGCGTGTTGAACAATAAATTATTCCCGACTTATCCCTGCGTTCTTTTATCAACTCAATAAGCCTGCTATCCTTTTTGGCAGGTCTTAAAACAGAGAAAAACAAATTTGGTCTGTCAAAGCCTGTGGTCACTACGGTAGGATTATTAAGCTTTAAAATATTTATAATATCCTTTTTGACTTCATCAGTAGCGGTTGCCGTAAAAGCTCCGATTATCGGACGATTCGGGAGAACGGAAATGAATTTATTGATATTGAGATAGCTCGGGCGGAAATCCTGTCCCCATTGCGAAACACAATGCGATTCGTCAACGGCTACCATTGAAATTTTTATTCTTCTGCATAAATTAATGAAACCGACTGAATCCAGCCGTTCGGGTGCGACATAAATTATTTTATAAATTCCCAAAGCCGCATTTTTCAACACCTTGTCATATTGTATATCGGTTAATGAGCTGTTAATATAAGCCGCTTTTATTCCCTGCTGAACAAGAAGCATTGACCTGATCCTTCATCAAAGAAATCAGCGGAGAAACAACAATAGTAACACCGCCAAACATAATTGCAGGAACCTGATAGCATATAGACTTGCCTGCACCCGTCGGCATTATGCCGAGAGCATCCCTGCCCGACAACAGGCAATCAACCATTTCTTCCTGACCTTTTCTGAACGAGGAATATCCGAAGTATTTTCTTAAAACATCAAATTTATCCATAACTCTGCACCTGATTTATTCTATACTTTAATTATAGGTATTTTTAGAGAGTTTTCAAGATAAACAACGCAGTTTATCATAATTCAGCATAAAATAAGGTCGGGTATCCGTTGTGAATTACCCGACCTTTGATTTACAAATCCTCATCTATTGTAACATTCGTATTTCGTTTGTTTGTTTATTTATTGTGTCTATATCATAACAAACCGACTGTGACAAGATCCGGACAAAATCAGGGAAATTTTAAATTTTTTCAAAAATTCTTTGATAAATATAAATTTGCCAAGCAATATTACTCTCTTGCTCGGCAAATTATAATTACTAAAAACTATGTTTTACTTTTTAGTCACATATTTTTGATATCGGCTTGTGGGTTTATCCGGTATAGTCATTTTTAGTTTTCCGCTTTCAAGCAGTGGTTTAATATATCTGTTTGTAAATTCCCGGATATCCTTCAAGCCAAAATGCTCAACAATTTCTCTTTTACTTTTTGGTTCAATACAGAATTCAATTATTTTCTCATATACAACTTGAATTACCTTTTCTTGTAGGTTGTCTTGTAGGGTGTCTTGTAGGTTATCTTGTGGGGTATCTTGGTTGCCATCAGGTCCCACCATACTCGTTGCCGCAGAGGATAGAGGAATTATTGTCTTAAATACATCACCCTCGATAAATTCAGGAACTCCGCCTGAGTACATCTTTGTGTATTTATAAGTATTTCGCATACCCGATCCGAGCTCATCGGCAAGCGACACCTCTCTAAACACCTTTGCAATGGGCGGGTTCTTAGAAAACGGTTCAAATCTGTCGAGCTTCAACTCACCATGACCGTGAGACAGATTTCCGTTTTCCGTGTACATCCTGTCTTTCTCAATAACAAATTTTGCTACATAACCAGTGGAATAATCACGATGCGCAAGACTGTTCGAGAAAATTTCTCTTAAAATTGCATCTCTTGCACTTACAGCTTGTACTCCCTCAAGAATAAACGGATCATTCAGATGCTTTTTGCCAAATTCCATAAGCCTGTCAAAGGTATCAAATAAATTCGTAATAATAACATCACGGTCATCATATCTGTCTGTATTTTTGGTTCTGAAAATCGCATCTGTTTTGTGTTGCGGCAAAGCCGCCATTATAGTTTCATCCTTACCAAAAAGAAGTATCGCCGCAAGTGTCAGTCCGTCAACGCCTTTTTCACTGTCTTTAAGAATCAAGCCTGAACTGCGCAGTATTTCTTCATCAGTCATAGTAAGCCACGGATGATTTTTATTTCTCAGTCTTGACAGTCTTCTTGCTCTGTCAATTATATCGGAACGCAGGTCAGCCATTGTAAAGCAAGTGAAAACTTTATTTACAAAATATGTTCCCTGCTTTTTTGAATACAGCTTAAATACTAAATCTCCTGAATTAGTTATGTCTATATCCGAATCGTTGTTTCTGTCAAAAATCCTGCCGCCGCAACGGCAAACTTGCGTACTCTCGGGAACAAAAATATAAATAATCAGCTTATCATCATATTCAATATTTTCGATCATCAGGTAAAGCGGAGGATACATTTTATTCGGATTATTGATTGAAGTAACAAAATCGCTCTTAATCCTCTCTGCACGGTTTCTGTCCACTCCGATAACCGTACCGTCATCTTTAACACCGAGCAGGATATGTCCGCCTTCACGGTTTGAGAAAGCACAAACCGTTTCATAAACATCTTTAGTAATATCGGTTGTGGATTTCTTAAACTCAATATTCACCCCTTCGCCCTGTGATATTATATTTTTAATTTCTTCATATGTCATTACAATCTCTCCAATAATCTGACGGTTTATATTTTTATTATATTCGCAATCAAAAATAATATCAAGCGATTAAAGATAAATCACACCAAAGTTTTTAATATCGTTTTCTTCACTGGTTACCATATCATTTAATGTTAAGTAATATATTTGCAAAACCACATTGTTTTTTTCGGATTTCGCAGGTGTATCATCATATAATTATTATTGGTGTCAGATTTTATAAAAATATCCCCGAAAGGCTGAGGCTGATTGCTGCCTTTCGGGGAGTGGTGTTTTTTACTTAATTTAATCTTAAAAATGCGATAAACAAGCCGTTTTTAATAGGTTACTCTTACCTGATACGTAACCTCCTGACGGTGTCCCTCTACATTGCGGTTATTGCGTATGTAAGACTTATTTCGTACGGGTAACATCTTTTTAACCATCTGACCGCCTACAGAACCTGCTTCTCTTGCAGAAATGTCGCCGTTATATCCCTGTTTGAGGTTTACGCCTACTTCGTTGGCACATTCCATCTTAAAGCGTTCCATGGCTTCCTTTGCCTGAGGTACATTAATCTGATTGTTATTGCTTGACATAATTTGTTTTCTCCTTTTCAAAACTTTTAAATCTCGTTAAATTTATTAATAAAGCGGCGTTTCGGCATCCCGTTTTCATCGCCGCAATAGTATTGTTTGCGGTGAAATTCGTTTTATTATTTGTAATTTTTTCAAGTTTTGAAATTCACAAAAAACATCATACAAAGCAAAAAGCAGCTATGCCAAACGACATAACTGCTTTTTATATTGTGTATGAAAGGGTTAGGGAAATAAGCCTTTCGTCTTGCTGTTAAAATATATTGAGTTACTTTTTCTCGATTGAATCGGTCTTGTAGATGAAGTCAACCTTACCGTCCATATCTTCGGAAATACCGCTGTAGTTGTTGTACTTCTTTGATGCTTTCTGAACAGCCTTGAAACGGTCGATGATATCCCGGACATCACCGTTTGCGGCATCAACAATGCTGTCAATGCCCTCCTCTTTGAACTTCTTCATACCCTTGGACAATGTCATTGCACCGTCATTGAGCTGTTTAACACCGTCAACAAGTGCTGCACTGCCGTCCTTGAGAGTACCAACGCCCTCGAAGAGGCTCTTTGTACCGTCCGAAAGTGAGCTTGTGCCGTTTTTGAGAGTCTTTACACCGCTTTTAAGGCTTGATGTACCGTCCTTGAGGGTTGAAGTACCGCTCTTGAGTTCGCTTGTACCGCTCTTAAGACTTGAAGAACCGTTCTTGAGCTGACCGGCACCGCTTACAAGTGAACCTGTGCCGTCCTTGAGTGTATATGTGCCGGCGAGAATCTGCTGAGCGCCCTCGTTAGCCTGATCAACACCCGCTGTGTATGAAAGCACACCCTGATAGAATGTGTTGTAGCTGTCAAGCTGAGTTTTGAGAGCCTGAAGTGACTTTCTGCCTGCCTGAGCTTTTGCAACACCTGCCTGAATCTGACTCTGAACCTCTTCGCTGTTCATATTTGTTTCGATAAGGCTCTGAATCTGTGACGCTGTGTTGCTGTCAATTGTAGCCTGAACCGCAGATGTACTCATCTGTGTAGAAACTGCAGTAGAAACCTGAGCCTGAACTTCTTCGCTGACCTGACCTGCGGCAACAGCGGCATCATACTGATCTGCCGTCATACCAAGACCTGCGGCTGCGAGAACCTGTTCCGTAACAGACTTTCTTACCGTTGCCTCAACGGCAGTTTTGATAACATCCTTCTGACTGTTTACAGTTGCCGTTACTGTTTCGAGCGCTGTATTGTAAGCGAGCTTCTGAGCATTTTCATCGCTGAGTGATGAAATAAGTCCTTCAAGAACGCTGTCATAGTTTTTAATTGTAAGCTTGTCGGCTGTAAGACCTGCGGCGGCAATCTGAGTGTCGGCAGTTGAAAGAAGTGTGTTAAACACCTGT
>ULIY01029496.1_pt1 | contig 21219 bp, 19 predicted proteins | sample 1950511 | NCBI WGS metagenome assembly ULIY01 (sample SAMEA4835453, study PRJEB28245) | human gut metagenome | biome: gut microbiome; material: fecal sample | place: Denmark | collected 2008
TGTCGGCAGCCATTGAACGCTCACCTTGCAAAACGTGGATATCAACAGCTGGTTGGTTATCAGCAGCCGTTGAGAATACTTGTGACTTTGACGTAGGAATCGTCGTGTTGCGGTCGATCAACTTCGTGAACACACCACCCATAGTTTCGATACCCAATGACAATGGCGTAACGTCAAGCAAAACAACATCCTTAACGTCACCAGTGATAACACCACCTTGTACGGCAGCACCCAAAGCAACAGCTTCGTCAGGGTTGATTGAGTGATCTGGCTCCTTACCAGTCAAGGCCTTAACAGACTCTTGCACAGCAGGGATACGCGTTGAACCACCGTTCAAGATAACCTTGTCGATGTCGTTCATCGTCAAACCAGCGTCCTTCAAAGCGTTGCGAACTGGCTCTTCAGCACGCTTTACCAAGTCAGCCGTCAATTGGTTGAATTGGGCACGCGTCAAAGTCGTTTGAATGTGCAAAGGACCTTCGTTCGTTGCCGTGATAAATGGCAAGTCGATTTGTGCTTCGTTAGCTGATGACAACGTCTTCTTTGCCGTCTCTGCAGCATCCTTCAAACGTTGCAAGGCCAACTTGTCAGCCTTCAAGTCAACACCGTGCTCGTTCTTAAAGTTCTCGGCCAACCAGTCGATAACCTTTTCATCGAAGTCGTCACCACCAAGGTGCGTGTCACCATTCGTTGACAAAACTTCGAAGACACCATCACCCAACTCAAGGATAGAAACGTCAAACGTTCCACCACCCAAGTCGTAAACAAGCACCTTTTCGTCGTTCTCCAACTTGTCCAAACCGTATGCCAAAGCGGCAGCCGTTGGCTCGTTGATGATACGCTCAACTTCCAATCCAGCAATCTTTCCGGCGTCCTTCGTAGCTTGACGTTGGGCATCGTTAAAGTATGCAGGAACCGTGATAACAGCCTTATCAACTGTCTCGCCTAGGTAGTCTTCAGCGTACTTCTTGATGTATTGCAAGATCATTGCTGAGATTTCTTGTGGTGTGTAGTCCTTACCGTCTACAGTCACCTTGTAGTTGGCATCACCCATGTGTGACTTGATTGACAAAATCGTGTCTGGGTTTGTGATGGCTTGGCGCTTTGCCGTGTCACCAACTTGCACTTCGCCGTTCTTAAATGAAACAGCTGATGGTGTCGTACGACCACCATTAGGATTAGTGATAACCTTTGGTTGTCCACCTTCCAAAACGGCAACAGCTGAGTTTGTAGTTCCCAAATCAATTCCAATGATCTTTGACATAATTTCTTTACCTCTTATTGATCAGTTTTTTGTTTTGTTAAATAAATGACTAGTTGTTTAGTTATAAACAGCTACCATTGCTGGACGAATCACACGGTCCGCCAAGACATAACCCTTTTGAAGAACCTGAGCAATTGTATCTGACGGGTGATCATCATCAGCCGGTACAGATTGAATTGCTTGGTGGAAGTTAGGGTCAAACGGTTCACCTTCGGCTCCAACAGCCTTGATGTCGTTATCTTCCAAAGCAGATACAAGCGTCTTGTACACCATCTCGACTCCCGTCTTGATTTGTTGTGCCGCTGCATCATCCGCTTCAACTTGCAACGCACGTTCCAAATTATCAATTGCTGGCAAAACTGACTTTGCCAAGTTTTGGCTAGCATACTTCACTGCCGTTGCTTGTTCCTTTGCATAACGTGTTTGCATGTTTTGCATTTCTGCGTGAGCACGCAAGTACTTGTCTTCTGCTTCAGCGATTTTTTCTTCCGCTTCTGCAATCTTCGTTTCTAGCGCAACGATTGGATCTACATCCGCCGTTGCATCGGTGTCAACATCCGGTGTCTCAACCGTTTCTTCTACAACTTCTTCTTCAGGAGTTTGCTTATCCTCTGCCATGCTAACACCTCTTTTCTAACGATAATATTCTAATAACTGTGTTGATAATGTACTGCGGTAGGCGTCTACCAGATTAACAACATCCGCGTAACGCATTGCCGTCGGTCCAAGCACTGCCAGCGCACCGACACCATGTTGTGGCACGCGGTATGTGGCTGAAATCAAACTGTATATTGACAACAAACTGTTCCCGTTTTCATCCCCAATTTGAATTAACACCCCATCATTTGCGTTCCCCATTACCTGGCGCATTGCACTTGGCGCATCAAGTAATTGCAATAATTGCTTGATCTCTTGTAGCTCTGTGTCGTCCGTGTAGTCCAACACATTTAGTCGGCCACCGACAAACACCTTATCGCGAATTGAGCGGGCCAAAACGTCACCGAACAATTGCAAGAATGCAACTGGGGTGCGAATTGTTCGTTCCATCTTCAATGGTAGATCTCCTGACAATGTTCGCAACACATCAACAATCGGTTGGTTAACCAACGTTTGATTAATGTAGCGCACCATGTCATCCAGACCACGTACATCCATTCCCTCGGGTAGTCTAAAACTCTGATTTGTCACCTGGCCGTCGTTCGTGACGATAATTGCCATAACTTGTTGACCGTCGACCGGTACCAGCCGGAACCCAGACAATCGCGTGTCAACTGATTCCGGCTTCAATGCAACCACCGTGTAACCTGTTATATTTGCTAATTCAGTCACCATCGTCTGCATCAAATCGTCAATTTGTTGAAAATTACGATTGAAAACACGTTCAAGGGATTGTTGAGCAACCTGGGTCATGTGTTCACTACGCATAATCTTATCTACATAGTAACGATAACCACGTTGTGAAGGTACCCGTCCCGACGATGTATGTTCCTTTTGCAACAAACCTTGCTCTTCCAATGAGGCCATCTCATTACGAACCGTGGCTGAACTAACTGCCAACCCTAATTCTTCAAGCAACGTTTTTGATCCAACAGCTTTACCGGTTTTTGCGTAATCTTGAATTATTGCGGCTAGAATTAACCGCTGCCGTTCTGTTAACATACGCTTCACCTCTCTTAGCACTCTCAACTACTTCGTGCTAACGATTATTATAATACACGCCTCATAGACCCTTGTCAACAATTTTAGCACTCTAAATTTCAGAGTGCTAAAAAGCGCCGCAAAACCTTGCGACGCTTACGTTTCTATTTCTTAATTCTTAGCATGATCTGAATAAATTCAATCGTCGATTCAAACATGCGGTGAACAGCCAGCACAATCACTGTATTAACCACCTTTGCCACTTGGGTACTAAATACAAAGACCACAATTGTATAAACAATGAGTCCAACTGCAGCTTCTAAGGCCGAAAACTTCGGATATGGGCCTGGCACACCATGAATAACCAAGGTGATTGCCAACCACGCCACAGCCCCTGCCACAATATACCGCCAAACAAAACGAATGAATTGCCAAGGATTTAATACGTGTCGCAACACCATCACTTGCAACAATAGCGCCACCATTTCACTAATTAACGCCACCCATGCAGCCATCAGCATACCAAAGTGTGGAATCAACACCAAACTCAATATGACGTTAAGTGCTGCACCGACCTGAACCGGGATTGAAACATTCCGGAAGCCACGATCAGCTGCCATTTGTTGGAGTGCCAAACTGTATCGCCACGACGCTACAATGATAATAAAGGCTAAAATACGCAACACTTCGCCTACACCAACAAACGTCGGTCCCAAAAACCAATACACCGCCTGTGGTCCAACCGTTGCAACACCCACTGCCACAATCACACTGAGTGCCGAACTATACTCTATGGCCTCATAAAAGGATTTTTCAACCCCTGCTGAATCACCCGCTTGTCTTTGCTCCTGCACCTTGGTCATCATTGCCATTGCAATACCGAGTACAAAAGCAATTCCCACCTTAATTAACAGTTCAGCACTGTAATACAGGGCCACTTCATGAGCGCCACGAGAAACAAATAAAACTGCTTTATTCAGATACAAAGATAGTTGGGGCAAAAGCGCGATTGCTAGAAAAAATCCCAGCGCTTTGTAATGTAGCTTCACAGGCAAGTTTGTGACATTCACTCGAACAAGTACTTTTGGCAAACGAGCCCATAGTAGCAAATTAGCAATAATAGTTGTCATTGCTAACAAAATTATAAAGTGTGTTAAATCTGAGGGACTTTTCACAAAAATAATCAACGGCACAAATCTAAGCATCTGGACAAGCGCATCACGCCTGACTATTACTCGCGTCTTATTAATTCCATTGTAAAGCCATGAAATATCCAACATGGCGCCCACATAGAATAGCACTTGCGCTTTGAACACACTTTCGAACGGCAAGTTAAGCCCGTTTATTAACCCCCACGTCACGAGCGCAAGAATCGCGAGCACGCTGACTTGTATCGACCACACGCCCCAAAAAAATGATGAATTAGTGCGTTTATCCGGCGCCATCTTACTCAATTCGCTTTGTGCGTAGATTCGTATCGCCGTCGCAACTACACCGATGCTTAGCATAACGAGTGCAAAGGTTCCCGCTTGCATCCCCAACGCTTGTACGTGCAAAATATGCGCGACATACGTCAAGAAAAATAGCGGTACTAACTCTGTTGTCAGGCGCATGACCGTTTCTTGTATATAAACTTTTAATAACTGCATAAACCCCACGCCCTTGTTGTTCAATAATTGACTTAGACAATCATAGCAAAAAATGACCCTGCAAAAAAGCGGTAATGCGCAACCGCATTACCGCTTTTGATGAAATTAGACAAAATCAATCAATTGATCTTTAAACTTCAAGTACAAGTGTGAGCCAATAATGGCAAACAAAGCTAATTCAAGCCAGAACATAGCCATCATTTGAGGAGAATCCCAGAACCATCGTTGGTAAAGGAACGTCTCACGCCATCCATTAACAATATAGTAGAACGGATTAACCTTCGTACTATAGTAAATCATATTGTTAAAGAATGATCCCTTGGCAGGATGGAACAAGATACCTGACATAAAGAACGTCAAACGCAAAACTTGGCGAATCAACATGTCGTAATCAGGAATCAAAATGTTAATTGTTGCTGAGAAAATTCCCAAGAAGAACAACATTATCAATGCTGCTGCACCGTAGTAAAAGATCTGCAACCAATACAAACTTGGGTGGAAATGTCCCGTCAAAGCCATACCAATTGCAGCAACAACAGAAATTGAAGCTACGGCCGGAAAGACTTGCACGACTCGAATCGATGGCAAAATTGACACCGGGAACTTAACGTTTCGAACCATGAAGATTTGATCTTGCATTGAGCGAATTGTATCTGAAAAACCTTGATTAACCAAATACCAAGCCGAAAAACCAACTGACATCCAAATGAAGTATGGCATTCCTTCAACTGGTGCGCGGGTATTAAATCCACCACCGAAGATAACGGCATAAATCAACACCTGAAACAGCGGGTCAAGAATCTCCCACAACGTACCAAGGTACTTGTGAGCGTTTCGTGCTTGTGTATCATAAATCGCTAGACGCACCGTCATACCAAGGTGCTCGATTTGCTCAGCGGCAAGTCCGAACACCGACTTAATTACTGTCCACATTCTAAACCATACCACCCTTCACGTAAGAATAAATTATGAGTCCCATCAATGCGAAAATAATGATTAGTGAACCATACAGTCCAAAACGGCTAAACCCTTCAAAACTGCGGAACTTCGTGATATCTCGAACTTCCTTCTCAGGGTATCCCTTACGCACTAAATCATCTTTAACGTCGTCGATAGTGAAAATTCGTTGCTGCAACTTTTGATCAGCTACATAAGCGTCACGTTCTTCAACACTCATTGCATCCAACTTATGGATAAACGCTTCATACTCATCAGCGACGGTCTCAGTATCGCCAAAATCAAGCATTTCACCATACTGAATCCACATTGCCTTATTCGTAAATTGGCGAACTTGCTTGATGTCGTGCGAAACGAAGAAAATCGTCTTGCCATCAGCAATAAACTCTTTAATCTTGCCCAAAGCTTTCGTTGCAAAGTTAGAATCACCAACTGACAAAGCCTCGTCAACAATCAAAATATCTGGATTATTGTGCGTCACAATCGAGAAACCTAGCTTTGCACGCATACCGTTTGAGTAGTCTTTAACTGGCTGATCAATGAATTCACCCAATTCAGAAAACTCAATGATATCTGGCATCATCTGATTGATTTCTTTGATGTTTTTACCCATCATAATCTGCTTCAATCGAATGTTTTCGCGGCCAGTCAGCTCCCAATTAAGCCCTTCATTGATGGCAACAACACCAATTGTTCCCTCTAGGTTTAGCGTACCTGAAGTTTGCGGAATAACCCCACTTAAAATATTTAGCAAAGTAGACTTTCCAGAACCGTTCGTTCCAACAATTCCGACGACGTCTCCCGCCTCAACCTCAAAAGACAAACCGCGCAAAGCCCAGAAATTTGACTCCGCTTGATTTCCTTTAAAAATCGACTTTAGTTTTTCTGATTGGTTCGCATACAAGGAAAAATTCTTAGTAATTCCCTCTGCACGCACCATAACCTGTTTATCTGTCATCTTTCATGTCCTCCAAGGCATCATAACCTATCCGGTTAGTTTTCTTCCTTCAAGTTCAAGATTTGATCCCACATCTTTTCACTCGTCAAGTATGGCAAATCCTTACGCATACGTGAACGCACACGACCATACGCAAATAGCAAGCGAATACCGTCAAAGAATCCAGCTATTAGTCCTCCAACCGTCTTCAAACGGTTGATTTCCGCAATGAATCCCTTTCCGTTTTCAGGGTTTACATACAAAATCTTACGGAACCCAGAAATTTGACGATATGCCGGAACACGCATATATGGTTGGAAAATAACCTTATCCTTGCGAAGTGGGAAGAACAATTTATTCAACGTAATTCGGCGCCAAATTGTAGTCTTCGAATCTTCAGCCAATGAATTAGTTCGGACCAAGTCATAGTCATCCAAGTTAATCTCATGCAAAGCATTTTCGGCACTAGCCTGCTTAATCAAAGCCATGTTATTTTGCATATCTGCGTTTGAAACCATCCATTCAGGAGTCATACGCATGAAGTCGCGCAAAGCCATGCGATATACCTTAGTAAATCCATAACGACCCGCCAAAACAGACTCCAAAACTAACTTCCAATAGTACGGAACCATACGAGACGGCTTATTGATGAATAAGCTATGAACAAGCAACTTATTGCGCAAATCTAAATACTCGGTCATTGCTGCAACCTTGTAATCAAAGTTTTCAGCAATTGCAGCAATTCCATTTCCCATTACCATGTGGAACTTGTTTAGAACCCCAAATGAGACATCATCTCCGCGAACAAAGTAAGGTAATGTTAGGTGATCAGTATACGCAATTGGGAATGCATTGAACCACCATCCGAAGTACTCGTTCTTCTCTTCATCCAATTCTTGACCTAATACATCACCAGCATTTGAGGCGTTTGTATCACGGAACTTAGCCAACCAAGTCGCTTTGGGATCTAGACGTGCACCTCGTTCAATCAACATATCAGGTCGATCTTCATAGAACAAAGCTGCACCAACAGCAGTATTATCCTTTTCTGCGTACGCCAAAATTTGATATGCACGCTTAATACTTTCAATTTCAAGACTCGCATCATCGTCCATGAACAAAACGTGAGTTGCATCCGTGTCATTCTTGTAATGCAAGAAACCACGAGTGAATCCGCCTGAACCACCTGTATTTTCATTTGGGATAATCGTAACGCCCATGGCTTCTTCTTCTGTGATATTCTTCGAATTATCAACAACGATAAAATCAATTTTATCCTGCCACTCTGCAATGTCTAACAAACCATCTTTGATACGCTTAATAGCTGGCAAAACATATGCTTTACGGTTAAAGTGAGTTACTGAAATACCCAGCTTTGCATCCCGACGGTAATATGCCTTAGTTTCCCATGTCATCTTCGTGATTTGAACATCACTTTTAGCAACAAGCTTAACATAGACTAAACCTGAGTACGCAAACGTTTCGTTAAGATCCAAATCGTAAATAATTCGGGCGTCGTCTGTCAAATCAACAGTAACAATACCTTTAAACTCTTTGATATTACGGTTTGAAAGGTGCCACAATTCAACATCCACTGTACCAGAACCAGAAATGGTAAACTGCGCATCGGACAAGCCTACGTTTTCTCGCCACAAAGGAATAGAGAAGGCATTATAGTATGTATCAAAGTGGACATTTGCAAACTTCGTCATTTCTAGTTTGTCATTACCAAAGAAAACGTTTCCTTCAACACGAAGGTACTTTTCCTTTGATCCCAAAGTTTGATTACTTGGGTAGATAAAATTTTGTAGAACTTTTGTCATATTAATTATCCTTGTTTTATATCTCAAAGGTGCTCATGTTTCCATAGACTTTAAAAAAGCACCAAAATTAAGATTACCACAGTAACAACAGTCACGCAATGCAAGTCAATACAGGCATAAACTATTATTAATGGTCACTTGAAAGGTATTCAATCTTCGGATTAAAGCGTCGACCATCAATGACCCCTCGAATCAAACTACTCAATCTTTCTCTCCGACGAGAAACGTTCGGCGTAATCAAAATCTGAAACGCATCCGCCATAATACGCAGGTTCGATTTTAAATGCCCAATCCAACCGCGTTTCCTTCCGTAGTACATTTTGTTCCGATATGCGAAATAATACCGCGGTATCCTTTCTTCATCGTCGGTAACAATATTTGTCCCGACATTTTTCGACATTTTGTGTACAACATTGGCTTTGGGCACAAAATAACCCGGAGCAATTCGCTCTGCTCGTTCTGTATACTCTATATCATCACCCCAAATAAAAAATTCAGTAATCGGCAAACCAATTTTTTGGATAATATCTCGAGACATCAGCAAAGAAACAAATGTTGCATTAGCCACTTTAACTGACTGAGTAGCGTCTTCCGGTACTTTCCCTAGTCCATTTTTTAAAGTTAAGTTATTCATTAATGCCCTTGATCCGTCAATCCAACGAACATCAGAGGCTAAGAATCCGTAGGAACCAATAGTATCCGCAAAGTCAATCAATGAAGATAACGTGCTTTCGTCCGGCACCGTATCATCATCCATCAACCAAACTGCATCATCTTCAGTATGCTCCATGAAATATCTAATTCCCCGGTTGAACCCTCCGGCGCCACCTAAATTTTCAGTCAGTCTAACATATTCTATCGACGACCCCATTGACAGTAAAAAGTCTTGAGTTGCTTTATCACTATTATTATCAACAACAATAACGTGGTTAAGCCTTGCTTTTGATGACAACAAGGCAGAAATCACTTCTTTTAGCATCTCAACTCTGTTATAGGTCACCACCACTGCACTTACTTTCATTTTGAACTCCATTCAAAAAGCAATATGATTATTCAAGTGTACCATGTTTTTGCTTTCAATAAAAAAAGGCCTAGGCATTTTCTTGCCTTGACCTTTATTGCTTCTAATGTTCCTCGTCGTGAGCAAAGTTGAAGCTTGATGGAATCTTAAATTCCTTACGTACTTCGTTCAATGCTGCGTTGAAGACTTGGTCCATGTCAAAGTAACGGTATTGTCCCAAACGACCACCGAAGATGAATTGGTCCTTGTGTTGGCGCGCTTCCTTAGCGTATTCCTTGTACAAGTTCGTGTTCTTCTCGTCGTTAACTGGGTAATATGCTTCCTTCGAACGATCCCAAGTTTGTGGGTATTCCTTCGTAATAATCGTCACACCATCGTCTGACAAACCATCGAAGTGCTTCCACTCCATTACACGCGTGTATGGCGTCTCAGCATCCGTGTAGTTGATAACTGAGTTACCTTGGTAGTTGTCTGATTCGATAACTTCGTGCTCGAAGCGCAATGAACGGTACTCCAACTCTCCGAACTTGTAGTCGAAGAATTGGTCGATCATTCCCGTGTACAAGATACGTGGGAACTCTGCAATGTACTCATCCTTATGCTCGAAGAAGTCTGAGTTCAAACGAACATCGATCAAATCGTTGTCCAACATCTTCTCAAAGATTTGTGTGTATCCACCAATTGGAATACCTTGGTAACGGTGGTTAAAGTAGTTGTTGTCGTAGATGAAACGAACTGGCAAACGCTTGATGATGAAGGCTGGCAACTCAGTCGCCTCACGGCCCCATTGCTTTTCAGTATAACCCTTGATCAACTTCTCGTAGATGTCAGTACCAATCAATGAGATAGCTTGCTCTTCCAAGTTACGTGGCTCACGGTCGCCCAAGTCAGCCAAAGCGGCGTTCTTTTGTTCTTCGATCTTAGCCTTAGCTTCTGCGGGAGTCTTCGTTCCCCACATCTCGTAGAACGTGTTCATGTTGAATGGCAAGTTGTACAACGTACCCTTGTAGTTTGCCACAACTTGGTTTTGGTATCCGTTAAACTCAGCGAATTGACGGATGTAGTCCCAAACTTCCTTGTTATCAGTGTGGAAGATGTGTGCACCGAAGTCGTGAACGGTAATTCCGTGCTCCGTGTGTGTGTACATGTTTCCAGCAATGTGTGGACGCTTTTCAATAATCAATGAGCGCTTACCGCGCTTGGCCGCCTCGTAGGCGAAAATTGAACCAAATGGTCCAGCACCAACAATAAGGTAGTCGTAGTTCTTATCATTCAAAGTCATTTTTGATGATTTCCTTTCAGAATATAAAAAATCTTCTGAAACTACTTTACCATAGTTTCAGAAGATTTTGGATATAAAGTGGCTCCTCAATTTTAAAAGTGCACTTTCTTAGATCCTGATTTTATAAACTTTCGTTTAAGGAAATGGTACCCCTTGTTCAACCAATTTGTCCGTTCGGTAGATACTAATGGCACTTCAACAACCTTTTTCGCATTAGTGATTAACCAAATATCCATTAATCGTTCTGCTAAAAACCCCAACGAACGCCTATCCTGGCCAGAGTAAGTGTCAACATGCACCATCTCATCGACTTTTCCAAGGACATCAAATAAAAAATCAGTATACGCTTGAAAATCCGCCTGACGCATAATGCTCATATTAAAGAGATGAGCTTTTGTCGACTTTGCAACTTTTTCAAATGCATCAACGTATAATGGATAATCACTTTCAATCACTGACTTCATTGCATAATATGGATCAGAAATGTGTGCATTCAAATAATGAGCCTCTTGATTCTCAATGTAATAATTTCGAGCTTTCGGAACAATCACATCGGCTTGTGCCAAAAGCTTCTCAATTTGAGGCTTTGTAAGAACATCCTCCAGGTTTTGGCTCCGGCGCAACCCTAAATACCGCCGATAATGCATCAACCCTATAACATCCTCATCTTGCAGATTTTTTTTAGCCCAATACAACGCAGTTAACTCGTTATAAAATTGATTTTGATTAGATATATTGTCACCCTCTGCATCTGAGTGGGTACCAGGAAAAACTCTTCCAAGGTTACTTGCGCCAACTGTCATTGGGTAGTAAATGTCTAACTTTGGAAAAGCAATATTTGGCTTGTGAGTGGCAACTAAAATCTTCATCTAACTCATTCCTCTTCTCGTGCAATAAAAATCGGTCGTCGTTTAACTTCTAAATAAATACTTGAAACATATCGACCAACTATCCCAAGACTTAGCAATTGAATGCCGCCGACAAACAGAATAATCACCACTAGTGAGGGCCAACCGTCGACCGAAGAGCTTGTCACAAGCAACTTCCTGATGATTATAGCCGCACCACCAATAAATGAAGCCAAAAACGATATCATTCCTAGAAAAGATACCAATGCTAGCGGTACTTGAGAGAAAGCAACAATACCACTTACTGAATACTTCAACAGGTTCCAAAATGACCAATGTGTTTTCCCTGCCACACGATGCACATTTTCATACGGAATATACTTTTGCTTGAATCCTACCCATGCAAATAATCCTTTTGAAAAACGATTATATTCTGTCATTTCTGTTAAAGAATCCACCATTTTTCTAGACATCACTCTAAAATCACGAGCACCATCAACTATTTTTGTATCCGAAATCATATTAATCAATTTGTAAAAAAGTCGACTAAAAAAGCTCCGTATTTTCGGTTCTCCCTCACGTGCAACGCGCCGGCTACCAACGGCATCCCACTCACGTGATACGACACCAGCAAGCATTTCCGGCAATAATTCTGGTGGATCTTGTAAATCCACGTCCATAATGGCAACAAAATCACCGCTTGCCCGTTTCAAACCAGCGTACATGGCGGCTTCCTTCCCAAAATTTTTTGAAAAGGATATGTAATGAACCGCTGATTTTTGTTTGTGCCACGACTTCAATACTTTTAACGTATTATCAGTTGAACCATCATCTACAAACCAATACTCAACGGCCACATGTCCGAAGTGTTCAGTATGCACAGCCTCAACGTGATTAATAAATGTATCGATTACATCATCTTCGTTCCAGACCGGAACAACAATAGATAGCAACTGTGTCGATTCTGCCATTTACATTGCACCTTTCCCGTCGAATATAGCGATGATTGTTAAAAATATAACCTTAAAATCAAACCAAAGAGACGCATTACGAACGTACTCTAGTTCTAAATCGGCTCTTTGTGGATATTGAATCATGCTCCGCCCAGTTGCTTGCCATAATCCCATAGCTCCTGGCTGCACAGAAAGAAATTCATCAACATGATTACCATATTCAACAAGCTCTCTTTCCACTACTGGTCTCGGACCAATAATGCTCATATCTCCTCGTAAGATGTTGAAAAACTGAGGTAATTCATCAATAGATGTCTTTCGAATAAATGCGCCAAAAGGGGTTATTCTAGGATCCTCGTTCGTCGGCAATTTGTACCCATTTTGAACAAACTTTTGGTATAGCGCTTCATCTTCCCGAAGAACTTGATCAGCGCCAACAACCATTGAACGAAACTTGTATATTTCAAAAGGCTCATGATTTAGTCCAATACGCACTTGTTTGTAGAACACAGGCCCCTTATTACGACCGAAAAAATAAAAGGCAGTGATCACAATAAAAAGAGGCATAAACACTATCAACGCGAATAGAGAAGCCGAAATATCTAAGAAGCGTTTAGAAAATCGATACGCTCGTTGATTATGATTTGATTTTCCTGTTCGCATTATCAGTTCCTTTTCCAAAATTACAAATACTTAGCGTCCTCTTCAGGATCTTGACTGGTCAAAATCTTTGGGCCGTCTTCGGTAATTGCGATGGTGTGTTCATATTGTGCAGACCATGAGCCATCAGCCGTTGTTACAGTCCAACCATCATCTTCAGAAGTATCGACCTTCCAACCACCCAAGTTCACCATTGGTTCAATGGTAATTGTCATACCCGGCTTCAAGCGAAGTCCGTGTCCAGCCACACCATACGCAGGTACAGCTGGCTCTTCATGCATCGTAGGCTGAATACCGTGCCCAATATACTCACGGACGTTTCCATATCCATGTTCATCTTCAACGTATGCATTTATGGCAGCCCCGATATCGCCAATACGATTTCCAACAACAGCTTGATCGATACCTAAGTACAGTGCCCTCTTTGTTACTTCCATCAAGTTACGTACTTCTTCAGAAACTTCGCCAACTGCATACGTCCAGGCTGAATCAGAATAATAACCATCCAAATCCACGACCGTATCTACTTTGACTAAATCCCCTTCTTTAAGGAAAAGTGCTTTCCGTGGAAATCCGTGTGCAACTTCGTTATTTACTGACACCGTCGTTGCGTACTCAAATCCCTCAAATCCGATTTGAGCGGCTCGGGCGCCGTGGCTTTCAATATAGTTGCGTCCAAACTCTTCAATGTCCCATGTAGAAATGCCGGGCTTAATAATATCACGAAGGCCTTTGTGCATCCCCGCAATAATCGCACCTGATTCACGCATTCCTTCAATTTCTCGTTCTGACTTTAAAGTAATCATTTTAAACTTCCTCTCCTATTTTATGCCTTTGTCAGCTTTATACTGACTGGTTACATCCAACGATGTAACATTAGCTCGTTGGATTAATCTGGCAATTTGTTTTACTGTCAATTTTTTAGCTTGAGACTCTAGTCCCGCAGAAATCATATTCTTTCTCGCTTCTTCAATCTCTTGTCTAGAAATTGTAATTTGAGGGGCGTCAACAGTGTGGGTATCACCTACTATCTCGACTTTAGTAGCTGAAACTGTTACTTTGTCTCCATGAATTGTAACCTTAGGTAAACTTGTGTCGTGATTTTTAGGAGAATTAATCGAATTCCATGCCAATCCTGCTATAACAGCCATAGCTGCAATTGCAATAACACTTCCAACCAAAAACCTAATTTTTGTGCGCATTAAAATACTCCACAAGTGTTTGTCCAGATTGTCTTGCTTGCAAAATCATCTTGGCAATGTCACCATTCGACATTGCGTTTGAAGCATTTTGATCAACGCCAGCTAATTGTTGACGACCGTCAGCAATTTCTTGTGCTGTGACAGTTTCATCATTCACAACCTTATCACCCGATTCTGACCCGTTTGTCACATCGCGATATTCACCAATTTGTGAATTAGCAGCATTTGATTCATCCGCAATCGTCTCATTTTTAGAACCACTTGCGTTTGCCTCGCTAATGGCAGAAACAACTGAGCTACTAGATTCCGTACTGTCCATTGATTTGCTTTTCTTCACTTCTGAAGTTGATAAAGACATCTTTTTATTTGTTTTCTCATTCGTAGTCGAGTGAGAAGAAGAGTCGTTATGGCTAAATACACCAATGATTCCCAGTGCAATTACTATGACAAGTAAAATCGATCCAATACCGACAACAACCTTTCGCATGTTAATTCTCCTTTTTTAAGCTATTACGATTTTATCACACTTTGACTCACCTGCGCCCTGTGTATACAGACTTCAGCCGGAACAAACTGAACAAAAAAAACACATGTATTAATTCCGCACAGGCGGTCATTAATACATGTGTTTCAAAAATATAAATTATGCCACGCCTATTTTTTCCTTAAATCGCTTAGTGACTCGAGATGCCGCAAATTCGTAAACGTAGTATAGTATCGATCCAAACGCCATGGTTATGACAGCGTATAACAACACCACTAGTGGGAGCGCTAATATCAGCCAATGGTTGGCTATTCCGAAAGATTCGGAGAACTCAATGTATATCTTAGCTGAAATTCTATAGAACATTCCATAAGGCGTAGCCGTGTGGAACATGTAAACAAGCACAGTAGCTGGCGCTATGAAATTCACGAACTTACTTGTAAAATTCAATCGCATGAACAATGTGAAAATTACAAAAGAAAATATATAAATAGGGAATCCAACATAATACCCTACCGCAGGATTAGCGATTCTTGGTGCAACGTGTAAAACGCGTACAAGAAATTCAAAACTACCAATGAAATATGCTGGATATAAAGCAAGAAATGACAACAAAGCTTTATTTGAAAAGTTTTGTAATGGATTAAATTTTCTTGCAAACGCTCCTAATAAATATCCAATGAATACAAGTGGAAAGTTTACACCGTCACGGACAGTGAGCAGAGGCACATAATTAATTATTGTCGATGCAAATACCACAACACCAAGCAGATAAAAGAAAGCGCTTCTAGTTTTCAAATTATTCAAAAAGTTATTTAAAGGCTTTAAAAAAATCAACAATACAAAATAAGCACTAAGATACCAGTATCCACCAGCGAAGCCAAATACCGTATTCAAATCTGTAAAAATATTATCTGGCAAAATCGAATCCAAATTAACAAGGTTAAGCTTATTAATTACAGCTAAAGCTAACGCAATCACCGTTGTAGAGTGCCAACCCCGCAAATTTAACAGCCGAATCACTCGCCCTTTTCAAAGCAGGTTGATCATTTTTTGATGAAATCAAGAAATATCCCGAGATCATTGCAAATAGCGTAACTCCACCATTACCGAAAAAATCCATAATGAATCTCATTGCACCGACTACCTCTGGATTAGTCGCCAATGGGGATCCTTTAGGGGTTGTAACTATATCAATAACACTGTGAAACATAATAATCATCAGCATTGCAACTACTCTTAGTGCTTCAAAATTACTTTTTCTTATTTTTTTATTTTCCATCTTTAATATTGCACGAACAAATCGTCCCTACTCCTTTTTTGTAGTTTCAAAAGCATGATACCAGAACCCAACGTCAATAAGCTCCCTACCAAAGCAACCCGAACAACATCTTGACTTGAGATTAGAGTCATTTTCTTTTGACTATACAAATAGTACATGAATCTAACATCAACCTTTTTAACATCGTTAAGCAATACTGCAGTTGATTCATCGTCTGGACGGTAAGCACCACTTTGAAGATAATAGAATATCGTTAAAGGCTGATCTGATGTGTTTTTAACCAGAACTTCATATCCTTTCCTACTCTTCGAGAGTGGCATTTGAATAGAACCGTTATTAACAAACGCTTTCTTTTCACTCGAATTACGACCCGTATCCAAATTCTTAAAATCTATAAATTTCTTGGTATCCGGAGTTATCAACGGGTTAAAGAAAATATACTCATTATTTTTTATAGGTTTCTTTATTTTGAAACTCAATTCATCACCAGGTTTCAGCTTAATTTCATTAGATTCCATATATGGTGTCATAGGTGACCCGTATGTCTTACCTTGTAAAATTCTGTATTGGTCAGTAAACGGTTGCAATCCTCGGTGCAACCCAAATCCAACCAAAACAGACATTGCCAAAAGACCTATCAATTTCATACCCGTATATAATCTAACTGGCACGCGTACTTCCGCTAACGCAGACAAACCATAAGCACCCATAATCAGCAAAAACGGAAGTGTTATTTGTTCATACCTAGCTTCCACTTCCCAAAATAAAATATGGAAAGCTGCAATGCCAAGCATAGATATAATTGAAAACATAACACCTTCGTCAAACACGCCCTTCCTCCAATAAATTAGTGCACCTACCAAAGAAAAGACGATGACACTTACATAAACGAATTGCGACAAATTAACAGGCAAAAAATAAGCTTTGTCAGCATAAAATGGTTCTCCAGAAGTTCTTACAGTATTAATAGAACTTGAGTCCATTGCCCCTCGAGAGTACTGAAGTATCAATTTATCGAAGGAGTGTGAAACCAGCCCCTTAATTCCTAACACATTTATGCGACGCTTAATCTCCTGGATACCTAAATCTTCTTTTGTAGACTGATCTTTCAACGAAGTGAACGCAAATGCATCATCACCGTCTATTTGACCACTCGTATTGGGATTTAATCCCATCATGATCCAATTAGTTCTAGGTATGACTAGTTCATTCTTAGTTTCATATCCATACATTCTCTCAATTTTGCTTTGACTACCCGTCACCACACTAAAGAGCAAAACAACTAGCCCAATACCTACAATTTTCCTTTTCCAATCTAAACGAGGAGTAACTAACACTAGAATTAAAAATGCTATAAAAATTATTAACGAATTTTGTTTAACCACATAAGCCACACCAAACAAGAAACCTAGCAATGCAAACTGCGTTAGATTATGCGCAAACTTGTTTGTAAAAATAATGGATAATATGATTAACAACATAATAATTACAAGCGGATCGGTATATGTTGGTAACACAAGCATATACACCGGAAAGGACGTTGCAACCAAAATAGAAAATCCTGTTGCAAGCAACTTATTTCTTTTGCGTATAACCAACGTCAACAATAAGAATGAAGCAATTAGCAAAATACTTTGCAAAATATGTGTCGATATTGCCCAATAGTCTCGCGGGATATGCAAAATTTCAAACACCCAATAAAACCACGAATAAATAATTGGGGTTGAAACATTGTTAGGGTAGTAAGAGAAATAATTCATCCATTTCGGGGTCGAATCATCAAGCAGCCTATACGCCTGAATTTGTATTCTAGCTTCATCTGTGAACGGCATTATTTCTAGGCGTAAAGCTACATATAGTTGTCCAATAGCCAGAATAGTAAACGGAATAACTATCGACCATATGCTATCTAACAATTTGGTACTTCGAACCAACTTAATTAGCGCTGCTAATAAGATGAAAGCTGCGATACTTCCCGCAACAATTGCACTCTTACCAGCGTATTCCCCGATATTAGCAACCGTAATTGTCGATATACTAAAGATAGAAGTGTACAATACGGCACCGCTAAAAATTATAAATAATATCAATATAAATCTACGTACAAAACTCATATCTCACCTTTTTCCTTAAAAAAAGCCGACGTAAAAGCGTCGACCCTTCTCAGTTATTATTTTTCTGTATATTCATCTAGTTCGATGAAAAAGCGTGGGCGTCGCTTAACTTCGAAAAATACTTTACCAAGATACTCGCCTAAAACACCGAGCGAAATTAATTGCGCACCGCCGACAAACCAAACTGACACCATCAAAGATGACCAGCCGGTTGTAGTCTTTCCCATAGCATTTTGAATGAAAGTCATAATTATCAGCCCAATTGCAACCATCACACTAATAACCCCCAACCATAGGATTGCTCTAAGTGGTACAGTTGAAAACGATGTGATTCCATCCATTGCAAACTTAATCATCTTGTTAAGTGGATATTTTGATTCTCCAGCCTCTCGTTCTTTACGAGCATAATAAACGTTAGTTGATTTATAACCAACCAACGGAATTATTCCGCGAAGAAACAAGTTTCGCTCTGGAAATTCCAATACTGCATCTGCAGCTCTCCTACTCAATAGTCTGAAATCTGCGTGATTGGGAATAGTTTTCGCCCCCATTATTGACATCGTCTTATAAAATGCCATCGCAGTAGAGCGCTTAAATGCGGAATCAGTATCGCGATTGTTTCTAACCCCGTATACCACTTCATATCCTTCGTTAAACTTGTCAACCATTTCTTCAATTGCGTAGATATCATCTTGCAAATCGGCGTCGATGGTCACAATTGCGTCTGCATCTTTTGTAATTTCCAGTCCGGCAATCAAAGCATTTTGGTGCCCAGAATTCCTAGAAAAAGAAATACCAGTAATGTGTCTATCTGCCTTCTGTGAATCTAAAATTTCTTGCCATGTGTTATCTCGAGAACCATCATTGACAAAAAGGATTCGACTTGAATCAGAAATTTTTTTCTTTCCAATCATGGTGTTCAAAACACCTAACATAGCCGGCACCGTAATTGGCAGCATTGCCTCCTCGTTATAGGCAGGTACGGCAATTACAAGTTTCGTATTTTCCAATTGTCTTCTCCGTTCAAAATTAGGTTAATACAAAAATTGTACATTGAATTAACACAACTGTCCAGATTTCAGCCAATGTTGGATCAAGTTAATTTTGCCCTCGTCGCCGCTACATTCACTATCACTGATTTATTCTTCAACAATTCATGTGGATTTTTAATCTGCGTTTCACGTTTGCGATTTTAAATCTTGCAAAAAATGGTCCTTTCAATTCGAACGCAATTGAAAGGACCATTTTTATATTACATATCATTTAGACTGATCCAGTCATAAAAACAATCTGTATATTTTTTGTTATAGACGTCTAACGTCCCGACTGTAATTTGCTATTTTTCAGAATAGTAGCGAATATCCACGCCGAGTAAAAAATTATAAATGCTGTCGAAAAAAACATCAGCATTCTATTAGGTATTGTAGGAAGCACTCCTCCAAATCTCCCCAAAACAACCGTTTCATTCAAAAACATCAAAAAGATCAATATTAATAGTGAAATTTTTTCGAAAATTGAAAATGAATATTTTGCGGCGACTAGTAAGATGATAAATGCGAACGAAGGGATTGCGTATCGCTCATGCTGACTTGTAGTTAACACAAACACTGCACCCAAATACCCAAATCCAACCAAATTAATATTTTTCTTCCGAATCAACAGTACACTCGATATTATCACCAAAGCTCCTAAGATCAAATAATTAAGGTCACTTATTGTAAAACTCCTAAATATTGCAGTATCAGTAGTTAAGTTTGGCACCTTAAGTGAAACTATCTGCCAAATATTAAAGCTTGATAACGCAAGTTGCGTATATGATCCTGCGCCTGATAGGTAAGTTCTCACTGGCAGTGTTACATCATTCATAATAATCATCGGCATCCAAATCGTTAGAATTGTTAGTGCTCCAGTCAGTAGTGACAAGAATAACTTTCGTATATCCCGCCATTCTATTACAAGCAGTGCGACAAGAAAAATAGGCAGAAGATAAACCGCTTGCAATTTTGTTACTACGGCAATTCCCATCCAAAAACTACCTAAAATAGGATTCTTTTTCTGATTTAAGTAATAAAATGCAAGGAAAGCAAGCACCACCAAAACAATGTCTGATTGCCCCCACATAGTCGTATTAACTATAAAAACCGGATTTAACAATATGCCATAAAGCATAAACCCCGGAGAAACAACTTTTTTCAAATATCCCCATATCGCAAAAGCGAAGGTTACAAATATTGAAGGCATTTTTAATGCTAAATTAGTTAGGTTGTCAAAGTTCAAAAATGCAAAGACATGTGACTCGACAAACACTTTGTAAAAAAGAGCATACAATGTAGGCATTACAGGTGGATAATCCACCTTAGGCACAATACTTCTATCGTACAAATTAAAATGATGCTCTATAATCTGTCTCGCCCAAGGCACATTAAAGTTCTGCAAGTCGACCGGGCTTTTGTAAAACAGCGCAACTATGATGTATAAAAAGAAAGCCACAGTTAAAATTAAAAAATGTTCAGAAACCAGCACTTTTTTCATTGTTATCCCATCCTTTCCCTATTTTCTTTCGCCCATAATATAAAATCTACCAACTACGTGCATGGAGATCGTTTTATCAATTTCAAGGATTTCTTTTCCTTGTTGGATTGGGACTATCGCAACCAACCCATCCTTTTTAATTTTTTCAACAATCTCATGATTTTCCAAATCGTAATAACGTTTGTTAATTCGAGACACATTTGAAAACGCGCTTCTTGATATAAGCGAATCCGAATAAAAAAGTTTGGGATTTAGTGGGTCATAAAACATTTGATAAATATATGGATTATTTGTTCCTGAAAAGTATGTCTCACCCTTTTGCTGAGCAAGATATGACTTCAAATATAATGGCGTAACAATATTTCCATCATCATTCTTCAAAGTGCTTCCTTGATATGCAGATACAAACATAACACTTTGAATTAAAAGAATGATGCTTAGTATCTTTGCAAACTGTTGTCCAACGTTTGATTCAGCAACTACCGCAAAGCCAATGCCTTCTAAAATTAATAACGTTGGAATTAAGGAAAATTGATGTGTCAATGACGGAGTAATTAGCACCGACAATGGAAC
>ULIY01045793.1_pt1 | contig 21143 bp, 19 predicted proteins | sample 1950511 | NCBI WGS metagenome assembly ULIY01 (sample SAMEA4835453, study PRJEB28245) | human gut metagenome | biome: gut microbiome; material: fecal sample | place: Denmark | collected 2008
AAGCCTGTCCATAATCTTGACATCAGCGCCACCGTCAAACCAACGGCACCTTGTGCTTCAGCAATCTTGGCGTAATCAACATCACCAAAGTCAACGATTTCATCGTTACGGTAAGTGTTCGTATCCTCATACTTATCCTTGATGAAGCCGTATTGCGTGTTCGTCATAACAACGTTAATAACAGGCATGTTGTAACGAACCGCCGTCACGATATCTGAATCAGTCATCGCAAAGGCACCGTCACCGGCGATGTTAAATACTTGACGATCTGGGAAGACGTTCTTGGCACCAATTCCACCAGGGATGGCAATACCCATCGTTGCGAACAATGGTGACGTACGCCACATGTTCTTTGGTGTCATGTGCAAGTGACGAATTGACATTTGCGTCGTGTCACCAACATCAATTGAGAAGATTGCATCTTCATCAGCGTACTTGTTGATTGCGTTGTAGACTTGGTAAGCCTCCAAAGGACCGTCCGTCTTCGTCTCAATCTTGTGCATGTAGTCGCGCCAGTTTTGAGCATCCTTCAAAGCAGCGTTCCACCATGCTGACTCAGCAACTGGCTCAACCTTCTCCAACAATGCTTCAACTGCCAAACCGGCATCAGCCAACATCGCAACGTCAGCCTTGTGACGACGTCCTAGACGAGCTGGATTGCTGTCGATTTGGATAAAGTGCTTAACACCAGCCATGAAGTTCTCAACTTGTGAGAATGGGTAGTTGTTACCAATAAACAAAACAGTATCTGCTTCGAAGATAACATCGTTACCTGACTTCCAAGCGACACGTCCAGCAGAACCCATCAATCCTTCAAAGTCGTAATCGAATGCTTCGTAGCTCTTAGCAGTTACCAAAACAGGTGCCTTCAACTTACGAGACAATTCTTGGACAAGCTCACCGTGACCAATTGTTCCGAAACCAGCGTAGATTACTGGACGCTTAGCATTCTTCAAAATTTCAACAGCGGCATCAACATCAGCAGCCTTAGGTGCAACTGGGTCGTATTCCTTGTAAACATCACCAGAAGAGTAAATTGGGTTAGCGTAGTTCATCTCAGCGTCAATTTCAGCAAATCCGAAATCGGCTGGCACTTCAAGAACAGCAACACCCTTCTTTGAAATGGCGTTGCGGATGGCATCGTCAATCATGTATGGCAATTGCTCAGGAACAGCAACGCGCTTGTTGTAAACAGCGATGTTGTTGTACATTGGGTTTTGGTTCAACTCTTGGAATGAATCCATTCCCAATTCACGTGATGGCTTTGAACCCAAAATTGCCAAAACTGGCGTTGCGTCCATAGCAGCATCGTACAAACCGTTGATCAAGTGAGTAGCACCAGGTCCACCAGATCCGACAGCAACGGCCATCTTACCACTGAACTTGTATTGCATGGCAGCCGCCATACTTCCAACTTCTTCGTGCTTAACTTGAATGAACTTGATGTTGTTCTCAGGATTACTCATCGCGTTCATCAATCCACTCAAAGTTCCAGAAGGAATACCGTACATTGTGTCGATACCCCAACCTTCCATAACCTTCAATGCAGCCAAACCGGCTGTAATCTTCTTATCTGACATGAGATAAGCCTCCTGTTTAGAAAAACAATTATTCTCCGCCACCCTAGCCAAACAACTAGGCCGATGAAGATGATTAATTAAATAATTACTTACGTTTAGTATGACGCTTTCAAACACTTAAGACAAATAAAAAGGTTTATTTTCCTGGAAATAATTGTAAGCGCCTTCCAACACAATTATATTAACGCTTTTCCAAATCGATGGGACAAAAAAAGAGCACCTACTCGAAAGTAGATGCTCTCTTTAAGACTTAAGGTAAAATGCAGATTACCAAGAAGCCTTCTTAACACCAGGGATCAAGCCCTTGTGTGCCAATTGACGGAAGTTCAAACGTGACATTCCGAACTCGCGCATGTAAGCGTGGGGACGTCCATCAATCTTATCACGGTTGTGCATACGTACAGGTGAAGCGTTGCGAGGCAACTTTGACAACCCTACGTAGTCACCAGCAGCCTTCAAGGCAGCGCGCTTTGCAGCGTACTTCTCTACAGTTGCTTCAATCTTCTTAGCCTTAGCGATCTTTGACTTCTTAGCCATGATTACTTAACCTCCTTGAACACAGTGACACGACGCAACTTTGGAGAGTACTTCTTCAACTCCAAACGGTCTGGCGTGTTACGACGGTTCTTAGAAGTCAAGTAGATACGCTCACCAGTTTCGGCGGCTTCCAACAAAATGTTAATGCGCATTAACATAACTCCTTGAATTTAATTTGTGAGGTGCCCCTCACCACTAATTTGAACGACAGGATTAGCTGCATTGGGCTAATCCCCAAGCTTGCGCCGTTACAATATAGCTAGTAAATTACAAATAATTATATTACACAGTTTATTGAGAAAATTCAAGTGTTTTCCCTAAAAAAGTGACAAGTAATTTTACTTGACGCGTTTTAAGCTTGATTTATCAAGGAAAATACGCATTTTTTCAATGCAATTACTTCAAATTCCAAGCCGCACTTTCAAACCCGTTGTACAACTTATTAATTTCTTTTTCAGTTGTCTTGGTCTGATAAACCTTAACAATTTCACGATAGGCTTTCGTCTTGGCCTTATCCTTACGCGCCGCAATGATGTTGATGTATGGCGATGCCGTCTTTGGATTAGATACATCTTGCGTTAACAACACATTTTTTGTCTTTAACCCAGCATCTTGTGCGTAGTTACCGTTAATCACCGCTGCGTCTGCTGACTTCAATGCTGACACAGTTTGGTCGGACGCGATTTCAACAATGTCCAACTTCTTAGGATTATCTGTAATGTCCTTTACAGTTGGCGTATCAACACTCTCATTATACTTAATCAACTTGGCTTGTACTAACAAATTGAGCGCGCGTTGTTCGTTCGTCGCGTCATTTGGAATTACCACTTATGCCCCATCCTTCAAGTCAGCAAGCTTGTCATGCTTCAATGAATACAAACGAATCGGTGAAATCACCGTTTTACCAATCGAAACCAGCTTATTACCCAGCTTCTTATTTTGGTCATCAAAGAACACCTTTGTTTGAAAGGCATTCAAGTCCAAACTTCCGTCCACAAGGGCTTGGTTCGGCTTTACATAGTCACTGAAAACCTTGATTTTGATCTTCACGCCATACTTTTTCTCGGTACGCTTAGACACATTTTCCCAAAGCTCACGTGATGAATCACCAACAATACCAACCGTAACGGTTTTATCATCAGTATCAGCCTTCACGTGATTAATTACTGTCGTACCTACCGCAATCGTCGTTGCCACTGTTACAGCAGCCCCAAGCCAAATCTTCTTATTAACCATCTGTTTTCCCCTTAATCTTTTTCCGAATAATCCGCAAGAAGTGCGATTACCAATGCCACATGATGCTCGTAATCACTTAACCGAATGTTTTCATTTGGCGCATGGATTTGACTGCCATCATAAGCTAACCCAACTGCCGCAATTGGTGCGCCAATGTATTTGTTCGCCCAGTACATTGGGCCGGTGCCAGCCGATGTTGGTGACACTTCGACGGTGTGGTACAGCTGTTCAGCCAGTGTGACCAACGACAAAATTCTTGGTGCTGACATGTCTGAACGGTATCCTGGCGTTGCCAATGTTAGCGTCGCTTCAACATCGCCGAATCCATTTCGTTTTAGCTGATCCACTAGTTTGTCAAACACATCTTGTGGTTCTTGGCCTGGCACTAATCTAATTTCCAACTTAGCCGTCGCGCGTGCTGGTGTGACTGTTTTAACGCCCGGACCCTGATACCCACTTTGGATTCCCTCAATATTCAGGTTGGACTTAAAGAACAAATTGTCATAGAAATCCTCACCCGTCGTCTCAGTCAATAACGGCCGTCTCAACCCAAAGTCACGTTTCAAACTTGCTGGTGTGACTTCACCACCCCGTACTAAAGCTTGCTCGCGTTCATTCGGCTCGCGAGCTGTCTCATAAAGCCCATCAATTAGAATTTCACCATCTTGTCCTCTTAGTGACGCGATGGCATCAATCAAACGCCAAGCCGCTGAATCAACGACTGCCGCAAACGATGAATGAATATCTTCTGCCGCCGTCTGTGCTGAAAGCGTGAACGTAATAATCCCCTTATTACCCCCGAACACCTCCAAACGATCATCACCATGGACAGTTCCAGATTCCCAAATAACTAAATCGACATTTTCAAATTCATAAGCATATTTTTCTAGGTAATCCTTAAAATGTTCAGATCCAGACTCTTCAGCACCTTCAACTACAAAGTACACATTTACTGGCAATGTTTCATGCAGTGCAAGATAATCTTCAACTGCTTCCAATCGTGCCGTGATATGCCCCTTATCGTCCGCTACACCACGTCCATATAGTCGCCCATCCTTTTCGGTCAACGTAAACGGATCAGTTTCCCATAGCGCAATTGGATCTTCCGGTTGTACATCGTAGTGGTTATAGAGCACCAACGTCTTCGCATCTGGTCGATTGCTTAAAAACTTAGCGAGGACAAACGGCGCTGGAAAACTTTCATCATACGTAACTTCTGCGCCGGCGTCACGAAAGACATCTCTTAAATATTTTGCTGCAACATCTAATCCCTCTCGACGAGCCGAAACACTTGGTATCGCAACTAAATCCGATAATACCTGTAAATTTTTCTCTCGATTACTACTCATCCCTGTTCCCCTCATTATTCATTAACTCACATCGAATCCCGCGTTAATTCGATGCTGTCGGTTGGATTTTCCACAAAAAAAGTCCCAGGACATCCAAATGGACATCCTGGGACGACATAATCGTGTTACCACCCAGTTTTCCCTTTTTATCACCAAAAAGAGCTTCATACGTACGCCTTCTGACCGGACTAGTCAACGGTCGCCGGATATACGTTTGCGCGATAACGGGCGCACCCGGTTAATGCTTGCAAATCTGCTCACATTAACTCTGACTCAAAGACCATTTTCACCCCTTGCCAAATACCAACTCACACCAACCGTTGGCTCTCTGTGATTTTTTCAGGACTTACTTCATCTCGTCGTTGTCGATAAAGTAAGTATATTTGCTAAATTAAAAAATGTCAATATATTTTCTAATGTAATTTTAATTCAACTCGGCAGTTCATTATAATTCGCGATGAATATTCTGGAAATTTTGCTCAATTTGATTCAGCTCATTCGCATAACCAATCAAGTTATCAGCAAACTCTTCAGCACGTTCTGCGTCAGTTTTGTAGCGCAACTTGTGTTCCAAGCTGGCCCACATGTCCATACCGATTGTTCTGATTTGAATCTCAACCGGTACACGTTCAACACCCGTCGACCTGAAGACGGGAATTTCAACCACTAAGTGCAAGCTGCGATAGCCACTTGGCTTAGGATTTTCGACATAATCCTTGCGCTTTAACAAAGTGACATCATCTTGGGCGACTAACAAACGTTCAACCGTGTAAATGTCATCAATATAATTCGTGATGACGCGAATGCCCGCGATATCAAAGATGTTATCTGGAATAATATCCACAGTCATTGGCAAGTTTTTCCGTTGCAACTTGCCAAACAAACTTTGCGGATCCTTCATGCGTCCCTCCAAATGATGGATTGGGTTATGGTTATAGTTCATTTGAAACTCAGCATCAAGATTTTCTAATTTCGTCGCAATCTCATGTTGCGCAGACTCGTACGTTTGATACATGCGGGCAAATTTCGTGAGTTCTTCGACTTCTACCCCGATATTTAGGCCCGACGTACTTAGCATGTCGCGCATTTGGTTGACGTTTATCGTTGAAGCTCGTTGATTAATCATTGCTACACTCCGTTTCAAAATCTTTGTATATATTATATTGAAACAGGCCAACCTTATACCAGACTATAGATTTATAAGTTCGAAATAATTAGCGTCGCTTTTCCAAACCACTATTTTGCCCATCTAGAATGCGCGTCACTTCCTTCGCCAAGTCAGCCAACGTAATTGGTCTAAGTCGCTTAGCGGGAAGCTTGGACAAGATACGACCAACGTAATAACTCATCTGGCGTTTCCTATCATAAATAATACCTGGATACAGCGTCGTTGCTCGCTGTGGCAAACGCAAAGCCATGTAATTCTCCACTTCTTGCTTCGCACGCATGTATGGTGCCATGAAGAAAGGTGCGTAATTGGCCGACACGAACATGAACTTAACCTCTGGGCAGGCGCGTACAGCGTCAATTAAAAATTCCGCCGGTAAAACGCTGCTATTGGCATACGTTTGATGCTTAATCGGATTCGGCAGCAGAATGCCAATCACATCAATCACCCAATCCGCATCCCCAATCACCGCTAACACCTGATCAGTTACGTGATAATCAACTTGGTGGTACGTTACTGACTCGGTATCGGTTGTTACGTGTCGGCGCGTCAGCACATGAATGTCATATTTTTCTGGTGATAATGCACTGATAATACCTTGACCAACAAAGCCAGTGCCCCCTGCAATCATAATTTTCTTTTTTGCCAAATGAACATCCCCGTCTTTCAATGTGTCCTAGTACTTCAAGTTTACACATTGTAAGCCACGAACCCAAATCAAACTTTCAACACAGGGTACAAAAAAGCACCCCGCAAAAGCGAGATGCTTAATTAAAATTCTTTATTAATCAGTTGCCTTAGTTTCGTCACGAATTTCTGGCGTATCATCGATAACACCAGCGTCACCACGCAACACAACCCCACCGAACTTCTTAACGTCCAAAACCATGTTTGGCACCATGTAGTCCTTTGAGTAACCCTTGATTGGCAATGGGCCGATGTTTGAATCGATTGTCTCGTCAAACCATGGCTCCAAAGGTTGATCACCGCGAATAACAGCGAACACGAATGAAACTTGCATGGCAACTTCACCGTGGTGTGAGTAAGGTGAAACCCCGTCTTCATACATCATAATCAAACGACGACCTGGCTCAGCCTTCAAAATTGGGTTAATCTTTTCCATTGCAGCGTCAGTAATTGTCAAATACATCTTTCCATCCTCCTTCAGAGTTAGTCTGAATTTATTCATTTCATATCTCTTTCAACACTTATAGTGTAGCACTGTGTTAAACGGATGGTAGAAAAAAGGGTTATTCAGCTAAACGCATGAAGTACCAACTGATGTATCCCATAGCAACCGCCAAGACGTCAATCGCCAACACATCAAAGAATCCTGACAGTTGCCAGCCAATTAACGTCACTGCAAATTCCAAAAAATTAAATAGGACGTACAAAATTGCAAAGAGCTTTAAGCCATTGGCCAACGTCGTCATGTCGTGTATTTGCGCCACACTCCCCACGCGCCAGATTGTCCAGCCAAGCAGGATGATCAACAGTCCAAACACGATATTACGGGCTGATACAGCTGGTCGCAGCACTGCCTCCACGATACTGTTCAATGGCCAAATAAAGTTTAGCAAGACGCCAGCCAACCAAACCAGAATCAACTGTTGAACCGTTTTTACCAAGTCCGTGTAGTCCTTATAGCGTGAATAACGCCATAGCGCTGCTAAACTCACCGCAATCAACAAGCCAGCAATCAGTTGCAATCCCTTAAATGCTGTCGCATATTGTGAATCAGGCGCCGTGAGAATAGCCAATGGATAGGCGACCATCCGATACGCTGGCCAAATAATCGTCGCGATCACACTTTGCAAGACGTATAGCAACATGCCTACCATGCCAACGCCTAAAATTAATTTACTTTGCCACCATTGTCGCATGTCTTCACCTCATCATTTTTCAGTAATTCTATTTTACGCAAAAACGCAGTCAACAACTAGTAGTTGACTGCGTTTTATGTTATTTCATTAACTTTTCAATCTGTGTTTGCACATGATACCAATCACGGTAACGCACGATATCGTTAAACAAGACCGCTCGCATCAGTAGCCTGATAGCGAGTAATACAATCGCAACCACTAGCGCAACTAATGAGATGCCACTGTAGGGCCACAATTCCCCGTAGAATAGTCCGGCTGTTAGAAAAAACAGCACGATATTCGCTACAATTAGCAATTTTTCATGGATGTGGTACGTTGTTTTAAGCTCGTTTTCAACATCATCAGGCTGCAAACCACTGTTCCACCAGTTCCGAAATCGGCGTTCGCGTCTCTTAAAAAACATGTCCTTCCCTCTGTTCCCCAAAGTATGTTACATCGCTTACTTTAGGTACATTCTAGCCAAAGAATATGATTTTTATGTGAACTCTCCTTAGCCTGGTTCAACTTCGATCAACAAGTCACCACCCGCCACTGCTTCACCAGCAGCAACGTGGACAAACTTAACCGTTCCATCGAATGGCGCTTGCACAGTCGTCTCCATCTTCATGGCTTCCGTCACAATCATGACGTCACCTTGCTTCACCGCTTGACCATTTTCAACGTGAACTGACAACACATTACCAGCCATTGTTGCGCCAATCTCATTTGGATTCGTTGGCTCTGCCTTACGACGGGCAACTGTTGTAACTTGGACAGATTCGTCTAGCACATCAATCTCAATTGGCGTACCGTTCACATCAAAGTACAACGTACGCATACCCTCTGGATCAACTTCACCAATTTCTTGGAGTTGGAAGATAACAACCTTTCCAGGTCCCATTTCGATATCCACACGCTCACCAACACGCATCCCTTGGAAGAATGTTGGTGTATCCAAGAACGTCATTGGACCAAACTTTTCTTGGTTGGCCACATAATCCTTAAACACTTGTGGGTACAAGATGTACGAAATAATCTCTTCTGGGGTTGCCTTACGCTTCAAAATCGCTTCGATTTCAGCCGTCATCGCCTCAAAGTCGGCCGCTGGTGTCAATGAACCAGGACGCACCGTCAATGGCTTGCGACCCTTCAACACGACTTGTTGCAAATCTTCTGGGAAACCACCAACCGGTTGGCCAAGATCACCTGCAAAGAAATCAACAACTGATTGTGGAAAGTCCAATGTTTGACCTTCCGCCAACACCTTTTCTGGCGTCAAATCATTTTGAACCATGAACAGTGCCATGTCCCCAACAACCTTTGATGACGGCGTCACCTTGATGATGTCACCAAACATTTGGTTAACAGTAGCGTACATCGTCTTCACGTCATCCCAACGGTCACCCAAACGCAATGCTTGCGCTTGTTGTTGCAAGTTAGAGTATTGACCACCCGGCATTTCGACTTCGAAGATGTCCGTTTGGGCACCAACCATCTTGCTCATAAACTGACCGTAGTATGGTCGAACTTGGGCCCAGTAGCTGTTAATGTGCTCAACAGCTGGCATGTTCAATTCTGGTTGACGTGTGTTGCCACTCAAGGCATAGTACGTTGCACCCATCGATGGTTGTGATGTTGTACCTGACAAAGCTGACATCGCGACGTCGATAACATCCACCCCTGCATCAACCGCACGTGCATATGTGTAAACACCATTACCAGTTGTATCGTGCGTGTGAAGATGAATTGGCACATCAACCGCATCCTTCAGCGCGCTAACCAACTCATAAGCAGCTTCAGGCTTCAACAAGCCCGCCATGTCCTTAATCGCAATCATGTGCGCACCGGCACTCTGCAACTCCCTAGCGAAGTTTACGTAATAATCACGCGTGTACTTCTTACGCGTTGAGTCCAAAATATCACCCGTGTAAGCCATCGCAACTTCGGCAATCTTGTTGTTGTCGCGCACATATTGGATTGACTTTTCCATTTGTGTCAACCAATTCAAACTATCGAAGATACGGAACACATCCATCCCGTTCGTCGCTGCTAAGCGAATAAACTCTTCAAGCACGTTATCTGGGTAATTTTGATAACCAACGGCGTTTGAACCACGGAACAGCATCTGCATCAATGTACGTGGCATCTTCTCACGCAGCGCATGAAGACGCTCCCATGGATCTTCACCCAAGAAACGGTAGGCCGTATCAAATGTGGCACCACCCCACATCTCGTTTGAGAAGAGGTTCGGCATCGCCAACTGCGTTTCATCCGCAATTGCCAACATATCCTTCGTACGCATGCGTGTGGCGAACAATGATTGGTGCGCGTCACGCATCGTCGTGTCCGTCAACAAAACCTTATCTTGGTTCTTCACCCATTGTGCCACCGCATCTGGTCCTTGGGCGTCCAAGATATCCTTGGCCGTTACCAAATCAGACGGCAACACCAAATCAGTGTTTGCTTGATAATGCAATGGCTCATAGAGCTTCTGATAATCGTGATCAATACCTGGGAAGCCGTTAACCGTTGTTTCACTAACGTAGCGCAACAACTTACGGTCCGGTTCCTTTTCTGGCGCAATTTCAAACAATTCTGGGTGCTTGTCCACAAACGTTGTTGGCGCATCAGCTGCACGGAACGTTGGGTGCGCGTAAACATTCTTCAAGAATGGAATATTCGTCTTAACCCCACGAATGGCAAACTCGTTCAAGGCGCGTTGCATCTTATCAACTGCTTCAGTGAAATCAGTTCCGTGCGCCACAACTTTAACCAACAATGAGTCAAAGAACGGGGTCACAGTGGCACCGGCGTACACATTACCGGCGTCTAGACGAATGCCAGTTCCACCTGGTGAACGGTACCAATCAATCTTACCGGTATCAGGCATAAAGTTATTGGCTGGGTCTTCCGTCGTAATACGTGATTGAATTGCCACGCCGACTGCCAACAACTTATCTTGGGCCGGAATGTTTAATGGCGCTTCGTGCAAGCCGTAACCTTGGGCAATCAACAATTGTGACTTCACAATGTCCACGCCAGTAATCTCTTCGGTTACCGTGTGTTCTACTTGCACACGTGGGTTAACTTCGATGAAGTAGAAATCGTCCCCATCAACCAAAAATTCAACGGTTCCAGCACTTTGATAATCGACACTTTGCATCAACTTGACCGCAGCATCTTGGATACGACGACGCATATCAACGGATACAGAAACCGCTGGTGCAAACTCGATAATCTTTTGGTGACGACGCTGAATTGATGAGTCACGCTCAAACAAGTGCATCACTTCGCCTTGTTCATCCGCCAAAATTTGAATTTCAACGTGCTTAGGATCTTGTAGATACTTTTCTAGATAAATTTCAGCCTTACCAAAGCTTTGTTGGGCTTCAGAAGCAGCACGTTCAAAGGCTTCGCGCAGTTCATCATCGTGTTCAACCACACGCATACCGCGACCACCACCACCAGCTGCTGACTTAACAAACAAGGGATAGCCATGCTCAGCACCGAAAGCCAACGCTTCTTCAATTGATTCAACTGGGTGATCAGTTCCTGGCACCGTTGGCACACCAGCCTTAATTGCAGCTTGCTTAGCTGTAATCTTGTCACCAAACATCTTCAGGTGTTCAACACGTGGCCCAACAAACTTAATGCCGGCTGCTTCAACGGCCGCTGCGAACTCGTCGTTTTCTGACAAGAACCCATAACCCGGGTGAATGGCATCGGCGCCAGTTTCCTTAGCAATACGAATAATATCGTCAATATCCAAATAAGCGGCAATTGGCGCCTTACCTTCACCAACTAGATAAGATTCGTCCGCCTTGAAACGGTGAACGGCAAACTCATCTTCCTTGGCAAAAATAGCTACCGTCTTAATCCCTAATTCTTTACCAGCTCGAATTAAACGAACGGCAATTTCCCCACGGTTAGCAATCAACAATTTCTTCATGAAGTGTCCCCTTATATCGTTTTGGCCGTTCTCTGACGACCGCTTAAAACGTCCCATACGCGCAGATTCATTCAATTTTCATCTACATCAGAACTTTCTACCCATTATACCAAATAAAATACGCCATAACGAGTACGTTATGGCGTAAATACTTATTTAATCTTCGTAGTTTTAATTTCTTCGAATTGTCCTTCAAAGGCATCACGGCGTGAACCGTTCATGCTTTGATCAGAAAATGGCATTTGTTGCTCAACGTGGGCCACCGCACGCTTGATGCGGTGCTTGCCGTAGAACCAGAGGCCAATGACTGCGATGATAATCAATGTAAACATCTTAGACTCCCCCTTTTCGGTTTCAATGACAATAGTCTAACAGGCGAACCTTAACGATTACTTACCCGCTTGCGCCTTTAAACGTTCAACATCGCGGGCGATTTCAAGCTCTTCATTCGTTGGTACCAACAATACCTTAGCTGTTGAATCATCGGTTGAAATGACACGTTCAACACCACGGACATTGTTCGCTTCCTTGTCCAATTTAATACCCAAGAAGTCCAAACGATCGATGATATCTTCACGAACGTTTGCGGCGTTCTCACCGATGCCAGCTGTGAATACGATGGCATCAACGCCACCCATTTCGAATGTGTATTGACCCAAGTAACGGATGACGCGGTTCAAGAACATATCCAATGCCAACTTAGCGTGCTCGTTGGTATCAGCCACTTCTTCCAAGTCACGCATGTCAGATGACAACGTTGAGACCCCAAGCAAACCAGACTTGTTGTTCAAAATCTTCAACATTTCGCCGTTTGACAAGCCTTCGCGTTCTTGGATGTAGTAAATCAATGATGGATCAACATCACCAGCACGCGTTGCCATCATCAAACCAGCCAATGGCGTGAAGCCCATTGATGTATCGAATGACTTACCATCCTTGATGGCCGTGATTGAGGCACCGGCACCCAAGTGAAGCGTGATAATCTTCAACTCTTCAAGTGGCTTACCCAAAATATCCGCTGTACGTTCAGCAACGTAGCGGTGTGACGTTCCGTGGGCACCATACTTACGCGCACCGTACTTCGTGTAGTACTCGTATGGCAATGGGTACAAGTAGTTCTCTCGTGGCAAAGTTTGATGGAAAGCCGTGTCGAAGACCGCTACTGAAATAGCATCTGGCAACAACTCTTGGAATACTTCAATTCCCGTTGCATTGGCTGGATTGTGCAATGGTGCGTAGTCCGCCAAACGGTGAATCTTGTGCAACACTTCTTCATCCACGATAACTGACTTGTTGAACCATTCACCACCAGCCACAACACGGTGCCCAACACCTGTAATTTCACTCTTGTCAGCCACGTTTTGTGCACGGAATTGCTCAAGCATTTCTTCAATTGCTTCCTTGTGGTCAGCGATGTCACGGACGATTTCAGTCTTTTCCCCGTTAAACTTCATCGTGAATACACTTTCAGGCAAACCAATACGCTCGATTTGTCCCTTGGCAATCACTGTTTCAGCCGGCATTTCCAATAGTTGGAACTTCAATGATGAAGATCCGGCGTTAATTGCTAATGTCTTAGCCATAATTCATGCTCCCTAATACGCTGGAAATAAATCCAGTTAATAGGATTAGTGTAACATGTAAGCGTTACCATTACCATACTTTTTGTAACAAAAAGGCTAACTAGATTAACTAGTTAGCCTTTTGAAATTATTTAAAATTACTTTGCTGCGTTCAATTCAACAATCTTCAAGATCGTATCAACTGCTTGGTGCATCACCTTCGTTGAAACGTACTCGAAACGACCGTGCATGTTCTCACCACCAGCAAACAAGTTTGGTGTTGGCAAGCCCAAGAACGTAATCTTTGAACCGTCAGTACCACCACGAACCGGTTCGATAACTGGCTCGATGTCCAAAGCCTTCATAGCGGCTTCGGCCAAATAAACAGACGTCATGTCATCCTTCAACACTTCACCCATGTTGTAGTATTGGTCGTACATATCCAACTTGATACGCTCAACGCCCAATTCACCGTTCATCTTTTCAACGATGTCACGCAAGGCTTGCTTACGCTCTTCGAAGATGATGCGGTCGTGGTCACGGATGATGTATGACATTTCAGCTTCTTCAGGTGTACCGTTCAACTTCAAGATGTGGAAGAATCCTTGACGACCTTCCGTCAACTCTGGACGATCACCGGCTGGCAAAGCGGCGTGCAAGTCCATTGCAACTTGCAAGGCGTTAACCATCGTGTCCTTGGCAGAACCAGGGTGCACATTACGTCCTTGAATCTTGATGTTAGCAGCTGCAGCTGAGAACGTCTCCCACTCCAACTCACCCAATGGGCCACCATCGACTGTGTAAGCGAAGTCAGCACCGAATTCCTTAACGTGGAAGTTATCGGCACCAATACCGATTTCTTCGTCAGGTCCGAATCCAAAGACAACCTTACCGTGCTTTACTTCAGGGTGGGCAATCAAGTATTCAGCAGCTGAAATAATTTCAGCAACACCAGACTTGTCGTCAGCACCAAGCAAAGTCGTTCCGTCAGTCGTAATCAACGTGTGACCCTTGTACTTCTTCAATGAAGGGAAGTCAGCTGGTGACAACGTGTAGTCGTCGTTCAACTTGATGTCAGACTCACCATCGTAGTTTTCAACGAATTGTGGGTTAACACCTTCAGCGTTAAAGTCAGCCGTATCAACGTGTGAAATGAAACCAATTGCAGGCACATCAGCGTCAATGTTTGAAGCCAATTCGGCAAAGACATAACCGTCAGCCATCGTACGCACGTTTTCTAGGCCAAGACCCTTCAATTCTTCAGCCAAATCAGCTAAGAAAGCAACTTCCTTAGGATCTGATGGCACCGTTGTTGACTCTTCGTTTGAACGCGTGTTGACCTTCACGTAACGGATAAAACGGTCAACCAAGTTTGGATATAGTTCTTCTGACATAATAGTAATTCCCCTTAAATTAAATATACGTATATGGATCCGTGTTTTCAGTTGAGGCGAAGACACGGTCTAGGTCCCAATTGTTTTCGGTTTGCCAAGCATTAACCAGTTCAACTAGCTTATCCTTGGCAATGGCCTCCATGTGGTGATCCGGATCAATCACCACAAAATCATCGGCCAAGACGTCATGCGCCGTGTGGTAGTAAAAATCAGCTGTCACATAAGCGTCAGCACCAGCTGCCAAGGCATCTGGGTATTCACTACCGCCATCCCCACCAAGCACCGCAATACGTTGGATAGAACGGTTCATGTCGTTCGCAATCACGCGCACGTGCGCCACATTGAACAAATCACGCACGAATGTTGCGTAATCTGTCACTGTTTGTGGCGTCGCTAGTGACCCGATACGACCAAGCCCTGTCTTGCCATCAGCATTCGGAATTAATGGCGTCACATCAGTCAGCTGAAGTGCTTCCGCCAACCAATCATTCATGCCACCTGTTGCTGCATCCAAATTTGTGTGCGCCGCATAAACGACAATGTCATGCTTAATCAAATCCGCATACATCTTGTTTTGTGGAACCGACAAATCCAAATTCTTCGCTGGGCGGAAAATCATTGGGTGGTGTGCAAAAATGAAATCAACATTATTCGCAATCGCTTCTGCCACAACCTCTGGACGCACATCTAATGCCGTCATTACTGTATGAATCTCTTGATTTGGATCACCAAGTTGAAGCCCGATTGGATCACGTTCCCAAGCTAGGTCACGTGGTGCATAGGCTTCGATCTTGGCGATTAACTCAGTTGCTTTCATAGCCCCAACGCCTCACTAATTTCAGTCACTTGTTGTTGATACTCACGGTATGCATCTGAATCTTGCTTGTTAGCTGATTCCAACTTAGCCATGATTGTCTTCACACGGTCATATTCACGTTGCCACTTGGTTTGCCAAGCTTCAGGACGCTTTTCCAGGTTAAATGGTCCGAACTTCAACTCTGTTTCAGAGTAGTCGGCATGACCAGGGACTGCAATCAAGACCTCATAGAAATGGCCGTCATCTTCAACAACCGTTTCGTCTTCAAGTTGATAATCATTATCCATCAACCAAGTACGTACGACATCGATATCGATGTTCGGTTGCAAAATCAAACGTTGGTAACGTTGCCCGTCTGTGTGACCGTCCGCCAAGATTTGTGCAATCAAGCGACCACCCATACCGGCAATCGTGACCGTATCAATCAAATCTTCTGGCGTGACAGCAGCCAAGCCATTCGCCAAGCGGGGTACCAAAACATCCCCAAGGCGGTGACGGTTAATTTCAGTTTGGACATTGTCCAGTGGTCCTTGTGCCACCTCACCCGCAATCGCGAATGAAATGTGCTTGTTCAACAACAAGCTTGCTGGCAAATAAGCGTGGTCAGAACCAATATCTGCTAAACGCGCACCATCGCGAACATATGACGCTACAGTCGCCAATCGTCGTGATAATTGCAATGCATCCATGGCAGTGTCCTCGTTTCCTAATATGATAATATTCTAATTTTAGCACAAAAAACGCCGGTCTGCTAAACGAACCGACGTTTTCGATATGGTTTTAATCCTCAATCTTGATTGCTGACTTCTTAGCGACTTCAGCCTTAGGCAACGTGATGTGCAACACCCCGTTCTTGTACTTGGCAGAAACCTTCTCACGGTCTACGTTTGGTAGGTAATAAGAACGGCCGACTGAACCAAAGCTGCGTTCTGATTGCAGAATGTTCCCATCCTTGTCAGAGTGATCCTTGATTTCGTGACGCGTTGCTGAAATTTGCAATGTGCCATCTTCATAATCAACCTTGATGTCATCCTTATCAACACCCGGAATGTCAGCAACCACTTCATAGTGATCGTCCTTTTCAACAACGTCTGACTTTACATCAGCCCCAAACGCTGGTGCTTGCATCAATGACGCGTTCATCTTATCCAACAAATCCCCAAATGCGTCGTGACGACGTAGCAAATCATGTGACATAGTTATGTATCCTCCCGTAAATACAAAATATTTTTCTCTATGGTTCTTTTGTATCACGTCAGACCAATGGAATTAAAACGATAGCCCTCAAGGTCACAAACTGTTCAGGAAATTGATTTTTCAATGAAAAAACACGCAGTGACAAGCATTGCGTGTTCTAACTTATATTCTATTGTTGGTTGTCGCCTGGCTTTGAACCAAGTGTCCAAGTCAAAACAGCCTCATAATCTCCCTTTTGGGCTGCACCGCCTGGCACATGCAACGTTACAGCATCCGTTTGATCTTTTTTGATAAAACGAGTTAGCCACGTTGCTTGTTCAGGACTGGTTGATGACGCAACATTCATCTCGGTCTTGTCATCAAAATTAAGTTGTTGACCAGCAAAATTCGTCTTTACCTTAGAAACATCGTTATCCTTCGATGTCGTCTTGACGTCAGATGACTCGAACGTCATGTACGCACCTGACAAAACACTCTGCGTCGCCTTATTGGTCATTGGACCGGCCTTCACGTCTAGCGTCCAGTTGCCTGGGTCAACACGCACATCAGTCACCTGTGCAAACAACGGCATATCACCTTGATTAGTCTTCAAATCATCAGCCGCATAAGTCGTTGTGCCACTCTCAATTTCGTGTTTTCCGAAATTAAAATCAGGCACATAATCTAGCGACAAGCCATTTGACGTATTTAAGTTTTGCTTAGTAGATGTACCATTGGTTGGTGTCACTGGCTTTGTTGGATCAACGACACCGTTTGCGCCCGCATTCAATGGCAAACTTGGCGTTGGGTAATACGTCACCAAATCCTTGTGGTCACCACTATAGGTTCCTGTAACAGTCGCTTTATCAGGTGTGAATCCAGGAACAGCTGGTGTGTCCTCAGTGTACGTTTGCCCGTCATCACCAGAGTCGTCTTTCTTGTTGAAGTAAACACCTGGTTGGTTAGCAAACTGGTAATCCACGTGCTCGGTTGACTTACGGTTATATTTCAACGTAATTGTTTGGTCGGGAGTGCGCGTGACAGTAAAGATTTGGTAGCCTTTACCATTTCCAACATAACCATATCCCGCGACTTTAGGCGCCCTATAAACATAAGCGGACTCAAACAATGGATCGCTCTTAGCAGCGGCTAGACCATCGGCAGAATCAACTACGGTAATGTGCGTACCAACAACTGCTTCCTTTGGGCTCTTTCCAAAATCGGGTTGTTTAAATGCTGCTTTGTCATCATCTGATACGGGCGCTCCATTAAACGTAACATCTGCAGTTCCAACTGTCAGCTTGAACTCACCGGCAGTCAGTCCCATATTTGACGTATCACCACCGGTAGCAGCGTTGACGGCTAGTGACATTTCGTGAGCAGTTGTGATTTCCTCTGTCCACGTATGTCCCCAACCAGTCGCTGTTAGCGTACCTGAGATTGGACCGCTTTCTTTGTTCTCATCTGCTTTGTCCGGTGTCCACGTCAACGTAACCTCGTTTGATCCGTGCTTATTTAACTGCACCGGATAAAGAATTTCTGGATGGGCATCAGGGGTTAGATTACGGATGTTATCCAATTGCCCTTTTCCATCAGTACGACGAAACATCACAAAGTTTTTGCCTGGGTAACTGCCACTATTCATAACATTCGGATCTCCAAATTCAGTTTTCCCATAAAAACTTGTATCCGGGTTTGAATTTGGATCCACATCCCAAGGTTCGACGTTATAGTGCAAATCAGCACCCCAATAAAAAGCATTGTCAAACCCTTTATCACCGTACATTTCAGGATGGGCAAGCTTTCCGATACCGAGGTATCCACCACTTGATCCGTTATCAATTTGGTCTGGCTCAACTGGTGCCAAAATAAATCCAAGTGAATCTCCCAAAGTATTTCCAGGCTGATCAATGTTCAGACTACCAGTGAAGGTAAAGTCATGAGACATATCAATTGCACGTCGGAACGTTAAACTTCCAAATTGCAGTTGTTTATTTTGTGTCAGACTTACTGTTTTATCCTTTTCCATAGGCAACGCTTGACCTTGGCTCTTAAAACCTTTGGTGAAGTCTTCATATGACTTATAATCCGGTTGCGGAACACCAAAAACAGTTTGATCAGCCAATGCTGGCTTGCCACTCACTTCATCGGAGTTTCCTGTTTGTTGACTATTATCAGCGTATATCGGCGTACCTATCGCTGCTAACGGTGCTACCGACCCCAACACGGTAGCTGCTAACAACAGGCCAGACAGGCCATGTTTAGTTGCTTTTTGCATTATATTCATACCTGAATCCCCTTATACATATTTATTTAATTTCAGTTTAATATGCACCGTATATGCGATATTGAATTCCCGCTTTTTTAGTACATTATCCTGCGTGCTGTTGTTTATTTTTAATATTTAAAAATCTTTATCGCCATCATGTCAAAAAAGCCAGAACCGTGAGTAGTTCTGGCTTTAGCTATAGATTAAAGAAATCGCATCACAAGCATGATAATAATCAACGCGAGTAAACATATCACAATAATTGGTAACCAATTACGCCACCATAAGTCATGGCAAATTTGTTGCTTTTGTTCTTTTAGAACACCCGCTACTTTCATTTGCGCCTGTCGTGCAGGTAAGGCCTTCACCAAATCCGCCGAAACCAAAATTCGGTTAGGCGTTCGGGTTGCTGCTGAACAAGTGACTAGCGTTAGCTTTGATGTCATCGTATCTGCGACACGATCAATCTGCGTCTCTTTGATTGTTGATTTCTGTCGTACCTGATACTGGTAGCTATGGCCTAAATATCGTAAATACACCTTATCACCAATCGAAACATTTTGAAGCGCCCCAAAATGTAGATGACGCACACCCATATTATGACCAATCAGCACAACATTGTGGTTTTGAAGCGGCCGGTCAGGAAACAATGACACAGCCCCAAAACTCAGATTAGCATTTGTTAACCCTGCAAATACATTCGTAACAAGCCCCACTTTGGGAATGGTTACCTGACCAATCGCCGTTTGGGGTTGTTGATTATTTCCAAACGGATTGCCGCCGTCAAACGCATGAATCGTTTTAGTTGCCGGTATGCTTTTCGGCATTTGCTCAGTATAAGTCACCCGCTGATTCACGATTTTGCTTGTCACAAGTGACTTTTGTAAAAACGTCCAAATGGCAAACCCCGCGGCAACCAAAACTAACCCAATAATTGCGTATTTAATCAATTGATCCGTTCGATTTTCGCGCTTACTTCGCATTGTGACTAACGATGGTCATCACGTGACCTTGCTTCTTCAAACGGCGGTATTCCGCCTGGTTGACCTCACGAACAATCTTAACTTGCTCACCACTGGCACTTTCAGCCATTTCTTCAATCGTGATCTTTTCATTATCACGACGACGCTTTAGCAACAACAAAAGCAATAGCAACGCAATCACAACTGCGATGACAGCCGCTAGTAGCCAGTTAAATGGCTTAATCGTCACATCTCGCTTATTCAAGCGCTTAGCTGTCGCACCAGCAATCGTAAATGTCTTGGTAAAGTGCCATGAATAACGGTAATCCGTCTTTTCGCCAAACATGGCCGTCTTGAACGCACCCGTATTATCCTTATCCGCATATGCTGTCAAATCCAGCTTATACTTACCCGGCTTCATACGTGTTCCATCCCCAAGTGGCACACTGTAATCAAAGTTGGTATTAGGTGCCATTTGCATGCTGTTGTTTTTCGACTCGTACAAAACCTTCGACTTGTTCGCCTTCATCACTTTGGCATCGACCGCGAAGTTGTTCAAGTAAATGCCGTCCGGATTCTGCAAATTAGCCGCAATCACATTACGGTAATTCACTTGTGTTGGCTTAACCGACTTTAGTTTCAATCCGTTTTCCAACAGCATCTGGTCTTTATATGGTGCATCCGTTGATTCACGCATCAAAAGACCGAGTTGGAATGAATAGATATTCTTAATCGACGTTCCTTTTGATTTTGTGGATTCATTCGCCTTATCAGCGGCCTTATCAGAAAAAGTTAGACCACCGGCGATAATACCTGGCACTTGTGCATTTGGCATTGTGACATGGACTGGCACATCCTTCGTTTCACCCGCGTTCAAGTCAACTTTATCAGGTACATTCACCAAATCTTTCATATTATATTTCAATGAAACATCCGGCTTAATCGTGTTCGGTCCATACTCAACGACCCCGTTTTGATTTGTCGACGCAGGTGCCACGCTCGTTGACACTTCAATCGGTTGCTTTGTGTTGTTAGCATAATGCAACATCAAATCTTCTGATGCGCCTTGATCCAACTTAAGATTGAAAAAACCGTCCGTCTTATCAATTTGATTATCCGGCAAAACTGGCGTGACGGAGAACGTCAATTGATTAGCCGAAACACCAGTTGCAATTACCAACGGTGCCACCATAGCCAGAACAGTGGCCCCCAACACCTTGGTCCACTTAGCTGTATTTTCCATTCCTCTGTTCCTTTCTTCTAAGTATGTATAAAACGACCG
>ULIY01042837.1_pt1 | contig 20742 bp, 25 predicted proteins | sample 1950511 | NCBI WGS metagenome assembly ULIY01 (sample SAMEA4835453, study PRJEB28245) | human gut metagenome | biome: gut microbiome; material: fecal sample | place: Denmark | collected 2008
GCCTCATCATCCAGGGTCTCCAGCCGGGCCCGGAGCTTTTCACCAAGTACGCTCCCATGACTTACACCTTCTTTGCGGGGTTCGTCATTGTCCAGTTCTTCATGCTCCTCATCGGTCTCGGAGGATGCCGCATATTTGCCCACATTTCCAAATTGTCCGACGCTGTCCTTATTCCCTGCATCTTTGTCCTCTGCGTTGTCGGTTCTTTTGCTATCAATAACAGCTTTGTCGACGTAGTTACCATGTTCATCTTCGGCATTATGGGCTACCTGATGAGAAAGCTGGGATTAAATACGGCAGCCGTCGTCCTCGCCCTTATTTTAGGACCGATCGGTGAAAGAGGCCTCCGCAGAAGTCTGACCCTTTCGGGCAATGATATCACCATCCTGTTCTCCACACCCATCTGCTGGGTACTCATCACCCTCTGCATCCTTTCCTCTTTCTCCCCGCTTCTCATGGACTGGCTGAAAAAAGGAAAACAGGCAATCAAAGGGAAATAAAAGAAATACCCCTTCATACATTTCCCACGCAAAAACGGATCCGCGCCATATATGCAGATCCGTTTTACTATGCATTGAAATAATTTCACCCGCAGTTCCGGAAATGCGCCTCTCCTCTGAGAACGGATGAAAAGCCGACAGCCCTTCGTCTCCTTCCATTCAGAATGACATCTTACGGTTTTCCTTACCACGGGTACAGATCCTTCGCTATCGCTCGGGATGACGCCTTACCATCTCCCTCACTACGGCAGCAGATCCTTCACATTCGCTTCGGATGACGCCTTAACGTCTTATACAAGGATCATGGAGTCGGCCGTTGGAAGGAACTGCCAGCACACGCAGTGCGATTGATGATACCCGCTTGTCGTAATGATTTAATCGTAAAAGAATATTTAGCTTGTAGCCGACAGCTCACAGCTGATAGCTTTTATCTTCTTACGGTTTTTCTCACCACAGCAGCAAATCCTTCGCTGACGCTCAGAATGACGTCTTGCCATCCGCCGTCATTCAGCACTTTTAGCTGCCAGCTCACAGCTAACGGCTCACAGCTATCAGCCATCATTCCCTTTCCGAAAGATTAGGGTTATTTATAAAAATAGTGGCAAAAGGCATTCAGTTTTTATATATTTCCATGTATAATAAAGTACAAACAGAAGGAAGCGCTGACCATTTGTATTGGTGCAGTTTTTATCTTCCCGTAAGGAAAACCGCGGAGTCATAGAGAATTTCGTTTTTTCGACAAGGTAAATAAAAAACGCGCCGCCGTGAAAGCGGAAAGTCCTGCGCTTTCTTTTTATAGTTGCCTGATTGCGGGCATAAAGCGGCTGCGGCGTCACCGCTTCTGTACTTCCCTGAAAGGTCGTGTTCGGGACATGAAAGAATTGGTCCGTCTGGAGGGAATCACCAAGGCTTACGGTGATCATGTCATTATCCCCCCGCTCTCACTCTCTATCCATGATGGCGAGTTTTTAACTTTATTAGGTCCTTCCGGCTGCGGAAAGACGACTCTTCTCCGTATGCTTGCAGGGCTGGACACTCCGACAAAAGGAAAAATCATCCTTGACGGGCAGGATATCACGAATCTCCCCCCTTATAAACGGGATGTGAATATGGTATTCCAGAATTACGCTTTGTTCCCCCATATGACAGCAGAGGAAAATATCGGTTTTGGCCTGCGCATGAAAGGTGTCGGCAGGGAAGAAGCCGCAAAACGTACACAGAAACTGCTGAAACTGATCCGGCTGGAAGATCTCCGCAGTCGGTATCCTTCGCAGATGTCGGGAGGGCAGCAGCAGCGTGTCGCCGTGGCCCGCGCCCTCGTAAATAATCCGAAAATGCTTCTTTTGGACGAGCCCCTCGGCGCTCTTGATTACCAGCTCCGCAAAACGCTCCAGATCGAGCTGAAAGACCTGCAGGAAGAACTTGTCCTTACTTTCGTATTCGTCACCCATGATCAGGAAGAAGCCCTCACCATGAGCGACCGCATCGTTATCATGGATAAGGGGGAAATCCAGCAGGACGATGATCCCAATACGATTTACCATTATCCAAAAACAAAATTTGTCGCCGGCTTCATCGGAGAAAGCAATTTTTTTGATAACGGGAAGGAAATTCTTGTCCTCCGCCCTGAAAAGCTGAATCTCTGCGGCGGAAAAGATGGCGATGATTCCCATCCCGCGCCGCGCTTCTTCGGCACGGTGGACGATGTGATTTTTTACGGCACCATTGATAAAGTATTCATCCGCCTTGACGGCACGGGCCAGGAGGTCCTCGCCTACCAGTACTTTGATGACGTCCACCGTTGGCAGATCAACGACCATGTAGGCATCTGGTGGTATGAAAAAGACGAGGTCAGAGTAGAACGATGAAAAGAAACGGAAAATATCTGCTCCTGCCGTCCATGATCTGGCTGACCGTTTTCTTTGTCATTCCCCTGCTCATCGTGGTAGCGGTTTCTTTCGCTTCCCGCACGGCGTACGGACAGATCGTTTTTGACTGGACTTTCCAAAACTATGCAAGATTTTTGGATCCTCTTTATATTTCCATTTTTGGACGGACAATTTTCATAGCCGTCGTAACCACGGTATGCACCATCCTCATGGGCTATCCGCTGGCATACTGCATCGCCTGGCTCCCCCGCCATCTGCGGCAGAAGGGACTGATCCTCTGTATGATTCCTTTCTGGATCAATTTCCTTATCCGCTCCTATGCGTGGGTGATCATCCTCCGCAGCCAAGGCGTGCTGAATACGATTCTGATGAAGCTGGAAGTTATTTCCCAGCCGATCCAGTTCCTGTACAATGAAGGCGCTGTCATGCTGGGCATGGTGTACGCCCTTCTTCCTTTTATGATCCTCCCCGTTTATGTCTCCATCGAACAGCTCGACCGCAGGCTCTTGGAAGCAGCTGCTGATCTGGGCGCTTCTCCCATGACAGCCTTTCGAAAAATCACCCTGCCTCTGACGATGCCCGGCATTGCGGCAGGGACGGTACTGGTTTTCATTTCTTCCCTCGGCATGTTTGTCGTCCCCGACGTCATGGGCGGAGCGAAAGCGGCTCTCGTGGGCAACGTCATACAGAACCAGTTCCTTTCCGCCCGCGACTGGCCTTTTGGCTCGGCACTGTCCATCGTGCTCGCCCTGCTTTCCCTCATCCTCATTTTCCTGTACTATCGGGCGATTCAGGCGCAGAAAGGAGACAGCGATGCAGAAAACATGGCGTAGCCATCTCCTTGTTTCTTACGCGCTGGCAGTGCTGGCCTTCCTTTACCTGCCCATTCTTATCCTGGCGCTGTATTCCTTCAATGACTCCCGCATGAATGCTGTGTGGGCAGGCTTCACGTTCAAATGGTACGCCCAGCTTTTTAATAACCGCCATGTGGCGGAGGCACTCGCCAATACGCTCGTCATCGGATTCATTTCCACGGCGGTGTCCACCATTCTCGGTACGACCGCGGCACTCGCCCTTCACAAATACCGTTATAAATGGCAGGGACTCCTGAACGGCCTTATCTATCTTCCTATCCTCATTCCCGAAATTGTCATGGGACTTTCCCTTCTCGTCCTCTTTTCCCAAATCCATTTATCGCTGGGACGGACAAGCATCATCCTCGCCCACATCACCTTCTGCCTGTCTTTCGTAGTCATCACGGTGGGGGCGCGGCTTGACGGGCTGAAACAGGAATACGAAGAAGCCGCCGGCGATTTGTATGCCCGTCCGTGGCAGTGCTTCCGCTACATCACGCTTCCCCTCATCATGCCGGGAATCACTGCGGGCGCGCTCATCGCTTTCACACTGTCCATCGATGACTTCATCATCAGCTTCTTCGCAGCCGGACCGAATTCGACAACTCTCCCGCTTTACATCTACGCCATGGTGAAGCGAGGGATTTCTCCGGAAATCAATGCCCTTTCCACCCTCATGATCGCCGCTGAAATCGCGCTCGTCCTTCTGGCGGATTTTTTTCAGATCCGGCAGGCGGGAACCGGCAGAAAAAAAGAACTGCCCGATGACCGGCAGTAAACAGCTTCTCTTTTCTCATGATCCGCCGCCCCAAAGTATTCCTTGATTGTCTTAGACAGGAGTTCTCATGGATATCAATTTCCTTTTATTTGAGCAGTTTGAAACACTGGATCTCTTCGGGCCGGTCGAAATATGCGGCCGCCATCCCGATTTCCAACTTCACTATATCTCACAAAACGGCGGCCTTGTCACGAGTACGCAGGGTGTAAGAATTGATACGGAACCCCAAAGAAATATGAATACATCGGGCGCGCTTGTCATTCCCGGTGGCGCCGGTACACGCACACTGATAAAAGAGGAACCTTTTTTGAAAAATTTACGCCGTCTTTCGGAAGACGCCTCTTTCGTCCTGTCCGTCTGTACCGGTTCCGCCCTTCTTGCCCGATGCGGAGCCCTCGAAGAAAAAAGGGCTACCTCCAATAAAAGAGCTTTCGACTGGGTCGTTTCCACATCCGATAAAGTCCATTGGATAAGAAAAGCACGCTGGGTGCACGACGGAAAATTTTATACCTCGTCCGGCATTTCTGCAGGAATGGACATGACACTCGGCTTTATCCGCGACCGTTTCGGCGCAAATGCGGCAGAACGTATCGCCGCCCGTATGGAATACATATGGAACAAAGACCTTGATATTGATTTCTTTGGTACATAAGAACCATCCTATGCTCAATCCCCTACATCCCCATTATCCCGAACCGATTTTCGTTTTCCCTGAAGGAGATTTCCTATGAAAAAATTCTTTTCCCTTTTCCTCGCAGGCGCATGCCTTGCCGCTGCGGGCTGCGGATCAGCCCCTGACGGTAATACGAAAAGCGGGGGAGACACGCAAGTCCTGAACCTGTACAGCTGGGCGGACAATTTTTCTCCCGACGTCCTTTCGGGTTTCGAAAAGAAATACAACTGCAAGATCAACTACGACGTTTTCGCAAACAATGAAGAACTCCTCGCAAAAATACAGGCAGGTGGTTCGGAGTATGATGTCATCCAGCCGTCAGACTACATGGTCGCCACCATGATCAAGCTGAACCTCCTCGAAAAACTGGATAAAAGCAAAATAAAGAATACGGAAAATATGCTTCCCGCCCTGCAGAATCCTCCCTATGACCCTTCAGGCGATTATTCTGTCATCTACACCTGGGGCGTCACAGGCATTGCTTACAACACAAAATACATCAAAGATACGCCCCGCTCATGGAATGATTTGTGGAAAGACGAATACAAAGGCCGTGTCATCCTGCTCAATGACAACCGTGAAGTCATCGGCATGGGACTCAAGAAAGACGGGCATTCCGTAAACTCGAAAGATCCAAACGAAGTCACACAGGCCGTCAACCATCTCCACAAACTGATCCCCAACCTCCTCGCCTTTGACACCGACACCATCAAGCAGAAATTCATCGCCGAAGAAGCCTGGATCGGCACCATGTGGTCCGGCGACACTTCTTTTACCCACAAGGATAATCCAGACATTGCCTTCATTATTCCCAAAGAAGGCGCCATCATCTGGGCGGACACCTTTGCTATTCCGAAAGGGGCGAAACACAAAGAACTGGCGGAAGCCTTCATCAATTACCTCTATGATCCGCAGGTCAGCGCAAAAAATTACGAATACATCGGCTACAATGATCCCAATGCCAAAGCGGAAACCTATCACTCCGAAGAATATAACAAAGATCCCATGCTGAAAGCCGCCCGCGACTACATCTCCCGCGGCGAATGGCTTGAAGACATCGGGGAAGCCCTCACCATGTACGACAGGGCATGGACAGAACTGAAAATAGGAAAATAGAAATAAGAGCCACAAAAGCAAAAGACGGTTGCACTGACCGTCTTTTTTGCTCCGAATCTTATCGGTTCAGATTAAATACTTTACGAGGATACTCGCTCGCCGGGATGATTCAAATCGTAAAAGAATATTTAGCCTGCAGCTGACAGCTCACAGCTGATAGCTTTTATCTTCTTGCCGCTTTCCCCACCACGGTAATAGATCCTTCACATTCGTTCAGGATGACGCTTAACGTTCCCCTCACCACACCGGCAGATCCTTCACGTTCGCTTCGGATAACGCCTTTCATTCCCTGTCATTATGATGCTTTCCGTTCCCCATTGTTAGCGACGTGCTTTCCCAAAATCGTCATTCTGAACGGAGACAAGAATGCCTTGTAAGAAAGCAGGAAAACGGGACAGTGACACAGAGTGAAGAATCTATGACTATGATGACGCCTTGCCGTCAATACCGCTTTTTACACAAGAATCATGGAACCTGCCGCCAGGAGGAGCCCGTAGGTCAGGCGGTTGAACATCTGCTGGTTGATCATGCTGTGGATTTTATTTCCCAGATAGACTGCAATGACGAGAGGAATCACGCCGATGCCCAGAAGTTCAAAAAATTCCGTATTGTACAACCCCTTTTCATAGTCTGTGAACATGAGGACAAGGTTCAGCACGGTCCAGACGGAAGCCACATTGGCACGGAAGGAATTTTTATCCCGGAAGGCCGATGCCAGGTAAACGACCAGGAGCGCGCCGCCGGAAGCAAACATGCCGTGGATGATGCCCGCGCCGAGAAGGACAGGAATGGCAACCCAGACAGGAAGGGATGCACCGGACGGTTTTAGGAGAAGATTTTTGAGCGCCACGCCGACAATGAGAAGTCCGTACACAGGCACAAGAATGCGGGCGTCCACAATATTGTAGAGATAAATACCGGCCGCCATGCCGATAAGCATGAAGAGAATGATACGTCCCAGTTCTTTTTTATTGATGTACTCTCTGTTTTTAACCATAAGGTATGCGCAGACCAGCCAGCAGATCACATTGATGACCGCTTTGGCCATGTCCGGCCCGTAAAGCAGGATTGTCGGCGGAATAGAGAGCATGACACCGGCAAATCCGGTGAGTGCCTGTACAATATTCGATATGAAGACGGCTGCCATGAAGAGACTCAATTTTATAAATACAGGAAGCCCCATAAGTTCCAAAATAATCACGCTTTCTATATACAAGTAAATTCATATTTATCGATTTCCTTCATTATAGTCTCCCTTTTTCCTTTTGTACAGCTGTTTTCTAAACGGATATCCATGAATGCATTTAAATCATTTTTGAGCATGTAAATGCATTTTCGGCATGATTGGTTACATAAATTTTCTCTTTTTTACCTAAGTCATTTAAAATGCATAGATTTTAATCTTAGAAATTGATAATTTATCCTTATTTTACTATAATAATTACGAGTTTTTACGGTAAAGGCCCTAAGTACACTTTTCTGCGTGCAAGAAAAGCGGAACGGACTGCCTTTATCAGGGACTGCCATAATGTCCGCTTATGACATCCATTTATCCCGTAACAGGGATCAAAGGAGGATTCTATGAAAAAAAGATTGCTTTTAGCTTCTCTGTCAGCAGCTGCCTTCGGCGGCATTCTTTCTGTAAGCGCTGCCGATACGCCTGTGTACACACTTGATCAGGTGGTTGTTACCGCAGCCAGGACGGAAGAAAAACAGATTGACACAAACGCGTCTGTCTCTGTTGTCACAAGCAAGCAGATTGCGCAGAAACATTTCAATGATGTATCGGAAGCGCTTCGTGCAGTCCCCGGCGTAGTTCTCGGCAATTATTCCGCCAGCGGACAGAATTATTCTTCCAACAAAGTTTTTATCAACGGTTCTTCTAATGTAGTTATCCTCGTAGACGGTATGAGGAGAAATACAAACGGCGTTTCCGGTTCGGCAGTCAATCTCGGCACACTTACCGATATGGCGTCCATTGAGCGTATCGAAGTTTTGAAAGGTTCCGCCTCCACGCTTTACGGTTCCGATGCGCAGGGCGGCGTTATCAATATCATCACGAAGAAACCGAAAACCGATGAAGTCCATACCACCATCGGCGCAGGTTTCGGCAACAACTCTACGGAAAAATACACTATATATAACGAAGGCAAGGCGGGAAATATATTCTGGACCATTGACGCCGGCAAACATCTTCAGGGCGCCTATAAAGACGGCTGGGGCCGGAAAGTCATCAGCCACCTGAACGCGAAACATATAGATGTAAAACTGGGCTATGACTTGGGAGAAGGATCTGATATCGTTTTCAATTACTCAAAATATAAATCCGATTATATCCGTCCCGACAACGGCTCCAATGATACCCACGACGACTACGGCACAAAAGATAATGATGCCATCAGCCTTCAATATACCGCGAAAATCAGCAGCAGACTCTCCAACCAATTTAATGTATACCGCCATCGTACCAATTTTAACGACAACTACAACCTGAATGGCGCCAGCTGGCCTTTCAACTGGGATATGGGCATGCGGACATCCGGCATTTCCGATCAGCTCACCTATACCGCGGATAATCAGACCATTATCGGAGGCTTTGACTGGTACAAAGATAAAATCACAAAGTATAAAAATGACGCTTCCGAAGGCGCCCACGCTTCCAATGCAGCATTCTATCTGCAGGATAAAATCGACCTGACGGAAAACTGGAATATTACACCGGGGCTCCGCTATGACCACCACTCCAACTTCGGCGGCCATCTGTCGCCCAGTCTTTCTCTCGGTTTCAAGAAGAATGAAAAGACAAATTTCTATTTCAATTACAAGGAATTCTTCGTCGCACCGAATCTGTACCAGCTGAATGCGGCTTTTTACGGAAATAAAAATCTTGATCCGGAAAAAGGGTACACTTTCGAATTCGGCGTGAACCATGAATTTGACGATACGCTGTCGGGTACATTTAATATTTTCCGCCAGCACGCGAAAAACAGAATTATTTATGATTTCGCCACTTCCAAATATGCCAACACTGGAAATATGAATTCCATGGGCTTCAGTGTGACTTTGGATAAAAAGCTTAATACATACTGGAGCGCCGGCATCGGGTATACATACCTCCATATCAACGCGCTGAGCACAACAGAAAATACCAACAATAACGGAAGCCTGCCAAAGGGTACGATTGATGTCCACGTGAACTATGATTCCGAAAAACTGGACGCTTCCCTCACCGGCAGAGGCATTATAGGCAGATACGGTTCCAAATCCAAACCGATTATGAAAGATTATGCGAATTTCTGGGTATGGGATCTCGCAGCAAATTACCGCGTGAATGATACCATCTCCGTTTACGGCCGCCTGAATAATATATTCGACCAGTTTTACACGGATGTAGGCACCAGCTATGACCCGAACGGCGCATGGTACTCCGCTCCGGGAAGAAATTACGAAGTGGGCATGCAGCTCCGCTTCTGATGTAAAAGGGAAAGGCCCTGTTTCGGCAGGGTCTTTTTGTATGAAAAAAGATCTTTCATCCTGTGCCGCTTCCCCTTTCCGCTGAATAACGAAAACCGCAGAAGACAGCTCATCCCAATAAAAAACGCCGCCTTGAAAAGCAGCGCAGGAAATATATTTTCTTACAGAAGCCAGCGGTAGAAACCGAAGTATGCCAGCGTGGAAAGGGTAACGACACCGATTGCGGAAATACCGAACATTTTCACAAAGAGACGATCCATTTCTCCTGCCGCAGCGCCTGCTTCTGAGGAATATGCTGCAAGGGCCAGCGCGCCGCCGGTAGAGAGGGGGCTGATCCCTGCCGTATTGGACACCATGGAAATCGCGGTGACCCATTCCACAGGGTTCACAGATATGCTCATCTGGTGAATGATATGGGGCACGGTGGGAATAAGTGTGGGCATCACTACGCCCGACGTGGAAGAGAACCATGACATGACGCCTGCGGTGACACCGAGGATGGCAGTAGCCGTGGCAGCGTTCATGATGGACGCAAGGGAAGCGGAAAGAAGATGGATACCACCGAGAACGATAATCACATTCATCAGTACCCCTACGCCGCAGATCAGGAGGAGCGTCCCCCAGGGAATCCGTTTCAGCGCCTCTCCTTCATCGGACACGCGGAAGAAGGAAAGTGCCATTGCCGCGGTAAAACTGGCCAGTCCCACATTCACTTTGAAAAGCATTACCATGCCTACCATTGCGCAGATGCCGAGGAGCGTGATGATCTGTGCTCTGTTAAAGGAAGCGGTGTCGGAAAACTTCAGCGCTTTCTCCGATTTCAGTTTATACCCGCCAAAAGCGATGTAAACGACAGCGGCATACACGGTGGATGAAAATACGCCGTTCACCAGCAGAGGCGCTTCGATACCGGTCAGTCCGAATTCTTCGCACAAGTTGAGTCCGATGATCCCCGTCGCTGCAAGAGGCGACATACCTCCGCCGGCCGCACCGAGGAATATGATTGCCGCCAGCATGGCGGGATTGATCTTCATTTCCACGGCCAGTGTCATTCCGAAAACCATCATAATCGCGGTAGTGGGAATCGTACCCGGCCCCAGCGCGGACAGTACTGTGGCGAAGAGGTACATGACGACAGGGATAAGATATGTCCGTTTCCCTGCCAGAACGATGATCTTCTTTGTAAGAAGCTTCAGTGTCCCGTTCCATTCCGCCAGTCCGAACAGGTAAGTAACGCCGAGAAGCATGAGGAAAAGGGAATAGTTGAATCCGCTGATGATTTCCTTGTCCGGAATGCCGGCCAGTTTTCCCAGAAGCAGCGCAAAGCCGATACAGACAAGCCCCGTATTCATTTTTCTGAAAAATCCAAGGAAAATAGCCGCTGCCAGCGAGCCGATTGAAATCAATGCCATTGTGCCCTCCTGTTCTGAATCATGCCTGTTTGATAATACGTTTTCATCTCCATATTGTTTTCGTAAAATTTAATTTTCCAAAAAATCATAGCATGAAAAATTGTTTGGAATAAAATAATTAAGAGTTATCTATATTATTCTCTTTTCTTCTTACTCTTTGTTTTTATTATTTTTAAAATTCTTTTTTGGAATTTAAAGGGAAAATCTTGCGTTTTTCAGGCCGAAAAATCCGAAGTTATGAAAGCGGGGCATAACTTTTTCGGATGCATTCTTTATAAATAGTTTTTATACGGAATTACAGAAAATATTGTTCTGCTCTTGCTTTTACAGGTATGAAAGTATAAAATATTTGAGATAAGTTTATTGTCTTTAAAGAAGGGAGGATCGCTGTTTGGGACGCGGTCTTCCTTTTTTCGCGGGTGAAGGTTTTTATGGAGGGTTTTATGGAAAAAAGAATTATCGAAGTGGAAGAAAGACTGCCTTTGCTGCCGACTATACCGCTCAGCCTGCAGCACCTGTTCGCCATGTTCGGATCGACGGTGCTCGTGCCGTTCCTCCTGCATGTGGATCCGGCGACCTGTCTTTTCATGAATGGCGTGGGCACGCTGCTCTACCTGTTCATCTGCAAATGGAAACTGCCCGCCTATCTCGGTTCCAGTTTCGCTTTCATCTCTCCGGTCCTTGCAGTCACCGCCACAGCGGGCATGACTTACGCCGATGCGCAAAGCGGATTTATCTGCTTCGGCCTGTCTTTCATGATTCTCGCGCTCCTTGTAAAGAAGATAGGGACGTCATGGATTGATGTGCTGTTCCCTCCCGCCGCCATGGGCGCCATTGTCGCCATTATCGGCCTGGAGCTTGCCCCGCTTGCCATGAGCATGTCGGGCTTCTCCGGAGAAGCACAGGGGATGACAAATGCCATGGCTGTCATGATTTCCATGTTTACCCTCATCGTCACCATTCTCGCCACTGTACTGGGCCGCGGATTTATTTCCATTATTCCGATTCTTATCGGCGTCATCGCGGGATATATCCTTTCCATCATCATGGGCGTTGTCGATTTCTCCAATGTGGCCTCGAAAGAATGGTTTGCCGTCCCCACCTTTTATTCTCCCCGCTTTAATTTCAGCGCCGTCATGATGATCATGCCCGCCCTTTTCGTGGTCTTCGCCGAACATCTGGGCCACCTCTTCGTCACCAGCGACATCGTCGGCCGCGACCTCATCAAAGATCCAGGACTCCACCGCTCCCTCTTTGCCGACGGTTTGTCAAATATGATTTCCGGTTTTGCCGGTTCCACGCCAAATACCACTTACGGTGAAAATATGGGCGTCATGGCCATGACAGGCGTATACAGCACCTGGGTCATCGGCGGCGCGGCAGTCTTCGCCATCATCTTTTCCTTCATCGGCAAAGTGGCCGCTGTCATCCATGCCATCCCCACCCCCGTTATGGGCGGCGTGTGCATTCTCCTCTTCGGTTTCATCGCATCCTCAGGGATCCGCATGCTCATCGAAAAGAAAGTGGACTACACGAAATCAAGAAACCTGATTCTCACCGCCGTCACCATGATTTCCGGACTATCGGGCGCAACCGTCACACTGGGGCCTGTCCAGCTGAAAGGCATGGGACTTGCCACCATCGTTGCCATGATCCTCTCCCTCTCATTCCTGATCTTTGACAGACTTCATCTTTCCAATGACAAGAAATAAGGAGGCCCTATGGACATCAATGAAGAAATCACAAAAATGAGCTTGTATAAAACTTTCGAACCTTACATCGACAAAAGCGTCACCATGGATGAGCGGTTAAAAGCACGGGTGCGCCTTGTGGACACCGCGCCGCAGGAAGCGAAAGACGCCCTTGCCAAATGGACCGCCATGAAGCTGAAATCACGGCTGTTTTAAAAGCGCAATACCATGTAACAGAAAACGCAGACAGTGTACTCGTGACCGTCTGCGTTTTTGATTTGTTAAATTCCGTCGGCGTCTCATTCTTTAAACTTCGGCAGTTCCCTGTTAATAAGCTGCCCCATCAGGAATTTCCCTTTCCAGTCGATGTGGATACCGTCTGCGCCGTACTCCGGTGATAATACATCCATATCCGCAAAGAGCACTGCCGTATCGATATGATCCTGCGTGCGTATCCATTCATTCACCGTAGAAAAGCGCTCTTTCCAATCGGGTGCCGTGTCTTCATCGAAATAACGTTTAATATTGTCAGGATTGATTGGTGCCAAAGTGAGATAAATCGGCTTGATCCCATTTTCCCTGCACTTGTCGCCGATATATCGCAGATCACCGATGACTTCCTCCGGGTCTTCTCCTCCGCGGAGACTGTTCGTACCGCCCATGATGAGGAGATATCTTAAGCGGAAAGGAAGCACATCCGCCTCGAACCGTTCCGCCATCCGCCGGCTCGTGTCGCCGCTCTGTGCCAGGTTCACCGCCGGCTCGTCAAGATAAGAGACCAGATTGTACAGCGCATCAGACGGCGAAAAAGACATCCGTCCTCCGCCGTGGCTGATGCTGTCGCCGAAAAGCCCTGTTTCCCATCCGTCGACAGGCATTTCCATTCTCTGCGCTTCGCTCCACACGCCGAGGGCATTCCCGTCTTCATCAAGGCACCGCACACGCCTGTGCGGGGAAAGTCGTCATAAAGCTCCATGATTTCCGATACCTTCGACCACACACGGTACATGGACGGTTCCGTACCGTCAGGATTTTCAGGCTCGCTGTCCGTCACTTCCACTTCATATGATTTTGCGCCGGGAAGCCCCACATAGGAATAAACGGGGTAGAGCAGTTTCATCCGCCGGTCCTCGTGATTATCCGGACGGAGAAGAGGCGCTTCCCGTTCCAGAAAACTGCCGACCGCCTCGAAAGGCTCTCTTTCGGTCCAGCCATGGAGAGGCCCGCCATATAAATCGAAAGGCCGCACACGCCAGAAAATTTTCTCTTCCGCTTCCGAGGGGATATCCGCCGGAAATATGACTTCATTCTGCCAGACGGAATCATCGGCATAGAGAACTTCTCCGTCCTCCGTAGTGACTTCCAGCGCATAACAGACTGCGTCCCCATCCATATCCCAGGATAAAAAGTAAAGGCCTGTTTCCGCGCCTGCCGGACTGCAAAAACATACGTCCATGAGCAGCCATAAGAGGCAGATGCATTTCTTCATCATGACTCCTTTACCCGCATAAAAAAACGGATTTCCCGCCGCTTCCATATGCTCCGATGGCGGCCAGCTGAATTTTCAGTTTCTCTTCGGAGATTTCCCCATAATCACCAAAAAGCTCATGCGTGAGGTATGCAGGCTCTATGCATTCCACGATTTTCCGCGCCGCTTCCGTGGTGAAAGGACGGTGCTGGTCGATAGAGGTAATATGCATCATGACGGTTTCTCCGTCCATGTTCTCCGGCGGCACGGCGGTACAGGATTTCTGGTACTTCCCGGACAGGGAACAGGACAGGTGCATCCCGCGGAACAGTTTTTTCATGCTCCCCAGTTTTTCCGCCATGGCACAGATATACTCCGCGCCGTCCGCTTCAGTTTCCAGATCCGGATTGGTATTCATGAAATGGCCCGTGTCTAAGACAAGTCCTACATTTGACCCTTTCAAAAGGGAAAAGAAATAGTCTATTTCAGAAGGCAGAAGGCGGCACAGCCCCGGCCAGAAAATATTTTCGAAAAGGACTTCCACCGTTTCAGGCACTTCTTCGGAAACGGCATTGTAAATAGCCGCCGTTTCCCGAAGAACGTCTTTCGAAGTGTAATAAAACTGCCGTGTCCATGCTTCTTCCAGAGTACAGTCCGCCACATGCCATACGAGGTACTCCGGCTTTTCCGCCAGCGCCGCGCGGATATTTTTCCGTATTTCTTCAAGCCAGCCGTCCGTGTCGGAGGCACCATAGTAAGCGGTAAGGGCTTTTTCATCAGGGAACTGTTTTTTATAGCGCTTTGTATTTCCCAGGTAAAAATCCATCCACCTCGGCCAAAAGCGCAGATGCGCCCCCACCGTGAGCGATGTGAAAAGATTGGATGACGGTTCATCGCCGTAAATAAGGTTTTCAATGCCGTCCAGCCCCAAGCGGTGCACCAATTCCGCTGTTGCTTCTTCTTTTTCATCAGGCATGACATAGTGGCTCACACTTTGCTTCAATGTCTCTCCCCCGCCGTCTTTTTCTTTACGATACTTCTGTCAATGGCATGTTTCAGGAGCCAGAGATTGGCGATGAGTGAAATCATCTGCATCATTAAGATGATGATATCCAACGTTCTGTTCTTCTTCTTACTTTTTTTCGACATAGCCCCTCCTCAATATCCTTTAATCTGTTTTTCCCCACTCATATCAAAAAGAGGACCGTAAGCGGCGTTCGCCATCGCTTTCACCGCATAGACGCAGTTCTGGGACGACGCATAGATATACCGGTCCTCCAGGGGAATGACACGATGGTAAGCACGCATATTCTGAATAGCGGGATTTGCCAGAAAACTGTCCCTGAATTTCCCCGCTCCCGTTTCATCCGATTCCCTGTCGGCAGAAACAAAGAAGAAATCCGGATCCGATTTGACAATCAGCTCCTGCGACAAAAGCTGCCCGTTGGCTACGCCCACTTCGGCAATGGCGTTTTTGATTCCCGCCCTTGTCAGCAGTTCATGGTACATGGAGCCCGGTCCGCCGTAACGGCTCATTTGGGAGACAAGAAGTCCTGTCTGGGGCGGAAGATTCCTTGCAGAAAGTGTACTGTCCACTTCTTTTAACTGCCGTTCCATTTCGGCGACCACCTTTTCGCCCCGCTCCGTTTCCCCCACGGCAGCCGCGATGATGCGTATATCCTTTTCCGCCTGGGCGATGGACGTCGGGCCGTCGATCATGACGACAGGATAACCGAGGCTGCGCCACATATCCAGTTCCTTCTGCCTCGTATAAGATGACGCCACGATAAGATCGGGACTTATTTTTGTCAATATTTCCATAGAAATCCCGTTCAGGGGAATCTCCGGCTTGATATCCTTCACTTCATCCGCAATATAGGACATGCCGGGATCTTTATCCGCGATGAAGCACGCCGCGAGCCGAGACGGTTCGACAACGCCAAGAAGCATCGTATCGATAGCAGAGTCCGTGCCGAGAATCTTTTTCGGTTTGTGGGGAATAGCCACCTGATTGTCAAATGCGTCAGTGACGACATAACTTTCCTTCGACGCGGCATCGCCGCCCATCTTTTTCATTTCGCAGCCGCTCAAAAGGAAGAGGGATATACAGAGAAGCAGGAAAACGAACCATACTTTTCTGTTTCTTATACTGAATTCCATACTACCGCCTTTCAAAAACATTATATCCAGTGTAGCCAATAAAAGCGTACCGGTCAAATAAAAAGAGAAAATCCCGCCATGAAAACGCCCCCTTGTCCCATACTTCAGGAAAGGAAAGAGCGGCGCAGGCATAGGAAAAGCCGCCCGATGACAGCGCGGCTCTCCCTGCTTATTTCTTTTTCCCCTTCTTCTTTCCTTTTTTATCCTTTTTATTTTTCTTTCCTTTTTTCGTCTTATCTTTCTTCTTTTTTACGTCTTCCGCTTCATCCCCCACAGCATCCATATTCCAATCCTGCTCGATATTTTCACTCTCGTCAGGCTTACCGGGTGTATGGCTTCTATACTCCACGTCGATACCGCCTTCAGATTCTTCACGGCAGGGGATTTCTTCCCCATCATGGCCGGCTTCCGCCTCCGGTCCACAAGTGTCCCTCACGAGCGTGTCCAGCACGTTTTCCATGACGCCTGCCAGCTCCATGATTTTCCGTATCCGAAGATCTTCCGCGGGACGGTTGTCGGGATCGGGATCAAGAAGAGACATCTGGAGGAAAGCGCGGTTTTCCCGCAGTTCATCATGAATGGCAAGAATCACCTCTTCTAAGGACAACCCCCTGTAATCTCCGTCTTTGTACATACTATCCTTCCCCTTCCGTAACTAATACTTTATCAACTCTGCGGTTGTCGCAGTCCATCACTTCAAAGGTAAAACGGCCGAAGGAAATTTTTTCCGTTTCTTTCGGAATATAGCCGAACAGGTACGTGATAAACCCGCCAAGCGTCTTGTAGTCATCTTCCGCTTCTCCCGGAAGTTCTTCTTCGATATGGAAATACTCCCTGAACTCATCAATGGTGCACAGCCCTTCCACCAGCCAGGAATTTTCCGTGCGGCGGATAAACTTATTTTGCGCCTCCAGCATGTCTTCCTTGTCGCCGGGCATGTCCCCCACGATTTCTTCCAAAACATCATGAAGCGTGACCAGTCCCGTCAGGGTGCCGTATTCATCAATGACCACCGCTTCGTGGACCACCCGGTCTTTGAACAGGGCAAGAACTTTTGTCAATATAAGTGTTTCCGGAATCAGGAGCGGACGGTAAGCCGAGTCCATGATGGACGCTTTGATAGACTTGCCGGGATTCCGGTGCTGGTCGCGGAGCACTTCGCTCATATCGGCAAGACCTTTGAAATCATCAAGGGATCCGTTTCCCACGGGAAGACGGAAGTGGGTGGAATGATTAATATCCTCCCAGATATTTTCCTCCGTATCCTCCAGATCAATCCATACAAGCTGCGGCCGCGGGGTCATAGTATCCGACGCAGTGAGATCATTCAGAGAAAAAACATTCTCAATCATTTCCGGTTCTTTTTTGTCAATCGTGCCGAGCTGCGCCCCCTGATGGAGAAGGACACGTATTTCCTCTTCCGATACGGGCGTTTCGCCCCCCATGCGGACGCCGAGCATCTCCACCACAAGCTTCGTTGACCACGTGCTGAATACCACAAGAGGCTTGCACAGGTTGGAAAATAAAATCATGGGACGGGCGATGAGGCACGCTGCTTTCTCCGGTTCCGCAATGGCGATCCACTTCGGTGCCAGCTCCCCGATAATCAAAGCAAAATACGTCACCAGCGCCATGACAAAGAACATGCTCAAAGGTGCCAGGAAAGCGCCGGCTACAGGAATGCCGCCAAGAAAATCAGCAAGAGGGCCTGCCAGAGAGGCGCCGGAGAACATACCCGTCACGATGCTGATGGTGGTAATCCCCACCTGGATGGTAGAGAACAGATCCTCTTTACGTCCGGTCAGCTTCAGCGCCTGTGCCGCGCCACGCTTCCCCTCATCCGCCAGCTCCTGCAGCTTCGTCTTCCTCGCTCCCACAATGGCAATTTCCGCCAATGAACACACGGCATTTCCCAAGACAAGCAGAACAATAATAAATAATTCAAACCATATATGGCCGTCGTCCATGAAGCTCCTCCAAACCATTTACCCGGACACTGTATTCTTTCCGTTTTCCTGTCTTCATTATACCAAAGGAAACCGCCCAATTACAGCGGCGGAAATTTTATTCCAAACCCTTCCCGGATCATTTAAATGACTAAAAGTCATTGCATTTATACCCCGCTTATTTTATACTAATATAATATAAATAATAAAGGAGGATGCGCAATGCCTTTAACCAAAAAAACCGAGCGGACAAAAGCCAAGCTGACCGCTTCCGCCAGAAAACTCATCAGCGAACGGGGATTTGACAACGTTTCCGTCGAAGAAATCACGAAAGATGCCGGTGTGGCAAAAGGCACATTCTACCACTATTTTGTATGCAAGGAAGATGTCGTTCGTGAATTTTCCACCCGAGTCATAGAAGAAATATTTACCACTGCCATGACGATGCCCGGAGGCCCACAGGAAAAACTGACCTATTACTTCAATGCCATTCTCCACGAAGCGGACCGCATGGGTGTAAATCTGATCCGCCAATGGATCCGCGATATCATGTCTCCCCGCTCCGCAGAAGAAGGCGCGGAAAATCTCCGCGAAGGATATCGTAAAATCTATACCATTCTCAAGCACGCCAAAGAAGAAGACCGGCTGAAAGAAGATACACCGGTCGCGTTCCTTACGAAACTTCTTCTCTCCCATCTTTACGGTGCGCTCATCACATGGTGCATGCTGGGCGGCTCTTTCAAGCTGAGCGAAGAATCCAACCAGTTCGTCACGGAAGAAGTCAATGCCTTCCTCTATAAATATATGAAATAATAAAAAGCAGCCGCCGGCTTACAGATGAAAAAAACGCCGCATATTCAACAGCGGCGTTTTTGCTTGCAAAAATTCATTCTATTCTTTTGTGTCATTACGGCAGCAGATCCTTCACATTCACTCATTATGACACCTTGCCGTCCGTTGTCATTCAGCACTTTTAGCTGACAGCTAACGGCTAACAGCTTTCAGCTCACAGCTGATAGCTTTTATCTTCTTACCGTTTCCCTCACCACGGTAATAGATCCTTCGCTGCCGCTTTGAATGACGCCTTACCGTCCGTTGTCATTCTGAACGGAGGCAAGCATGCTTTGTGGGAAAGACGGAAAACGGGATGGTGACGCAGAGTGAAGAATCTGTTACTTGAATGACGTCTTACCGGCTTCCTCGCCACGGTAACAGATCCTTCACGTTCGCTCAGGATGACGCCTTAACGTCTTATACAAGGATCATGGAGTCGGCCGTCAGAAGGAGCTGCTGGCGCACGCAGTACGATTGAGGATACTCGCTTGTCGTAATGTTTAAATCGTAAAAGAATAGTTAGCTTGTAGCTGACAGCTCACAGCTGATAGCTTTTATCTTCTTACCGTTTCCCTCACCACGGCAGCAGATCCTTCACATTCACTCATTATGACACCTTGCCGTCCGCCGTCATTCTGAACGGAGGTAAGAATGCCATATGAAAAAGCAGAGAAACGGAACAATGACACAGAGTGAAGAATCTATTATGCTGATGACAGCTTACAGCCTTTCCACCATTGCCCGCGCCCATTCCGTATCAATAATGACATCCGCAGGTGAAAGGGCGTCTATGGTTTCCAATGCCTTTTCCAGGAGCGCGTCATACAGGGCTTTGTCAAATTCTACCGCCGCCAGCATCTCCCCATGGCGCAGGAGAAGGAATCCGTGCTCCCCCTCTTCGTTGGTGGCAAAAAATATTTCATCAATCCCCTTATCCTTGTAATGAGCATCCACATTGGCATAAATACCGCTCTTCATGACTTCCACAATCTTGTCATTGAATCCCGCGTCAAAAATCAATAGTTTTTCTTTGAATGCATTGTGAGACAGGACGATACGTTTCGTGTAGCCTTTAAAGGCGTTGTCCTCCGCCGTGAGTGTTTCTTTCATCGCCGTGTAATGGAACCGTCAGCGCTGCATACGATAAAAAGCTTCTCCGCCGGTTCATGATAGATGAAATTATAATGCAGCGCAGCAGACGCACCGCAGTCCCCGCAATGAAAAGAAAAGGCTTCATCATTCCTGACCGCTTCCTTAAGCGGAGGATCTTCCATCGTATTGATACTGTCCCACACACGGAAAAATTGTTTCTTCCCGCACTTCGGGCAGGTGATTTCCTGCATCTGTGACTGTGACATAACTGCTCCTTATGATTGATGAATCGTGCGGAGGGCTTTAGCACCCCACTCCGCATTAATAACCGGCTGGTTCCTTGAAAGTGTTTCCAGCATATCTTTCACACCCGTTTCAATTTCTCGGTACATCGGCGCCTCAAATGCATATGCCGCGATGACTTTTCCCTTTTCCTCAAAACGAAAATAATGGTTCCCGTCAGCCCCCATATCAAAAAGGACACGCTCCGGATGAAGTTCGGGACTATGACGCCGGAGCGACATAAAGGCAAGCCCCTTCATCAATTCAATGACCCGATCATCGAAACCGCTGTCAAGGATCATAAGCTTTTCCCGAAGTGCCTCCCGTGACGTGACAAGCCGTTTCTTCACGCCCCGAAGTTTTTCTTCATCAAGGCGGCGTTCTCTATCCTGCCCGGTAAGCATCTTCCACGCCTTTTCGTAGTCTTCCTGATCTGCTGCATAGTACACCAGGAACAGCGCCGACGGCTGATAGTACAAAAAGGAATAGTCCATACGGGACTTTTTACCGCAATGGGCCGCATATCGACACGAAAGCCTCTCCGTCGCGCACTTTTTGTATCATCTCCGGCCG
>ULIY01035039.1_pt1 | contig 20290 bp, 10 predicted proteins | sample 1950511 | NCBI WGS metagenome assembly ULIY01 (sample SAMEA4835453, study PRJEB28245) | human gut metagenome | biome: gut microbiome; material: fecal sample | place: Denmark | collected 2008
GCGATAACCTACCAGAATATCTTCTTTGTATTCCTGCTTGATGCTGTCGCCCGGATAGCTCATTTCGCCATAGAAATGTGCCGGACAATCTTTCAATTTTGCCGGATATGAGAAAGGAAGTTTTCCGCTGGGGTTTACCTTTCCAGTTAAGACATCGGCCAGTGCATCGCCACCTATCGAGCCCAGATACCACGACTGAACAATGGAAGGTACTTCTTTTACCCACGGCATTTCGACAGCATTACCACTTACGATGACGGCTACCAGATTTTTATTGGCTTTCAGCAGCTCTTCAATCAGTTCGTTCTGACCGAAAGGCAATCCGAAAGTCAGACGGTCACCTCCTTCACAGTCCTGAAAATGATTTTTATTCAGTCCCCCGATAAAGATAACCAAATCCGCCTGCGCTGCCTTTGCTACAGCATCATTCCGCAATGAGTCCATTGTAGCCTGAGGAATCTTTTCCTCGCGTCCATACATCGGACGACCGGCTGCATACCCTTGTGCATACACAATGCGGTCGCCAAAATATTTCTTCAGTCCGTCCAGCGGAGAGATCACCTTCTTTACTTTCAGTTCGGATGAACCTCCTCCCTGCATCAGGTTGCGTGTTGCATTATCTCCCACAACCAGTACTTTTTTATAGCTATCGGGAGAAAGAGGCAATAAAGGCATTTTCTTTTTCTGCGCCTCGTTTTTCAAAAGCACAATACCTTCCGTTGCCACCCGATAAGCAGCCTGCTCGTGAGCTTCATTTGTCATTGAGCCAAAAGGTTTCTGACGGTTCATCGAAGTACGGAAAATCAATCGCAATACGCGGGCTGCCTTATCGTTGACCACGTCCATTGGAATTTTTCCTTCCTTTACCATCTTCAGGTAATTCTTTCCCAGATAATAGTCATCGTAACCAAATTCAGATTCCGAAGTCAGACCGTTAGTATATGACCCCATTTCGATATCCAGTCCATACATAGCAGCTTCGTACGTATCGTGCGCAGCTCCCCAGTCGGTTATCACGCATCCGTCGAACCCCCATTCACCTTTCAGAATTTCATTGTTCAGGAGCTTATGATGAGCAGCATGCATGCCACGTACCTTATTATATGCTCCCATGATACTCCAGACGCCGCCACGCTGCACAACCGCCTTAAATGCCGGCAGATAAATCTCGTACAGTGCACGGTCGCTAACCTGCACGTCAATATGTCCGCGCCAGAGTTCCTGATTATTCAAGGCATAATGTTTCACGCAGGCAGCAACTCCGTTTTTCTGTACTCCCTGAATATAAGGTACACACATTTCGGAAGCCAGATAAGGATCCTCTCCCATATATTCAAAGTTACGGCCATTGAGAGGCGTACGATAGATGTTCACACCCGGTCCCAACAGCACATCCTTCTTACGGTAACGGGCTTCTTCGCCGATAGCCTTTCCATACTGAGCAGCCAAAGACGGATTCCAGCTTGCAGCCAGACAAGTCAACGCAGGAAAAGCCGTACAACTGTCGCTTGTCCATCCGGCATATCCCCAGTCGTTCCAGTTGATTTCGGCACGAACTCCATGAGGACCATCACTCATCCATAGTTCAGGAATTCCCAGACGAGGACAGCCCGGCGAGCTGAATTTACCTTGAGCATAACTCAATCGGGTCTTTTCCTCCAAAGTCATACGCTTCAAGGCATCCTGAACTCTCAGTTCCAGTGGTTGCTTGTCGTCCAGATAAACAGGTATTTCTGCTGCATTCTGAGCCTTTACAGGAGCCAAAGCAGCCGTTAGCAGTCCTATAATCAAAAAGGTCTTTTTCATAATATCTATATCTTAGTTTAAACAAAATCCAATTAGTGTCATTCTGAAACAATCTCTACAACGGCATCTTCCAGACCTTCGGCCACAGCCTTCAGGCGAGCAGCTCCAGCCTTTCCGTCATTTTGCAGAACAACCAGACACTTGCCATTGAAAGCCTTACGTTTATTATCCTTGAAACGTTCCATCGAAGTCTGACTTCCATTGTCAACACCTGCTATAAAAAGATTACCCTCTACTTCAAAATGTACCAGATTATCCGCGAGAGGACACAAATTACCTTCTGCATCCACAATTTCTACCGTTACAAAACTCAAGTCCTTTCCATCCGCATTCAACGTATTCCGATCAGGAGTCAGACGAATCTTTTTCGGTTCTCCGGCAGTCCGAATCTCTTTTTCACCTACAACCTTTCCGTCTTTCCGTGCTACAACCTTCACACTACCCGGTTCATACTTCACACGCCAGACAACATGTAGATGGTTTTCATCTTTAGCCTTTACACCTTGTGACTTCCCGTTCACAAACAGTTCTACCTCGTCTGCCTGATTGTAATAGCACCACATATCTACATCCTGACCAGCCGTCCAGTTCCAATGCGGGAAAAGATGCAAGACCTGCTTGTTACTCCATTCCGACTGGTATAAATAATAGACATCCTTCGGGAAACCTGCCAAGTCAATAATTCCAAAATAAGAGCTTCGGGCAGGCCATCCATAAGGAGTAGGCTCACCGATATAATCGAATCCAGTCCATACATACTGCCCGCTGATAAAATCATTCTTCTTTGTCAGCAACAAATTCTCTTCGTGTGTGTTTCCCCACGGAGCATGACAGTTGTCGTACGAAGAGCAGGCAAACGTAGCATCGTAGAAAGGTTTGTCCCAGCGTTCCGGCCAGATAAACATTTCGTCACTCGGCATCCGGTAATATCCACGCGTCATCAAGGCCGAATTGCTTTCCGTTATGATAAACGGCTTGCCGGGAAAGTTACGGGGAACGTCAGGTATATTGACATTGTGATAGTTATAACCGATAATATCCAAAGCTTCGGAACGGAACAGATGATTCGCCGGATTCGGTTCGTTACAGCCAGCAGTGACCGGACGAGTAGGATCCAGCGCCTTTACAAAATCAGCCATTTTTTTAGTCAGCAAGGAATTTACACTCACCTCCCCTTCTTTCGCCAGCATATCGGCCGAATGTCCGAAGTTCAAAATCAGATTCGCCTCTTCCAGCGAAAGTGTATCAGCCTGTGCATCACTCCATTGTTCCAAGACCTCATTGCCGATACTCCACATGAATACAGACGGATGATTACGGTCACGAAGAATAAAATCGTGCAAATCCCGTTCATGCCACTCATTGAAATATCGTGAATAATCGTAGGCCGTCTTCTTCTTGCGCCACATATCAAAAGCCTCATCCATCACGATAAAGCCCATACGGTCGCACAAGTCGAGCCACTCCGGAGCCGGAGGATTATGAGAACAGCGAATGCCGTTACATCCCATTTCTTTCAACATCTGCAACTGGCGTTCCATGGCACGAACGTTAACGGCTGCTCCCAAGCATCCTAAGTCGTGGTGCATGCAAACACCGTTTATTTTTGTCGGCTTGCCGTTCAATACAAATCCTTTTGTAGCATCGAAAGAGAACGTACGGATACCCACAGGCGTTACATAACGGTCTACGCACTGTCCGCCTTTCATCACCTCAGTCACCAAAGAATAGAGATAAGGATGCTCCACATCCCATAACTGAGGAGAGGTAACTTGCAGCTTTTGAGCAATCTCCGCCGACTTCTCGGCAACTACATTCGCCGGAGATTCTACCTGAGCGACTTCTTTTCCTTCAGCATCTTTCAAAACAGAGCGTACAGTTACATCAGCATTCTCCTTGCCTGTATTCTCCAAGGTCGTAACCAGATTCAAGGAAGCACCCTGTCCGTCAACCTTTGCCGTCGTGACATATGTACCCCATTCTGCCACACATACATCTCCTGTCTTCAGCAACCACACATTACGATAGATGCCGCAGCCAGAATACCAGCGAGAATTAGGTTGTTCCGCATTATCTACACGTACGGCTATTACATTCTTTTCCCCCCATTTCAGATAGGGAGTCAGATCATAACTGAACGAAATATATCCATAGGGGCGTTTTCCCAAACAAGTACCATTAATGAAAACTTCCGAATTCATATACACTCCGTCGAACTCGATACGGAAATGTTTTCCTTTATCCTTGTTCTCTGCTACGAAAGTTTTCCGATACCATCCGACACCTCCCGGCAAAGCTCCTCCACCTGTACCCGAAGGATTATCCTGACTGAAGTCACCCTCGATAGCCCAGTCGTGCGGCAAGTTCAACTTTCTCCAGCCCGAATCGACAAATTCCGGTCGTGCAGCCAGTGAATCATCCGCCAAGGAAAAAAGCCACCCATCATTAAAGCTCAGTCTTTCCCGAGACTCAGAAGAGAGAGAGCTGCACGCCCCCAGAAAAAGCATGCAGCATACTCCCATAATAACAGTTTGAGTTAACTTACGATTCATCTTTTACAATTGAATAGTTTGTGATGTTCCGTTATATTTCACGACAATACCTTTGGCATTCATATCAAAAGGTTTCGGGCTGTCAGCGTTCACCTGAATGATTTCGAACGTACGCTCTTTCAGCATACCGTCGAACTCTCCCTTCCGATCTCCGATAACCAACTGCTTCTTTGCCTCATTGTAAGCTATCGGAATCATGGTATACTTACCCTGCTCGTAGTTATAGTTCACACCTTCATCCTCATACAAGGTAAATGCCGCATCGGCACCCTGATAAACATACAACTTGATATAATCGGCTTTCTTTTCATCCGTATACTGAATCTCCGGTCCGAAAGGAACAATTGAGCCAGCGCGAACGAACAACGGGATACGTTCATAAGGAGCATCTACTGCTTTCTTTTCGCCACCAGCCTGGAACTTACCCGTATAGAAATCGTACCATCCTGCCGATTTCGGGAAATAAACCTCACGATTTCTGTCGCCGTAATGATAAACCGGAGAAACCATAAACGACGGACCGAACATAAACTGGTCGCCTATATTGTTTACGTTTGTATCATCCGTAAAGTCCATTACCAGCGGACGCATAATCGTATAATCGTTAAACCACGTCATACCTGCCAAAGAATAGATATACGGCATCAGACGATAACGGAGTTTAGAATAATAAACAACCGAGTTGTAAGCCGGATGACCTTCGGGAGCGATTTCCCAAATTTCACGGAACGGATATTGTCCGTGCGCACGATACAACGGACAGAATGCTCCAAACTGATACCAGCGCGCATTCAGTTCACGCCATTCCTTGTAATCGGCATTTTCCGTTTTCGTTGCATTCCACTGCTGTTGTCCGGCTACATAACGATTCTCGACACAGAACCCACCAATATCCATGGTCCAGTAAGGAATGCCACTTATCGCATAATTCAGTCCAGCCGTAATCTGAGCTTTCATATCCTCCCAACGGGTAGCAATATCACCGCTCCATGTAGCTGTAGAATAGCGCTGCAATCCGGCAAATCCGGAACGAGTCAACAAGAACACACGCTTATTGTTATCCACTCCGCGCTGACCATCGTAAATAGCTTCCGCGTTCATCAGTGCATACGCATTGAAATATTCGGTTGAAGGTCCCAAAGCCGTAGGTCCACACAAGTCCTTGCGATATTGCATGTCGGTACAATCTCGGATGTTTGGTTCGCTGGCATCCATCCACCAAGCATCAATTCCCAGCGGATAATAATGATCATACATCTGCTTCCAGAACAACTTGCGTGCATCGGCATCGTAAGCATCGTAGAAACCATAATGGTAACCCGGACCTACCCAGTCCTTCAGGCTATCTTTAACAGACTGCTGATAGATCCATCCGTTCTTATCAAATTCTTTGTAGTGCTCGGTAGTAACATAGAACTTCGGCCATACGGAAACCATCATCCGACCATGCATTGCATGAATGGAATCGACCATTGCTTTCGGATCAGGGAAACGTTTCTTATCGAACTCATGACTTCCCCACGCATTTTCCGTCCAATGCAACCAGTCGAGCACGATATTATCAATAGGAATATTCCGATCTCGGAAACCTTTCAAGGCCCCCAACATTTCATCTGAAGTATTATACTTTTCACGACTCTGCCAGAATCCCATAGCCCATTTAGGCATGATAGGCGCCTTTCCGGTCAACGTACGATAACCGCTGATTACATCATCCATATCATCGCCGGCTATAAAATAATAATCAAGCTGCTTGGTCATTTCGCTCCACCACGACTGCTTGCCCTGCTCTTTCGGATCTACCGGACTCAACACACGCAGGCCAGAGTAAGAAACGGCTCCATCCGGTAGCCATTCGACTTTGATAGGCACCTTTTTTCCAGCTTCCAGATTAACTGAAAACTTATAGCTGTTCGGATTCCATGCCGTACGCCAACGTTCTGGAACAACCAACTTATTATCAATATAGACCTTGGTATAACCCGCATAATACAAGATGAACTTAAACTCACCCGTCTGCGAGGGCTCAATCATCCCCTCATAAGTAACTTTCGCTCCCATGAACGGGAAATTTTCCGGCAGATTTACCACCTTCGACAAGTCTTCTCGTTTCAAGTGCTCAAAATAAAGCGAATCTTCCCGGCGTACCAGCGTTTCCGCTCCCGACTTTTCATCAGGCACATATGTACCCGTCAATGCTCCTTCCTTACCATCTTTATCGTAAAGCTTAAAAACTTTTCCCAGCTGAGAGTAATCATTTGGATTACCAAAACGGCACAGAGAATAACTGTCGAGCAGAACACCATAATTCTTATTCGAAACGATAAAAGGAACAGAAACCTTTGTATTATACTGGAAAAGCTCTTCGTTCTTTCCTTTATAATTGAACTCTTCCGACTGATGCTGTCCCAATCCATAAAAAGCCTCATCCTCCGGAGACTCAAACACCTGACGGATAGAATATCCCTTTGTACCCTCCACTTCGATAGGAGTGAATGTTTTTCCTCCACCTTTATTTTCCTGAAGAATCATTTTGCCATTCTCATCCGTAAACCAGACTTCACCGGTAGAACTCAGGACAAAAGCCTTGATTTCTTTTGTAGAGACAGTGATGGTATCCCCCTGTTGAGAAACGGTAAACGGTGTTTGTTTTTCCTGAGGTACGATAATCAAGCTCTTTGAATCGGCAAACTTGCTGTCGGGAGTAGCAGATACATGAATTAACTTATCTCCCATAACCTGAAAACGAACCAGGCGAGCATTCTGCTCTCCTTTCTGCTAAACCTTCACAATTACGCCATTATCTGTCTGTTCATACACCTTCCCGGAGCAGGAACCGAAAATAAGTCCTGCCAGCAAACAGTAAGAAATGTTTTTCATAATCATAACCTATATCTAAAGTTAAACATCAATAATACACATTGTTCTTGTAGGCAAATTTAAGCATTTCACTAAGAAACAACTATTTGAGATGTTTTACAAAAGGGAGATTTTTAAATCTACAGGTTAATCAAATGTTTCTGTTTAGGGTATGATTTGTTATTTTCCATCCTTTTCCTGATATGCAGAAGGCAAAACACCAAATTCTTCCTTAAAATAACGGCTGAAATACTTAGGGTTGTTAAAGCCTACCTGAAATGCTATTTCAGAAACATGGAGCTGACTGTCGCGCAACAATTGCGCCGCCCGCTTCAAACGAATGACACGTATAAATTCTATCGAAGTCTTTCCCGTTATCTGCAACAACTTTTTATACAAGTGCACACGGCTCATGCCTAACTCTCGACTCAACTCTTCTACCGACAAATCGCTACGCGAGATATTATCTTCCACATATTTGATAGCCTTTTCTATCAGCTTCTCGTCCAAAGAAGTGATGACAATCTCACTAGGAGCAGGATCGATAGTTCCCTTCGAAGCATTATAACGGCTCAGTTCAATCAGTTTCCGGATACGCAAAACCAAAATCGTCATGTTGAACGGTTTCGTCACATAGTCATCCGCACCGATACTCAATCCTTCCACTTTCGATTCCGTAGTCTGTTTTGCAGAAAGCAATATTACCGGAATATGAGCCGTACGCTTATCCTGCTTTATCAGTTTACACAATTCATTCCCATCCATTTCCGGCATCATGATATCACAGACCACCAGATCAGGCATTTCCTCACAATTCTGCAAGAAATTCCAGGCCTCCTTTCCACTCGAAGCAAGTTTCACCCGATACTGTAACCCCAGACTCGATTCCATAAACGTACGGAAATCAGCATTATCATCTACCACCAGCAAGAGCGGGAACTGACTTCTGTCAACTTCATCCACCTGCTGTCCGGATGATTCAGACAGCAAACCAGGTACTGGCATCGTATTAATGGGATGATATTGTATGTCGACATGCTTGACAGGTATATGTACCACAAAGACAGCACCTTTACCAATATTATCGAAAACAGTCACGTCGCCACCATGCAACGTCACAAAGTCTTTCACCAGACTCAGTCCGATACCCGTACCTCCTGTATCTTCTCCCGCTTCCTTATTCTCTGTCTGATAAAAACGATCGAAGATATGCTCCTTGTCCTCATCACTCACTCCAATACCCGTATCGGCCACCTTTATCTCAATCACTTCGTTTTCCTCCTGAAGATGTTCCAGCATGACAGTCACCCTTCCACCTTCCGGAGTAAACTTAAACGCATTGGCAAGCAGATTCATCACAATCTTGCCCACCTTGTCAGCATCGAAAGCCATGGTAAAATGATCCACACTCGAGAAAAACGAGAAATGTATCTGCTTCTTGTCTGCCATCAGCAGGAACGAATCGCAGACACCCTGAATGTAGGAAATAATATCTCCTTCAGAAAGCGACAGATGATGGGAACTCATTTCCCCCTTGCGGAAATCGAGCAACTGGTTGACCAGCATCAGCAACCGATGTGCATTCCGATACATCAGCTGAAGACGCATTTCCGGCTTTCGTCATTATCAGCTTCTTTCAGCATCTGTTCCAGCGGCGCAATAATTAACGTCAGCGGAGTACGCAACTCGTGACTGATATTGGTGAAGAAACGGAATTTCATATTGTTCACCTCTTCGTTCTTCGCTACCTCCAGTTCAATCTGATGCAAACGGAACCGTTCTCTTTCGCGCTTCAATATCCAGCTACGAGCCAGGAACAATAAACCGATACCTGCCAGCACATACAGTACGTATGCCCACCATGACATCCAGAACGGAGGAAGAACCTCTATCTCAAGCTGAGAAATCTCCTTGCCTACATATCCGTCACTATTGACAGCTTTCACACTCAAGACATAATTTCCAGGAGCCAGATTGGTAAAAGTAACATTATGCACTCCCTCCGGCAACGACAGCCACTCTTTGCTAAATCCCTTCAACTGATACATATAACAAGTCTTTTCGGGAAGGGATAAATTATCGGAAGCAACCGAAATAGTGAAAATATTCTGTTTATACTTCAGTGTAAGTTTACCAATCTTGTCAAGATTCTTGGGAAGCAATACACTTCCATCAATACGCTCGCCTACCTGAACAACCTTATTAAACAAAGACAGACGCGTAAAAAAGACTTTTGGAAGCTGTTTATTGTAATGCACATTTTCCGGAGTGAAAATATTGATACCATACAATCCGCCGACTAGAATGGCATCATTATTCAATAACCGGATGGAACGGATGTTAAAATCACTATTTTGCAAGCCATCCTTTTCATTATACGTATGAGGGATAAATCGGTAATCTCCATTCTCCTTCTTCGCTACATTCAAGTGAACCAGTTGACGTGCAGAGGTAATCCACATATCCCCGTTAGCATCTTCTGCTATGCCAGCAATAATACCTCCGTTATCCGGCATAATGTCGGAAAGCCCCTTCAGCTTTCCGGTCTTCACATCATAAATATCGAGTCCGCCACGGGTTGCAATCCAAATTAATCCCCGACTATCCTTAAAGACCTGATTAATCTCATTGTGAGCAAGTCCCGTACTATCTTTCTCACGCAATATCGTCTTTATCTTCCGGCTTTCCAAATCAAAGAGAGCAACTCCCTGACTGGCCGTACCTATAACCAGATCATCTTCATCAGTCAGACACAAGGAAGCCACATGATAATCATCCAGCCCAGCCTTTTTCAAGTCGATTGTTTCGAATGTATCGCCCGATGAATGTAAACATTGTATACCTGCATCCAGAAAACCAATCCATATATTCCCTTTACGGTCTTCCTGTAATGCCCATATCTTATTGCTTACCAACTGACCTCCTTCACCAGCTTTAAAGGAACGCACCCGATTCCCTTCGATGCAATACAAGCCACCATTGAATATCCCCACCCAAAGTTTCCCGTCGCTAGCCTTCAGGAGTGCGACAACTGGCGCTTCACCCAGTTCAAAATGCTTCTCTACCCGACGGAGAGAAAAATTCCATAGCAATACTCCATTATCGTTCGTACCCAGCCATGCCCTGTCTTCTCCTTCGGCCTCTATACTCGTTACATCGCCCACATAATCAATATCAAACTTAAAAATACTTTCGCCATAATAAGAGATTCCCTTTTTATATGTACCGGCCCATACAATTCCATCCCTGTCGGTATAAAGAGTGTACACTGTATTATGCGACAATCCTCTGTCTGTATCTTTATCTGCCACCACAGATCTGATCTTCCAAGTGGATTTTTCCAAAATATCGATTCCGCTATAATCTTTCCCCATCCAGATTCTTCCCCTGGCATCCTGCGTAATGGTATGGACAAAATCGGAACGATTCTTCCAACGAGCCGTAACTTCCTCATTCCATTTTCCCGTCCGCAAGTCGTATGCCCATACACCTTCAATACCATATATCCAGATACAGTCTTCTCTATCCACAAACAGAGAAAAGTCTATACGCACTTGTGGCGATCCTTGCTGTACTTCCTTCTTTATCCACTTGACATTCAGTTTATCACGATCAATGCAGACTAGCAACCCTGTATCGTATAACAGTAATATACCGTCTTTACACTCTGCCATATCCGAAACGTCTGAAGGTGGAAAATTATATTTCTGACAAGAAACATAACCTATTTCCTTTTGCCGATTATAGCGATAGCATCCCTCGCCCACGACATATATCCAGACATTTCCTGCAGAATCGACAAAAACATTACCAGGATTACCCTTGCTACCTAACGAAGTCATGAAGGGAGTCAAATCCGACTGAAAAACTTCTTTTGCCTTATCGAACAACACATATCCTTTGGCCGTTTTAATCCAGAACATTCCATCGGGTTGTTCTACAATATTCTCGATATAATTATCAGGAAGAGAATTCGGATTATTCTCCTGATGAGTAAAGACTTTAAATGTATAGCCGTCGTAACAATTCAATCCGGCCAGCGTACCAAACCACATCAGTCCTTCACTATCCTTGTAAATGCAACGAACTGAATTATTCGATAATCCGTCTGAGACCTCCAGATACTTGAACATAAAAGACTGCGCATGGAGACAAAGCAATGAAAAAAACAAAGTCAGCAAAGTATATATCCTTCTCATATCTTATAACGTTTTCAAAAGCAAAGAAAATGAAGTTTGACTAAACAAGCAAGAATCTCTTTTTCTCTTTTTTATACGCCATAGAATGGACAAAATAGATGATTCTACAGCATAAATACCTACCCAATTAATTATCATTTGTCGAAAAAGTAATACAAAAATTGTCAGAAATAAATAAAAATTTGTCCAGAACATTCTGTTCTTTTTGTATAAATATAAAATATGCCTAGCAACTTTTTCTTACAGGCACAAGCACTTTCACCAAAAACATTACACGACAAGTTGTGTCTTTTCTGAGCCTATTTATCGAACAACGTATAACGGATAGCAACCCGCATACTATCCGACAATCACCAAAATATCCCGATCAACAAATCTTTCTTTCAGTGCTTGGAATTGCAACTATACATATTTCTTCAAAAATATCATTCCACCATGAAACAAGTCTCAATAAATCACTTTTAACACGTGTATGTTTCTAACTTTAATATAATCAAGGAAATGAATTGCAAAGAGAAAAAATTTTCTATACACATTCTAGTCATCAAAACGAAACAAAAAACATTTCATATACTATTATGAAACATTTCCTTTTTCATCACATCAATCTTTGCATTAGCTTTGTAATCGTCTTTAACAACATCAGATTATGAAAACACATAGGAAACTTTTTTTCTTCTTGCTGACTTCTTCCGCAGGAATCATACACGCTCAACATGTATTCAATCTTCCTACAGCTAGTGAGGAACAGCGGCTGGATGACTTAATTGCTCAAATGACCCTCGATGAGAAAGTCGATGCCTTAGGAAACAATACCCAGGTTCCTCGGCTCGGCATACAAGGTTCAGGCAGTGTAGAAGGATTGCATGGAGTGGTTTTAGGAGGACCTACCTATGGAGAAAGACTCAACACACCAACGACGGTCTTTCCACAATCCTACGGACTGGGAGAGACATGGGATACCGACCTGCTGTATCGCGTAGCCACTTACATCAGCATAGAGAACCGTTATCTTTTTCAAAATGCCAATTACCGGAAAAGCGGTCTGGTCATGTGGACTCCCAATGTGGATTTAGGTCGAGATCCTCGCTGGGGACGAACGGAAGAATGCTACGGTGAAGACGCCTTTCTCACATCAAGACTTGCTGTAGCTTTTATCAAAGGTATTCAGGGAGATCATCCTAAATACTGGAGAAATGCTGCACTAATGAAACATTTCTTGTCGAACAGCAATGAATACGGGCGCTCATCCTCATCGTCCAACTATTCCGATAAGTTATTCCGCGAATATTATTCCTATCCTTTCTATAAAGGAGTGACCGAGGGAGGATCACAAGCGCTAATGACGGCCTACAATGCATACAACGGCATTCCCTGTATCATGCATCCCGTACTGCGTGATGTCGTGATGAAAGAATGGGGACTGAATGGTACCTTGATAACCGACGGCGGAGCTTTCCGCCTCTTGCTGAGCGATCACAAACGTTTCGACAACGACCGTGCTGAAGCTGCTGCCGCATGTATCAAAGCCGGCATTACCAAATTTCTGGATGACTACAAAGATGCGGTATACGACGCGTTACGCCGAAAGCTGATCAGTGAAGAAGATATTGAAAAAGCCATCCGGGGCAATCTCAGGATTTCTCTCAAACTGGGCTTGCTGGATGATGCAGCCGACAATCCTTATGCAGCTATCGGTGTGACTGATACCGTTGCCCCATGGAGTAAACCGGAAACCAAAGAACTTGTACGTGAAGCAACACGCAAATCGGTTGTCCTGCTTAAAAACAATAACCACCTGCTCCCGCTCGACAAGCAGAAAATAAAAAAGATTGCCGTCATCGGTCAACGGGCTACCGAGGTTTTACAGGACTGGTATTCTGGCAAGCCTTTCTATACAGTAAACGTACTCGATGCCATCCGGGAAGAAGCCGGAAATGATATTGAAGTACGTTATGTAGCGATCAATCGAATGGACAGTGCCCGTACCGTTGCCGCATGGGCCGATGTGGCTATCGTGTGTGTCGGCAATCATCCTACCTGCAATGCCGGCTGGGAACAAGCCCCTGTGGTAAGTGAAGGAAAAGAAGCCGTAGACCGACAGTCCATCCAGTTGGATCAGGAAGATTTGCTCTTGCAAGTAGCTCAGGCCAATCCTAATACCATCGGAGTGCTGATCAGCAGCTTCCCATATGCCATCAACCGTGCCAACCAACGGGTTCCGGCCCTGCTTCATCTTACGCAATGTAGTGAAGAATTGGGACATGCTGTCAGCGATGTGCTCTTCGGACATTATAATCCGGCAGGCAGACTAACTCAAACTTGGGTAAAAGATATCACCGACCTGCCACACATGATGGATTATGACATCACTCACGGACGCACTTATATGTATTTCAAAGGACAGCCACTCTATCCTTTCGGCTATGGATTAAGTTATACCACATTCAATTATTCACAAATAACAGTCAACGACCGTTCCATTGAACAAGGAGATACTCTAAAAGTCAGCTTCGACCTGAAGAATACCGGCAACTGGGACGGCGATGAAGTGGTACAGCTTTACGTATCAGCACGTATACGTTCAGAACAAGATCCTGTCAAACAATTGAAAGCTTTCCGCCGCGTTCCGACCCGTAAAGGAGAAACACAGAAAGTAGAATTGGAAGTTCCCTACACCGAACTGCAAATCTGGGATGAGAAACAACATAAGTTCATCCTTCCCGACAGAGATATGGTACTGGAAATAGGTACTTCCTCCTCAGATATACGCTTACGGACCTCATTCCGCACCAAAGAATAAAAACAAAAGACATCTTCAAAATGAAAGTGCATCCCAACGTTGGTACAACCGACCTTTAAGGATGCACTTTTATTTTATTCATAACACTGGGAAATAATACATCATCCCAGTAGAAAGAATAAACGGACTTCAGTCCAGAACTTCTTTATTATCTCATACAAAATCTATTCTTCCACGTAACCACACACACTTCATCGGGACTACACTTTCCCATGCTCCTTCCATTGACAAATAATTCGGCTTCTCCGCAATTGCTGAATGCCTGAATCTCCGTCAGTGAATCCGTCCGGTTCCGACAACGTTTGGAAGCAATATACAGTACCTTCTCCTTCCTGTTCCAGTTAGCTTTATAAAAATAGAAAGCATCCTTCCTGATACGCCGGTCATACGTTACCAGCCCTTTATCATTTCGCCCAAAAGTAGTTCCCTCCCGACGTCCAGCCGCCGAGAAATCGAACATGCACCAAACGAACTTACACCACAAAAACGGTCGGGCTCCTTGTTAAAAAACCACCCTCTGTCCAAAGACTCCACTTTCATTGCAGCCGATTTCATTGCAACCGCACCCCACAATAGCAGCAATATGCTCCATCTAACCTTCCATCTGTTCATGTTCTCATTTTATTAGTTTCAGTTTTTAATCATATTCTTAATAGCTGTTCTATCGGCTCCCTTCTCAACAAAGATAGTTTTTCTATCAACGGAAACATATCAAACGCCCCCAAAGTAAACAAATGAAACATTTGAATACCCTATTTAAAACATTTCAACTCGTGCAAGAATACAAAATAACCGACAAAAAACATCAAAATCATATATCTTTGTATTCGAAGTCGGGTAAACGACTTCCAAACTTTTTAACTTTAATAAATTATGCGAAACATTGGTATCTTACTTTGCGCCTTAGCTTGTTCTATATGCGAAACATTTGCTCAGGGCTACAAGAATCCGGTCATTCCCGGATTTCATCCCGACCCCAGCGTATGCAAGGCTGGCGATGACTATTATTTGGTAAACAGCAGTTTTCAATATTTCCCTGGTGTTCCTCTTTTCCATAGCAAAGATTTGGTGAACTGGGAACAGATAGGCAATTGTCTGACACGGGAGTCTCAATTAAACCTGAAAGGTGCCAACGGGGGAAGCGGTATCTTTGCTCCTACCATCCGTTACAACGACGGAGTGTTTTATATGATTACAACCAACATATCAGGGAAAGGTAACTTCTTAGTTCATACAACCGATCCCAAAGGAGAATGGTCGGAACCTGTATGGCTGGAACAAGGAGGCATCGACCCGTCCTTATACTTCGAAAACGGCAAATGCTACATGGTCAGCAACCCCGACGGTTATATCAATCTGTGCGAAATAGACCCGATGACCGGAAAGCAGTTGACCCCATCCAAAAAGATATGGAACGGAACTGGTGGACGTTTCCCCGAAGGGCCGCATCTCTATAAGAAAGACGGATGGTACTACCTGCTCATTTCGGAAGGAGGAACGGAAATAGCACATAGCATCACCATCGCACGCAGCCGCTACATCGACGGACCTTATCTGGGTAATCCAGCCAATCCGATTCTGACACATGCCTGTCAGGCAGCAGAAAACAATCCGATTCAAGGTACAGGTCATGCCGATCTGGTAGAAGGTACCGACGGTTCATGGTGGATGGTTTGTCTGGCCTTCCGCATCATGCCGGGAAATCATCATACCTTAGGACGTGAAACTTTCCTGGCACCTGTACGCTGGGATGAAAACGCATGGCCGGTTGTCAACGGAAACGGCGTCATCCAACTGGACATGAATGTTCCGACGCTTCCACTTCAGGCTGCGAAAGAAAAGCCCGAAACCATCACTTTCGAGAACAAAAAGTTATCTCCCGAATGGATGTACCTGCAAAATCCCGACATGCAGAACTATGAATTCAAAAACGGTAATCTCCGTCTGAAAGCAACACCTGTTTCGTTGAACGACCAAAAGAGTCCGACTTTTGTCGCTATCCGGCAGGAACATTTCAACATGGAAGCTGCAACTTCGCTGAAACTGAAAGACGCGCAAGCAAACGATGAGGCCGGTATCAGCGTATACATGGAATATCACTCACACTACGACCTGTTTGTACGTCAGAACAAAGACAAAAGCCAGTCGGTCGTTCTCCGCTATAAACTGGGTGAACTGAATCACATCGAAAAAGAACTACCACTCAGCGGCAAAGGAAACGTCGAACTGCAAGTAAAATCGGATATTAATTTCTATTACTTCGGTTACACGGAGAACGGTACGTACCACGAATTAGGGAAAATGAACACACGCTACCTGAGCAGCGAAACAGCAGGAGGGTTTACCGGCGTCGTGCTTGGATTGTATGCCGTATCAGCTTCCAGCCAGTCGAAAGCATACGCCGACTTCCAATACATGAAATATAAAGGAAAATAAACATGAGCAAACGATACACATCCATTATAATAAGCATCTTCTTGCTTCTTTTCACTCTGCAAGCACAAGCACAACAAAAGATAAAAATAGCCTGTGTAGGCAACAGCATCACCGAAGGATTCCTGCTACAGAACCCCTCGGAAGAAAGCTATCCGGCTGTGCTTCAAAAATTATTAGGTGATAAGTATGAAGTAGGAAACTTTGGAGTGACAGCTCATACATTGAGTATGAAAGGAGATTTGCCGTACATGAAGACCCAACGTTTTCAGGAAGCACTGGATTTCCTGCCCGACATCGTCACCATCAAGCTCGGTACCAACGACTCCAAGCCGCAGAACTGGCAGCATCATGCATCGTTCAAGGAGGACTTAAACCTGCTGATAGACAAATTTCAGGCACTTGCCTCACATCCTCGTATTTATCTCTGCCTGCCTATTCCCTCCAACCACAAGGAATGGGGCATCAACGACAGTATTATCGTACATGGCATTATTCCCTATATTCAGGAGGTTGCTGCCGAAAGAAACTTGCCGGTCATCGACCTGCATACAGCGATGCGTCCCTATTATCCGCAACTTTATGTCGATGGCGTACATCCCGATAAATATGGAGCAGCCATTATTGCTGAAACCTTGTACAAATATCTTACCGGAGAAGAAGCTTATCCGGCCCCGGGACGCAGCGACCAGACCTTATGGTACGACGAACCTGCCGCTCAGTGGGAAGAAACGCTTCCGTTAGGCAACGGTAGACTGGGGATGATGCCCGACGGAGCTATCGGCAAAGAGCATATCGTCTTGAATGAAATCAGCATGTGGAGCGGATCGGAAGCAAATTACCTGAATCCCGATGCCTCCAAAAGTCTGCCCGAAATCCGCCGGCTGCTGTTCGAAGGAAAGAACAAAGAGGCACAAGAACTGATGTATACCAGTTTCGTGCCCAAGAAACCGGAAAAAGGAGGAACGTACGGCACCTTTCAGATGCTGGCAGACCTATACTTAGAACACCAATACGGAACCCATGCAAAAGATACGGTTTCTCATTACCGCCGCTGGCTGGATTTGAGCAAAGGCATAGCCTATACAACTTTCTCCCGCGGAACGGTGCGTTATGTACGCGAATATGTGGTTTCACGCGATAAGGATGTCATCCTGATACACCTGAAAGCAGATGTTCCCGGCTCCATCCATTTCAAGATGAACTTGAGCCGACCAGAAAGAGGCAACGTACGCAAACTGACAGAAGGGAAACTGGAACTATCCGGTTGTCTGGACAGTGGTTCCTCGCAAGCCGGTGTCCGCTATGCTGCCATTGCCGGAGTAACATGCAAAGGCAAACAGGTACAGCAGTCCACCGATGAGCAGTCTATCGACATACAGCATGCAGACGAAGCATGGATCGTGGTATCGGCAAAGACCTCGTATCTGGCTGGAGAAATCTACACAACAGAAGCCGACCGTCTGCTCAACGAAGCATTGGAAAGCAATCTCTCCGACGCTGTAGCGGAAGCAGTCAGCAGCTATCAGGCTTTATTCAACCGTGCCGGTATCTGCCTGCCCGAGAACGAAGCCGTTTCACAACTTACCACCGACCAGAGAATTGAAAAATTCCAGCAGCAGGACGACCCCTCACTGGCTGCTCTTTACTATAACTACGGACGCTACCTGCTGATAAGCAGTACACGCCCGGGAAGCTTACCTCCTAACTTGCAGGGACTTTGGGCCAATGAACCGATAACTCCTTGGAACGGAGATTATCATACCAACATCAATGTACAAATGAATCACTGGCCCGTGGAGCAAGCCAACTTATCGGAACTGTGCATGCCATTGGTCGATCTGGTCAAACGGCTGGTTGTCAGCGGAGAAGAAAGTGCAAAAGCTTTCTACGGCCCGCAAGCCAAAGGCTGGGTTCTGCACATGACGACCAATGTGTGGGGTTATACCGCACCGGGAGAACATCCGTCATGGGGAGCAACAAATACCGGAGGAGCATGGCTCTGCGCACACTTGTGGGAACATTATCTTTTTAGCGGTGACCAAAAATATCTGGCAGATATTTATCCCATCATGAAAGGTGCCTCCGAATTTTTCTACTCGACTATGGTAAAAGAGCCCAAACACGGCTGGCTGGTCACAGCTCCGACCTCTTCGCCCGAGAACGCTTTCTACTTGCCCGGCAAAGATCGTACACCCATCAGCGTTTGTATGGGGCCGACAATGGACATCCAACTCGTACGCGAACTTTATACCAACGTGATAGAAGCTTCACACATCCTGCATACCGATACAGCTTATGCCGAGGCCTTGCAAGAAGCTATCCGGCTATTGCCTCCTCATCAGATCAGTAAAAAGGGATACCTGATGGAGTGGCTGGAGGATTATGAGGAAACCGACATCCATCACCGCCATGTATCTCATTTATATGGTCTGCATCCGGGTAATCAGATTTCGGTTCTTAAAACGCCCGAACTGGCAGAAGCCTGCCGGAAGACCCTGAACCGACGTGGAGATGAAGGTACGGGATGGAGCCGTGCATGGAAGATCAACTTCTGGGCTCGACTGGGTGACGGAAATCGTGCGTACAAGTTATTCCGCAGCCTGCTTTATCCGGCATATACAGCTCAAAATCCAACCCAGCACGGCAGCGGTACGTTCCCCAATCTCTTCTGCTCACATCCGCCTTTTCAGATGGACGGCAACTGGGGAGGTACATCGGGAATCAACGAAATGCTGTTGCAAAGTCAGGATGGCTTCATCCACTTGCTCCCGGCCCTCCCCGACTCCTGGAAAAACGGTAATTTTTACGGACTGAAAGTAAGAGGTGATGCCACGGTAGACCTCGTATGGAAAGATGGAAAACCCGTACAGGCAACCATCACCGGAGGATGGCAAAGCGACCTGAAGTTGAAATGCCCTAAAGGTGTCAAAAAGGTACTTCTCAACGGTATACCTTGTCAAGCAGACGAATTCATCTCGTTCCATGTAAAGCAGGGAGAACAAGTCACATTTTTATTTGAATAACGAAGAAAGAATTTACAATAATTTTAAATAGAATCATCCATGAAAAATATCAAGAAACTGGCACTGGCATCGGTTCTATGTACCGGTGTATGCCTGACGGCAGGAGGACAAAAGCCTGCTCCTGCCATTCCTTCCGATCCGGTAATCGAGGCACACATTCAGGAATGGCTGAAGAAAATGACACTCGAAGAGAAAGTCGGACAGATGTGTGAAATCACCATCGATGTGGTAAGCGATTTCGAAGCAAGCAAGAAAAACGGATTTACACTGAATCCTGCCATGCTCGATACCGTAATAGGCAAATACAAAGTCGGCTCATTGCTGAATGTTCCGCTAAGTATGGCACAGAAAAAAGAAAAATGGGCTGAAGCTATCAAGCAGATTCAGGATAAATCGATGAAGGAAATCGGTATTCCTTGTATCTACGGTGTCGACCAGATTCACGGAACGACCTACACGCTCGATGGAACCATGTTCCCGCAGGGAGTGAATATGGGAGCTGCTTTCAACCGAGAACTGACCGAAAAGGCTGCATCGATTTCAGCTTACGAAACCAAAGCTTGCTGCATTCCCTGGACGTATGCACCGGTAGTCGACCTGGGACGTGACCCG
>ULIY01035955.1_pt1 | contig 18354 bp, 13 predicted proteins | sample 1950511 | NCBI WGS metagenome assembly ULIY01 (sample SAMEA4835453, study PRJEB28245) | human gut metagenome | biome: gut microbiome; material: fecal sample | place: Denmark | collected 2008
ATAACCAAACCGGTGACAACACAAATCAATTGGTAACTAACAATGTTGCTCAACGTAATGTTAATGTTGGTAACGATGCTCGCGTAGGTGGTGTAACTGTAAGTTCTTTGCCAAACGCTAATGTTACAGGTGGCCAAGTTGCAACATCAATCGCTACGACAACGACGGCTGCTGGCACTGCTACGAGTGGTTCAACAACTGGTGCTACAACGGCCGGTAACGCAACTACCCCAGCATCAGGATCAGTTGTCGCAACACCAGTTTCTGCTGGTGCAGCGCAAATTCAAGACAGCGAATTTGGTTTGAACCATGCGAAGTCTTCACTTCACGATACACAATTTAAGTCAGACAAGAGTGGCTTGATTGCATCAATCATGTCAGCAATTGTCGGTGGATTGCTTGCTTTGTTCCTAGTATTCTGGCGTCGTCGCAAGGAGACGGAAGAAGAAATGAACGAGCGTCTAGGTTTGAACAACGATGATGCTTTGCTAAGCGAAGTTGATAAGTTGAAGGATTCTTGGAAGTAATTTCCAGATTTTTAAATAACATACAAAGAGGCTATCTGTTATGCAGCAGATAGCCTCTTTTAATTTCTAGATATTTCATGATTTTAAAAGTCTTTTTGAGAGTGGAAAATCGGACAACCCGCTATAATTAGGGATAACTATGGGGGACGATATTATGAAAGAAAATGAAATTTATAAGGCCCGCGAAAACAAATCAAGTATGAAGTGGGTAACCCAAGGCGCCGCGATTTTGTCGACGGTATTGGCAGCTTCATCACCCATCATGCCAATTATTCAAATGGCGGGTAGCGTCTTGGCTGACGACACGAATCAATCAACATCAAATTTGGCGTTGACCCAGGCGCTGCAAGACGAGAACTCACTGGCTAGTAAATATAGCTTGATGGCAACGGGTAAGCAGGTCTCAGCGACGATCGGTGGTCAAACGGCAACACCTGCTGACTTAGCTGCTGCTGAATTTATCTTTGGTGAAAATCCTGCAGTGACTGGCATCTCATTAGTGAACGGTCAACTGGCGGTATCAATTGCGGAAGGGTCGCCAACATCCACGGTGCTTGGTGTTTTAAATTATATCCAGTCATCTGGTTACAAGGCTGTTATTACACCGTCTGCAGTTGCGACGCACTTTACGAATAATGTGGCTCAGAATGGTAGTGGATTAACGAGCTCTCTACCGCTAACGACGCCAATCACTGAGGTTAATCTACCTGCCGGCTTGATTGATGCGCTGTTGCAGTCAACGACTGCCAACGGTCAGACATTAGCTGAGGTCTTAAAGGTGTCATCACCGGACGATTACAACAAGGTCACGATTGGGTCGTTAAAGGTTATTACCAAGCTTAATCTTTCTGGCAACACAACGCTTAACGAGTGGATGCAAAAGAATATTGGGTTTGCGACTTATAATCCAGGGCAAGATACCGGTGCGGAACTACGCAACTTCCAAAATCTCTTTGGTGTCATGACGGGTATCACTTCGCTAAACATGTCTGGGCTAATGGCTGGGGTAAAAGACATGTCTGTTATTACGGCGTTTATGCAGGCAGTTAATTTGCCAAAGCTGACCAAGCTGACGACTCTCGATTTGTCAGATAACAGTGGTGCAATTGATGTCAATTCGCTAAATATTAGTTCATCCTCTTTGACAACGCTTAATTTGGCTAACAACAACATTTCAGGATTGGGATCAAATTCTCTCTCTCATCTGCCAAATTTGCTGAATTTAAATTTGGCTGATAATAAAATTAATTATTTAACATCAGGCGTTCAAAATGTGTTTTACCAGTTGCAATCATTAAATTTGGACAACAATCCTTTGCAAGATGGTCAAATGAGTTGGTTGCAGAAAATCATGACGGATAATCCTGATTTTGTCCTTACAATGAACGGCGGTCATGCAGCTTATCAAGCTGAAGGTGGCAAGGAAGTTGCCATTGTTGGTCAGGTTGGATCAACATACGTTGCGAAGACAGCTCAAAGTTTGCAGGATGAATATTTGTCATTGAAGCCGGGGGTTGAAGCGCAATTAACGAAGCTAGCAAACGCAGTGGTGACATTATCAAAGTCCGACAATGCTGAGGATCAAAAGTTAGCACAGAAATACGCAACAGACATCGTCGCATTACAACAACTTTGGCAAATGTTACCCAATATGGCGTCGTTAACGGATAACGTCGATAACTACTCAACTGTTTTCCAAGCTAAATCAGCGATGGATTTGGTGCGAGATAAATTGCAAACGGCCATGCAAACAGTCACTGACGACAATCAAGAACTGGCAAATAAAGAAACGGAGTCAACAGTAAATGGTACAGCTGCCTCTAGCGAAGCAGATTCGTCAGCGACCCAGTCGGAGCTAGACGCTACTACTAAAAAGGGGGCCTCAATTGAAATTGAGCTAAGTTCACTGCAGTCAGGATTAGACTTTGGGTCATATAGCTCGGCTATTTCAAGTATTTTGTCAGTGGCATCGAGTGCGGCCAAGGCGGCTTCGTCAATTGCAGCTAATGATCCGAGTGCAGACTATCAGGCGGATACCGCGGCAACAACTTCAGTATTGGCAGACCGCGGTACATCGAGTGCCGCCAGTTACTTGTCAAATGCAGAAAGCAATATGAATCTGGCTTCTTCAGCATTGTCTGCTGGAAATTCGTACGCTTCAGCAGGTAACTTATCTTCAGCTAACTCACTTTATGATGCTGCTGACAAGTTGTATAGTTCTGCAGCAAACTTGATTAAGTCAGCCGGTACAGCGCAATCAACGGCAGATGCGCAACTAAGCAATGCAGCAAGTGCTGCTGCAGTTGGTTCAACGATGGTGAGCGATGCGGATACCATTTCATTTGTTAACAGTAACGCCAAAACGGCCCAAAGTTCGGCAGCCGTGGCATCTAGCTTAGTGACATCGGTAAAGTCCCTGTTGAATGAGACAGGTGAAATCAATAGTAGTTTGGCTGCGTTATTAGATTATACAGTTGCCGCATCTTTGGCCAGTGCAGTTGCAAAGGCAAACGAAGCAGCCTCAATTGCGCAAAGTTACACGGATCAAATAAAGTCAGCGGCAGATGCTGTTAAGAGTTTAGCAAGTGTGACTGGCAATGCAGGTTTGAGCTATGTGGATACGGTTTTGGGCAATGGAACAACCTTGAACACATCGAGTGCAGCATCAATCGCCCGCAGCCAGATGACATCAGCAACGAATGGTGCAAACTCTGACACGATAGCAGCTGATAGTTACTTCAAGCAGGCATCTTCTGCAGTGGTTGTCGCAGAGTCGCAAGCGAGCGTTGCTGTTTCGATGAAGAGTAGCATTGTCAACTCGATTTTGGCAGCCCAAAGCTCAGCGTCAGTTGCACCTGCAGAGACGCCTGAGAGTTCTGATGCTGATTCAACGGTAGCGCCATCAGTGGCACCAGCGCCAGTAGCACCGTCAGACGGCGAGACGACAGGCCAAAGCGAAGCGCCGACGACATCAGATAACACAGCACCAAACGAATCATCAGCTTCGGTAGCGCCTGTAACGCCATCGGATAGTATCGCATCAAGTGATACCAGCGAAACGTCAACGGCTCCTGCGGACACACCAGAGCAAAGTGATGGGACGGTGACGCCATCAGAGGCGCCAACAGAACCTGATTCACCTGATAACACAGTGTCGAGTGAAGCGCCGGCAACGTCGGACAGCGCAACAAGCGATTCTTCCACTTCGGTAGCATCAACAGAACCATCAAATAGTGGCGCTACAAGTGATGCCAATGAAGCACTATCAACGTCAGATGGTGAAACAAGCTCGGCTGCGCCTGCTGAGTCATTGGCCGGTGAGACGTCAAACGCACCTTCTTTGACATCTGAACAAAACGATGGTTCAGAAGGCACATCTTCAGAGACACCATCTCAATCACAAGCGTCGGAGCAAGGTGCCGATTCTAACGCAGACGCATTTTCAGAGACATCGGATTCGGTAGTGCCTTCAGATAGCGTCGCATTAAGTGCTTCCGATAACCCAGAAACGCCAGGCACATCTGACATGACATCGAATGTCGTCTCAGAGACAAGCGTTTCTTCTGACGCGCCTGAATCAGCAGATGGTACAACCGTAGTGGCGTCAGAAGTGATTGATCAAGGTGCCGGTTCAGAAGCAGACGTAGCCTCAGTAGATTCAGACACACCATCAGATAGTGCTACCGCAAACGCGGTCAATGAATTGTCAGGTATGCCAGTAACGACAACTGCTGGTTTATCTGCTGAAACACAAATTGACAACGCCGGTGATAACGGGGCGTCGACTCCAGCAGCCACAGGACAATCTGAGGCTGCGACAACTGCGACAATTAACGACCAAGGTACTGATGGTCGTACAGTAGCAGGTGCTCAGATTCAAGATATGAGTTCGAATGATACTGAAACAACGTCAGCTGCGCAAAAACAGGTGACAGGGGATAATCAATCATGGCTAGCGTCATTGATGGCCTCAATTGGGACAGCCGTCATGGGATTGTTCGCAGTCTTGTTCACGCGTCGTAAGCAACAGGAAGATGCAACGAAAACAACGACATCTGACGACCAACTGTTTGACGAGGTTGAAAAGTTGAAGTCAGATTGGCAAGAACACAAGAAAAAGTAAAATAATGTAGGTCATTCTAAGCCTGTTAGCCGCCTAGCCAACTAATTTTTAAATTGAGTTGGCTAGGTGGTCTTTTATTTCAACAACAAAGCAGTTAGAATATAAGAACGAACAAGATTAGAAAATGATGAAAGTGACTGCGGGGGGATATCATGGCACAACAGTATGACACAATTATTTTAGGCGCTGGACCTGGCGGCATGACGGCTGCAACATACGCTTCACGTTCAAACATGTCAGTATTGATGATTGATCGTGGTATTTACGGTGGTCAAATGAACAACACGGCAGAAATTGAAAACTACCCAGGTTTTCCTTCAATTTTGGGACCTGAGTTGGCGGAGAAGATGTACGCATCATCAACGCAATTTGGTGCTGAGTATGCCTTTGGTACAGTGCTTCACGTCGAAGCACAAGCAGATGGTAGCTGGCGCGTTGTAACGGACATGGACGAATACAGTGCTAACACGGTGATTGTTGCTACTGGTGCCGCCTACAAGAAGCTTGATGTGCCAGGAGAAGAAGCCTTCGCTGGCCGTGGTGTTTCTTACTGTGCGGTGTGTGATGGGGCATTCTTCCGTGGCCAACACGTGATTGTTGTCGGTGGTGGTGATTCAGCCGTCGAAGAAGCAACATACTTGGCTGGTTTGGCTGATCACGTAACGATTGTTCACCGTCGTGATAAGTTGCGTGCCCAACAAATTTTGCAAGACCGTGCTTTCGCTAATGAAAAGATTTCATTTGTTTGGAACTCTGAAGTCGAAGAAATCTTGGGTGACGACAAGAAGGTGACGGGTGTCCGCGTCCGTAACAATCAAACCGACGAAACGTCAGAGATTGACGCAGCCGGCGTGTTTATCTACGTTGGCTTGCTGCCAGTTTCTGACCCAGTGCAAGATTTGGGTATTACGGATGCCAATGGTTGGATTATGACGAATGACCGCATGGAAACGTCACAACCGGGAATCTTTGCCATTGGGGATGTTCGTGAAAAGGAACTTCGCCAAATTACAACGGCGGTTGGGGATGCAGCGGTTGCTGGTCAAAACGCCTTTTCATACAACGAAAACTTTAAGATGCGTGCATCTGAAGTAACTGAATAATGAGATAGCTAACAAGAGTCAATCGTGTATGCGGTTGACTCTTTATTAGTCTTTCCTAATTTATTACCAAAATGTCAGAAGATAGCGTAAAATATACAAGAGCGTTTTTGCTGATACGAAAGAAAGGGGTCCACACATGACGCAAGGAACTAAGATTATTGCCTCATCTCACTACGTTCCAAGTGATATCATCACGAACGATGACTTGGCGGCAATCATGGATACGAACGACGAGTGGATTCAAGCACACACGGGTATCAAGGAACGACGTATCTCATTGCAAGGTGAGAATACGTCTGATTTGGCCACGCAAGCAGCTCGCATGGCGCTGGCGCAAACCGACTTGAACCCTGAAGATATTGAATTGATTATTGTGACGACGTTTACGCCAGATGGTCTTGCACCATCAACGGCGGCGTTGGTACAACGTAATTTGAAAGCCGAAGGGGCTTGGGCATACGACATTTCAACTGCGTGCTCAGGATTTGTCTTTGGTATGAGTACAGCCGACAAGTTTATTCGTTCAGGAGTTTATAAGAACGCTTTGGTGATTTCAGCCGAAGTTAACTCTAAGATGATGGACTTCACGGATCGTACATCAACCGTTTTCTTTGGTGACGGAGCGGCCGCAATGGTCCTTGTTGTGACTGAAGAAGACGAGGGTATTGTGAAGGGCGAAGAGATGCACACGATTGGTGATGCAGAAGTCGTTCACTCAGGACGCATTCAACCATTGTCACGCATTGCAGCTGACAATTACCCAAAGACAGATGCCTTCCACCAAGAAGGACGCCAAGTCTTTGAAGAAGTTGTGCGTTTGATTCCTGATCACATTACTAACTTCTTGGCTGATCGTGATTTGACACCAAATGATGTTGATTATTTCATCACCCACCAAGCGAACTTGCGTATTATTGAGGCAATTGCTGAGGCGATTGATCAACCAATGGACAAGTTTGCCACGAATATTACAAAGTACGGTAACACGTCTTCAGCTGGTATTGGGATTGGTTTGGATGAATTGAACAAGGCAACTGATTTGACTGGAAAGCGCGTTGTGTTGACGGGCTTTGGTGCCGGATTTACATACGGAAGTCTGCTGCTTGAATTCTAGTTTGCATATAAATGTTATGGAACATGTGCGTTGATGCAACACACATGTTCTTTTTTATTTTGAAAAATGTCACCGTTTGCATGAAAGTTTGTTAAAATAGTAACAGTTGATTTAGAACAGGAGGGGACAAACATGAACTATGAAGAATTACTCGACCAGTTACGTACGGGTGAACTTGACCAGTTCGTTCTTGAAGCAAAGGATTTTAAAGAGTTCTACGAAGTTTGGCGCAATTACCCTTATCAGAATGCTATTCGTGGCATCGCAGACCGTGGTGGTGTCGTAACCTATACGGCTAAAAATACTGCTGAGTAGAACCATCGCCGGTTTTTAGAGTTCACGAATTCTTCACGAAAGGCTTATGAAAAAGGTAATGTAAGCGCTTGCTTATATTTGTTATACCTGCTAGAATTAACTACATAAGGTTAGTTGAAAGATGTTTTGAAAGCGTTTTTAACTCAGCTATTCCGTATTAAAGAAATTATTTAATCTAGAGGAGATTATCACCATGGAATCACGCGAATTTCACATTGTAGCAGAAACTGGTATCCACGCACGTCCAGCAACTTTGTTGGTACAAGCAGCTTCAAAGTTTTCATCAAACGTAACTTTGTCATACCAAGGCAAGGACGTTAACTTGAAGTCAATCATGGGTGTTATGTCATTGGGTGTTGGTCAAAACGCTGACGTTAAGATTTCAGCTGAAGGTGATGACGAAGCTGAAGCATTGGCTGCAATCGCAGACACGATGTCAGCTGAAGGTTTGACTGACTAATTTTAGTTAACAATTAATATTTTGAACATTTACTTTGAGGGATAAGACGGCGATGGCAAAAGAAATTAAGGGAATTGCGGCATCAAACGGTGTTGCAATTGCAAAAGCATACAAGCTCGTTGATCCTGATTTGTCTTTTGATACTCGTACAGTAGACGATGTTCAAGCTGAGAAGGACCGCGTAGCAGCGGCCTTTTTAGCATCTAAGACAGATTTGGAGCAAATTCGAGACAAAGCAGCGACTTCAATGGGGAAAGAAGAAGCTGAAGTGTTTACGGCACACATCATGGTTTTGGAAGATCCAGAACTTTTGGGTGGTATCACTGGCAAGATTGACAGTGACAGCGTAAACGCGGAAGCCGCCTTGAAGGAAACGACGGACATGTACATTGGTATGTTTGAGGCAATGGCTGATGACAATCCATACATGGCAGAGCGTGCAGCGGATATTCGTGACGTGACGAAGCGTGTCTTGAGTCACTTGTTGGGTAAGGAATTGCCAAACCCAGCATTGATCAAGGAAGAAGTTGTGATTGTTGCGAAGGACATGACACCTTCAGATACAGCACAATTGGATCGTCAATACGTTAAGGGATTCATCACCAACGTTGGTGGACGCACAGCGCACGCAGCTATCATGGCTCGTACGTTGGAAATCCCAGCTATCGTAGGTTCAAAGGTTGCCACTGAAGAAATTCAAGATGGCGACATGGTTATCTTGGATGGTCTTGACGGTGTTGCAATCGTCGATCCATCTGAAGACCAAATCACAACATACCGTGCCAAGGGTGACAAGTATGCCGCTCAAAAGGCAGAATGGGCAACGTTGAAGAACGAAAAGTCTGTATCTGCTGATGGTAAGGAGTTCTTGGTTGGTGCCAACATCGGTACGCCTAAGGACTTGGAAGGTGTTGTGGATAACGGTTCAGAAGGAATTGGTTTGTACCGTACGGAATTCTTGTACATGGATTCAAAGGAATTGCCTACTGAAGATGAGCAATTCGAAGCCTACAAGAAGGTCCTTGAAGGTATGAATGGTAAGCCAGTTACGGTTCGTACGATGGACATCGGTGGTGACAAGTACTTGCCTTATTTGCCACTTCCTGAAGAGGAAAACCCATTCTTGGGTTACCGTGCCATCCGTATCTCATTGGATCGTGATGACATCTTCCGTACACAATTGCGTGCCTTGTTGCGTGCATCAGTTTACGGTGATTTGTGGATTATGTTCCCAATGGTGGCAACATTGCCAGAGTTCCGTGCAGCGCGCGATATCTTCAACGAAGAGAAGGCTAAGTTGCAAGAAGCTGGTGTGCCAGTAGCTGATGACATTAAGTTGGGAATCATGATTGAAGTGCCAGCTGCAGCCGTATTGGCTGACAAGTTCGCACAAGAAGTTGACTTCTTCTCAATCGGAACGAACGACTTGATTGGTTACTCAATGGCCGCTGACCGTGGAAACGATAAGATTTCATACTTGTACCAACCATACAACCCATCAATTTTGCGTTTGATCAAGAACGTGATTGATTCAGCACACAAGTACGGCAAGTTTGCTGCAATGTGTGGTGAAATGGCGGGTGACCCAATTGCCGTACCAGTTTTGGTCGGTATGGGCTTGGATGAATTCTCAATGTCTGCAACGTCAGTTTTGCAAACACGTTCATTGATGAAGCGTTTGGATACGACGAAGATGGCTGAATTGGCTGACAAGGCCTTGGATGCTGAGACGAACGAAGAAGTTATCAAGTTGGTTCAAGAAGCTGTTCCAGCTGAGTAATGAATAAGAAAGGCGTGCGACCGCTCGGTGGCACGCCTTTTGTAATTAAATTTTTTTTTGGGGGAAGCTATGAGCAGACGACCAATTGTAGTTGGAAACTGGAAAATGAATAAATTACCCAGCGAAGCAGCTGCGTATATTAGGGAAGTTGGCCCAATTCTAGTGCAGTACGAGGGGGTCGATACTGTGCTAGCTGGACAAGATGTCCTGTTGGATGCGATGGTTTACGCAGCACGAAGCACGCCAATCTGTATTGGTGCTGAAAACGTGTACTGGGAAGATCGTGGTGCCTATACAGGCGAAACTAGCCCAGCGGCATTAGCTGATTTGGGTATCAAAATGGTCATCATCGGTCACTCTGAACGACGTAACTATTTCCGGGAAACTGATGAAATGGTGAACTTGAAAACGTTGGCGACGTTGCGAAATGGTTTGATGCCAATTATTGCGATTGATGAAGCAGTGCAACTAGAATCAAGTAACGATCATGCTCACTGGATTGTTAATCAAGTGGTTGAGTCATTAAAGGGTGTGACGGAAGCTGATATGGCGAATGTTATGTTGGCATATGAACCAACTGCTGCAATTGGTTCAGGTCAGGCGATGAGTCCAGAAATTGCGCAAAAGAGTCTGTGGATGATTCGTCAAACAGTTGCGGACATGTTTAATCAAGATGTGGCAGATAACCTACGTATTTTGTATGGTGGGTCTGTGAAGCCAACGAATGTGTATGACATCTTGTCACAACCTGATATTGATGGTGTCCTTGTTGGGGATGCAGCCTTGGATGCATCAACGTTTATTGAGTTAGTTAGTCTTGCACAACAAGCCAAAAGAACGTTGCGAAAAGACGCATAAAAGCATCGTAGTTTTGTCGAAGTTGCCCGATATACTATCAGTGTAGAGTTGATAATAGTATATGTAATAGGGGGATATCGACACATGTTTAAGTTCATGGAAAAGATTTTGTCTGATGTCTACCTAACGTCAGGGGAGTCATTCATTTTGAATGAAATTAACGGTGAAGCAGAAGGCATGATTTTGGGATCACACAACGCAGGTGGTCGCAAGGTACGCTATGCGGTGAACGAATCAGAAATCGCAGCTGTTCGCGAACACTGGTAAACACAAAAGCACGTCTCGGTAAAATGAGACGTGCTTTTTGATTGACTGGATTAGGATTTTTCGACTCTTGAAATATCAGTATCTGGCGTAATTTCAGAATTTGTTAAATCGTCGGCCGTACCTGAACCATCTTCAGTGTTTGAGCTTTCAGAAGTCGTGGTGCTGGATAAGCTAGAAGATACTTCTGATGAATCTGAAGAAGTCGAACTGGTTGTAGTTGTGACAGAAGAGTTGCCACTAGTTGATGTTGCGCTAGATTCTGAAGAACTTAGCTGAGTTATCGAACTAAGCGCAGATTCTTGTGTGACGCCCGAGTTAATTGTTGGCGTTGTGCTTGCTGCCGCTGAAATGATGCTACTAGGTGTGCTAGTTGATTCAAAAACAGGGGGAGTATCTTCTGATTGTGCCAGGATAGCGTCTCCGTTTGATTCTGCACGGACAAAGCGACTTGTTCTAGCCGTTGTTGGATTGCTTGTTTGGCTATCTGTGTTTGACATCGAGTCAATGTAACTAGCTGGCTCAACCGGATTAATACCGGCAGCGATTAATTTATCGTTAAAAGATTGAATGCTAGCCAATGATGCTGAAACGCGTTCGGACTGATGAACTGGATTTTGTGACCTGTCTTCCGGCGAAAACCAGCTCATTGCGTAAGAGGCGCCAAATAGATAAATTGGTACTGCAATGATTGGACCAATCAATCCTAATATTGAAAATTTTAGTTTATTCATAAACGTAACCTCCTCCTCGTTGGTCTGCTTATGTTGTTTATATATATAAGTCTACACAACATTGCATGACATAACAGTCGGGGATGTAACAAACGTAAAACGGAATAGTTGCTTCAGAGTAACGATAAGCGTTTCACAGACGGTTCAAACAAAAAGCAAGAAAGCCGATTAAATGCAACATAACGTGTGAATTATGTTACAATATATGACAAGGGATATTCCCAGATAACTATACTTTTAAAACAAGTAAGGAGAAGACAACATGTCTGCAATTACTGATATTTACGCACGCGAAGTCTTGGACTCACGTGGTAACCCAACTGTTGAAGTTGAAGTTTACACTGAATTGGGTGGTTTCGGTCGCGGAATCGTTCCTTCAGGAGCTTCTACTGGTGTTAACGAAGCCGTTGAATTGCGTGACGGTGACAAGGGTCGTTTCTTGGGTAAGGGAACTTTGAAGGCCGTTGAAAACGTTAACAAGGTTATCAAGGACAAGTTGGTTGGTATGGATGTAACTGACCAAGTTTTGTTGGACCGTACGATGATCGAATTGGACGGAACGCCAAACAAGGGTAAGTTGGGTGCCAACGCTATCCTTGGTGTTTCAATCGCCGCTGCTCGTGCAGCTGCTGATGAGTTGGGAACGCCTTTGTACAACTACCTTGGTGGTTTCAACTCAAAGGTTTTGCCTACGCCAATGATGAACGTCGTTAACGGTGGTGCCCACGCGGACAACTCTGTTGACTTCCAAGAGTTCATGATCATGCCAGTTGGTGCAAAGACTGTTGCTGAAGCTATTCGTATGGGTTCAGAAACTTTCCACGCATTGCAAGCATTGTTGAAGGAGTCAGGTCACTCAACTGCTGTTGGTGACGAAGGTGGATTTGCACCTAACTTTGCTTCAAACGCAGAGCCATTCGAGTTCTTGTTGAACGCTATCGAGCGCGCTGGTTACAAGCCTGGTAAGGACATCGCAATTGCCTTTGACGTTGCCTCATCAGAATTCTACGACCACGAGAAGAAGATCTACACGTTGGCAGGTGAGCCTGATAAGAAGGAATACACGACTGACGAGTTCATCGACTACTTGGAGAACTTGGTAAACAAGTACCCTGTTGTTTCAATCGAAGACCCTCTAGCAGAAGCTGAGGACTTGAACGATGAAGAGCAATGGGATAACTGGGTAAAGTTGACTGACCGTTTGGGCAAGAAGGTTCAATTGGTTGGTGACGACTTCTTCGTTACGAACACGAAGTTCTTGGCTAAGGGTATCGAAAAGGGTGCCGCTAACTCAATCTTGATCAAGGTTAACCAAATCGGTACTTTGACTGAGACGATGGAAGCTATCGAAATGGCTAAGGAAGCTGGTTACACGGCTATCGTTTCACACCGTTCAGGTGAAACTGAAGACACGACGATCGCTGACTTGGTTGTTGCTACGAACGCAGGTCAAATCAAGACTGGTTCAATGTCACGTACTGACCGTATTGCAAAGTACAACCAATTGATGCGCATCGAAGACTTGTTGACTGAAAAGGTTGCTGAATACAAGGGTATCAACAGCTTCTACAACATTGACAAGTCAGCTCGTGAAGCAATCGTTAACTACGTGCGCTAATCACTAGCATCTGTCAATTTGATAGATTAATTAAAGACGAAACCAATTCGCAAGATTTGGTTTCGTCTTTTTTGTTTTGGAGTCCTAAATTCTGCCATTGATTTGTCAGGGTGCTATACTAACTGTTGATAAAAGATAAGGAAGTAAGGATATCATGCAAGAGAGTCAAAACGGTTTGAAGCTATGGTTATCAATGACGGCAGTCGGATTGTTCACATTCATGAGCACCTTGGACGCGTCAATTGTTAATATTGCATTGCCTGTTATGTCAAAAGAGATGAATATCCCAATGAATCAAGCAACGTGGACAGTCTCAATTTATTTGATTGTTATTTCTGGCTTGTTGGCTTTGTTTGGTAACTTGGGTGATCAACTCGGTAAGATTAAGATTTTTAGGATTGGAACCATTGTATTCACACTCGGTTCTGTACTGGCGGGAATTGATTTAGGTTTGCCATTTTTGTTGTTTGCCCGTTTTGTACAAGCCGTTGGTGCCTCAATGACGATGAGTAATTCATTCGGAATTACAACGACACTTGCACCACAAAACCTACGTGGTCGTGCGATGTCATTCATTGCTGCATGGGTCTCACTTGGTTCAATCCTTGGACCAGCGCTTGGTGGTTTGTTGCTACAACACTTGTCATGGTCATACATTTTCTGGATTAACGTGCCAATCGGTATCATTGCTATCGTGGCAGGTGCGTTCTTGCTACCAAAGTCATCAAAGAAGGGTGTAACGCCTCAAATCGATTGGTTTGGTGCCGTGTCATTGTTCTTGTTTGTTGCTGTTTTGTTCCTTGGACTAAACGTGGCGCAAGTGCAAGGATTCTTGGCAGCTTGGCCATTGGCTTTGATTGTCATCGCCATCATTTTGTTTGTCTTGTTTATTCGTCACGAATTGCATGCCGAAAAGCCATTGCTTGATTTGACGATTTTCTCATCAAAGCTATTCACAATCAGTTTGATTACGGCGTTCCTAGTGTTCGTCACAAACTTCTTTATTAATGTTTTGATGCCATTCTACCTTGAGAATTTGCGTGGCTTGAGCACTGGTACATCCGGAATGTACATGTTGCTATGGCCAGTTGCCATGTTGGTCTTCTCAGCTTTGTCAGGTACGTTGGCTGACAAGATGGATCGTGAATATGTGACCTTGTTTGGGTTGACGGTATTGGCGATTGTCATGTTCACGTGGTTCTTCGTTGATGGTGAGTCACCAATGTTGTTGATTGGTTTGTTGTTGGCTGGTTCTGGATTTGGAATGGCCTTCTTCCAATCACCAAATAATGCGTTGATTATGTCAAATGCGCCTCAAGATAAGCTGGGTGTGGCGGGATCATTGAACGCTTTGTCTCGTAACTTGGGTATGATTACTGGTACGACATTGGTTACGTCAGTTTTGTACGCTGCTATGAGCGCTAAGTTGGGCAAGGCAATTACGACCTACCCAGCGCACAACCCTGAAGTCTTTGTCTTCGGAATGCACGTTGCCTTTGCAGTTGCCGGCGTTTTGCTGGTCATTGCATTCATCATTACGTTCTATCGTGTCTTGATGCGCCGTGCGACGAAGTAATTTTAAAAAAATTCACGAGATGTTCGAAATTCGAATATCTCGTTTTTTGTTGAGAGTGGCCGGTTCCTATGGTATGCTAGTTAGGTATAAAACCCCAGGGCTGGGGTAATTCGTTTAAACGAAAATGAAGAGGAGGGTGCCCACATGTACAACGTATTGTTGACAGCGATGATTGTCGTTGGTGTGTTGATTATTTTGGCAGTGTTGATGCAACCATCGAAGCAACAAGATGCTTTGTCAGCCTTGTCAGGTGGTGGCGGAGATTTGTTCGCAACGCAAAAGGCACGTGGGTTCGAGGCAGTGATGCAACGAATCACGGCTATTCTTGGAGCTATCTGGTTTATTTTGGGATTGGCACTAGTTTACCTTTCTTCACACTAAACACTAACAGCGCTATGACCTCTCGTGACTTGTTACGAGGGGTCTTTGATTATTTAAGAAGAGTGAGATTTAAATGGACGCACAAAATTTGCAGGACCAATTATTTGGGTTCTTGAAGGCAAATCCAACGCAAGCCTATCCAGCACAAACGCTGGCTGATGGTTTGCGCTTGGATGATGCCAATGCCTTTACGAAGGTCGTTCAAGCACTAGCTGCTTTGGAACGCGGCGGTAAGGTAAAGGTTAATGAGGAAGGCGCATTCCAATATGACGCCGAAAAGGAAGGGATTATTGGTGTCTTCAAGTCTAATGACAAGGGCTTCGGCTTTGTTCACTATGACGATAAGGAAGAAGACGTCTTTATCAATCCTGATAACACGATGTTTGCCGTTCAAGGTGACGAAGTTCGTGTAAAGTTGTTGACAAAGGGTGACGCAAACACTGGTCGTGGGCCTGAAGGTAAGGTTGCTGAAATCATTACCCACGCTCGTGAGCACGTGGTTGGTGAATTCACGCTTGGTTCAGAATACAAGGGTTACGTTGGAAGCATTCGTTTGACGGATAAGAAGTTTGCGTCATTTGAATTCTTGGTTAAGGAAGGTGGCGTTTCAGCTACTGACGGTGAAGTGGTGGTGGCCTCAATTGACCAATACCCTTCAGCCGTTGCACCAAAGCGTTTCACTGGTGCGATTACGGAGAAGGTCGGATACAAGGATGATCCTGGTGTCGACATTCTACAAATCGTGTACAACCACGATGTGCCACACGTCTTCCCAGAAGCTGTGTTGGAACAAGCAAACAAGATTCCTGATGACGTGCAAGACTTCGAGCGTGAGGGTCGTGAAGACATCACAGATCAACCGCTTGTAACAATTGACGCCATTGAGTCTAAGGACTTGGACGACGCTGTTGTTGTCTGGAAGTTGCCAAACGGAAACTTCCACTTGGGTGTTCACATTGCCGACGTTTCACACTACGTTGTTGAAGGCACACCATTGGATGAGGAAGCTTATAACCGTGGTACGTCAGTTTACTTGACGGACCGTGTCATTCCAATGTTGCCACGTAACATCTCTAACGGAATTGCGTCATTGAACCCTGGTGTTGATCGTTTGGCCATGTCTGCTGAAATGGAATTCACCCCAGCTGGTGATTTGGTAAACCACCGTTTGCACACTTCAGTTATGCGTTCACACGCTCGTATGACGTACAAGGCAGTGAATGCTATCTTGGCTGGTGACGAAGAGACACGTTCAGAGTACAGCGACCTTGTGCCAATGTTCGAAGAAATGGAACAATTGCACAACGCGTTGGCCGCTAAGCGTACAGAACGTGGTGCTATCGAATTTGATGCGCCTGAGGCAAAGATTATCGTTGATGAAACGGGTAAGCCAACGGACATTGAATTGCGTGAACGTGGTTTGTCAGAACGTATGATTGAGTCATTCATGTTGGCTGCCAACGAAACGGTTGCCATGCACTTTGACCAAGCAAACGTACCATTCTTGTACCGTATTCACGAGTCACCAGATGCTGATCGTGTTCAAAACTTTGTGGACTTTGTGAAGGCGCTTGGTGCACCGGTTAAGATTGACCCAGAAAACATCAAGTCAACGGACTTGCAAGCCATCCACAACTTCTTCTTGGATCGTCCGGAAGAACAAATGGTTTCAACAATGATGTTGCGTACGATGAAGCAAGCTAAGTACTCAGACCAACCATTGGGACACTTTGGTATTGGTGCTGAATACTACACACACTTCACGTCACCAATTCGTCGTTACCCTGATTTGACGGTTCACCGTTTGATTAAGTGGTACGAGAAGAATGGTTTGGGTGAAGAGGCGCAAGCTAAGTACCGTGACAAGTTGGCTCAAATTGGTGAGGATACGTCAGTTCGTGAGCGTCGTGCCGTTGATACTGAACGTGATACGGATGCCATGAAGAAGGCTGAGTTCATGGAGGACAAGGTTGGCGACGAATTCGAGGCAGTGGTAAACGGTGTCTTGAAGTTCGGTATGTTCGTTTCATTGGAGAACACGGTTGAAGGTTTGATTCACACGTCAAACTTTACGGATGACCAATACGTCTACGATGAAGCACACATGGCTTTGATCGGCCGTCGCTTCCACCACATCTACCAAATCGGACAACCGGTTAAGGTACGTTTGATTCGTGTGGATAAGGAACAATCAGCTTTGGACTTCGTTTTGGTTGATCCAGATGCTGCTCCAATCACTGACATCAAGGTGCCAGAGGACCGTCGCGGTGCCTTTGGTGGTCGCAACCGCGGTGAGCGTCGTAGCAACGACAAGAATAACCGCTCAAGCAAGGGTGGTAAGACACACAACGGTGGAAAGCCATTCGGTGCAAAGTCAGACCGCAAGCCTGAATCAAAGCACCAGAACACCAACCGTAAGGGACGTCACTAAGAACAGAACATAGAGTGGTGGTTTTCTCGCAGAGCGAGAAAATCGGTTATCCGGAGTTAAGACGAAAATTTCTCGGTACACCAACGGCGTGCAGAAAATTTTTGACTTAACGCAGTGATGACCGAAACCACGCCAGGCGTTTAACAGAGCATAGAGCAACAGAAAGCTTTAGGAGGTCGTTAAAGATGGCCAAGAAAAAGTCAAATGCTGATGGTGCATTGGCAACAAACAATAAAGCAAAGTACAACTACTTTATCGGCGAAACGTATGAAGCAGGTATCGAACTGACGGGAACTGAAATCAAGTCAGTGCGTGCCAGCAAGATAACGATTGCGGATGGGTTTATTCAAATTCGTGATGGGCAAGCTTGGCTGGATAATGTTCACATTAGTCCATTCGAGCAAGGTAACCGTTTCAATCACGAACCCTTGCGTAGTCGCCGATTGTTGTTGCACAAAAAAGAAATCAAGGCGCTAGGTGAGGCTACGGCACAACAAGGTAAAACAATTGTGCCATTGCGTGTTTACTTGAAGCATGGTTTCGCCAAGGTGTTAATTGGCGTTGCGACTGGTAAGCACAACTACGATAAGCGTGAAACAATTAAAAAGCGTGATCAAGACCGCGATTTGCGTCGCAGTTTAAAAGTCCGCTAAGCAAAAGGAGCGAATTCCACCAGAATTCGCTCCTTTTTGTGTACAATCATCCGGTATGTCAGAAAAACTGACATCGTACAACATTAAAAAATCGGTTTGGTGTAGCATAAGAGGAAATGGGAATACAAAATTATGACTAGAGGAGGATTGTGTAATGCGTAAATGGCTCGTTGGCCTCATGGTGCTTGCGGCATCAATAGTGGGGATGGTAGCAGGGGTACCAAACGCACATGCTGCATCATCACACTACACAATTACGACCGATACGACATTCCCACCATTTGAGTTCCAAACTCAAGGTGGTGACTACCGTGGTATCGATATGGATATGCTGAAGGAAATTGCGAAGCGCGAGGACTTCACTTACACGTTGAAGCCAATGAGTTTCAACGCTGGTGTGCAGGCGGTGCAAGCTGG
>ULIY01012236.1_pt1 | contig 18060 bp, 19 predicted proteins | sample 1950511 | NCBI WGS metagenome assembly ULIY01 (sample SAMEA4835453, study PRJEB28245) | human gut metagenome | biome: gut microbiome; material: fecal sample | place: Denmark | collected 2008
TAATAAAGAGCTTATTATGACTGACAATCATATCACTCCAACAATCGACGGAGATAAACCAACATCTGAACTTACAACAGATGATTATATAATGTTCAATACAAAGCCGCTAAACTCGATACATGAGGTTGACGATGAGCTTACATATGAACAAGGATTCTTAATCGGTATGTATCTTGGTGACGGAAGTATGGACAAAGAAGATAGTCCAAATAATACAACCGCCACAACCCTGTCTATTAATCAAGAAAAGTATGAAAAGTCCATCAAGATTCTTAATAAGGCTGTGTCAAAAATAGACGGGGATGCTCGTGTAAAACTTCACACACCACATAATAATGTGTATCCTGTGTATATATCTAGTAATGCTGTATCTGAATTTATAAGAAGATTTGTTATTGGTAAATACTCCTTTGAAAAATCTATGAATATGGATTGTTTGTTGCAGTCTGTAAACTTTAGAAAAGGTATTATAGATGGATATTATTTGACTGATGGTGGAAATAATAATAGAATTTATAGCACATCAAAAAACCTTATCGAATGCGTAGAGGCGATATTTACATCTCTTGGTATAAACACGATTATTGATGTATCTGATAGAACAGGAGAAGAAGTTGTTGAAATTAGAGGCCAAAAGTTCAATAGAAACTATCCTGTGTATTGTATTAGATGGTACGAAACCTATAAAAGAAAGCAAAGAGACATCTATAAGTGGAAGAATAATTCGGTTTATTTCAAAGTTAAGAGCATAGAACCTGTTGAATACAATGATGAGTATGTATATTGCTTTGAAATGGATAGCGATTATGAGCCATATTTCACACTTCCAAACGGCGTGATAACACATAACTGTCGTCTCGTCTCTGATATTAAAAATCTCGGGTGAACTGAAACGCCCTATTATCCCTTTACCAATAATCGTTGGGGTCACAAATTGTGGCTAACGGGGAAAGCTAAGTCAAGAAATTGATACGCCAATCCCGTGGGAAGGTTAGTATTTTGATTAAAGCAATTTATAAGATAACCAATAATATAAATGGGAAATGTTATATAGGACAATCTATAAATCCGTATCATAGGTTTATATCGCATAAGTCAAGGGCTAGAAATGGTGATTTTACTTCTTCACAAGCGTTGTATTACGCAATTTTAAAATACGGGGAAGAAAATTTTTCTCTTGATATATTAGAGTGGACGGACGACTACAACAAGAGAGAGCAAGAATTGATAGTCCAATATAATAGTTTGTCTCCAAATGGATACAACATCGCACATGGTGGAGAGGAACCTCCGCATAGATATGGTGAAAACCACCATAAGTGCATTATAAAAGAACATCAGGTTGATAGGGTTATTTACGAATTAAAGCGTGGAAAGTTGACAGAGCCAGAAATAGGTAAACTGTTTAATCCGCCAATAAGACAGACAATAATTCATAATATAAACTTTGGAATAACCCACAGGAGAACATATGAAATATATCCTATAAGAAAACAATGTCCATATAATTTAAGCGTATCACAATTGGAAGATATAATTTGGTTACTTAAAAATTCACAGTGTACGATGAATCAGATAGCAGAATATTTTGAATTTAATGTTAGTACAATAAAAGCTATAAATACTGGTAGGAACCACTATAATTCAAAAATAAGCTATCCTATTCGTAAACATAAAGGTTCAAAATGCTCACAACCCGTAGAGACTATTCTGGCTAACAGAAGTACGCTTGCTATTGATACGCAAGTGGAAATGGGGATATGCGAGTAGGACTCGTATAAGAGATAGTCCAGCCCTTATAGAAATATAAGGATTACTGATTTCAATTCAATCGGCGGAACGGCCCTCGAAGTTGGTTCTGTGAAAGTAAACACAATAAATCTTGCTCGAATTGCATATGAAAGTACCACTAAAGAACGATATATTGAATCCCTTAAAGAAGAAACTCTGCTTTGTTGTAAAACTCTTGATATTATAAGAGATATTATTAAGCGTAATATTGAAAAAGGACTGTTGCCTAACTATACATATAAGTTAATCAATATGAGTTCTCAGTATTCCACAATTGGTATTATTGGAATTTACGAAGTATTGTCTCATTATGGTATGACAGAAACCGACTCTCTTGGATACACATATTATTCAGAAGATGGAATTGAGTTCGCAAAAGAGATTCTTAAAACAATAACAGAAGTAAAAGACGAGTTTGCCAAAAACACAGATTACTCAATCAACATCGAACAGGTACCAGCAGAAAGAGCCGCCGCTGTTCTTATGGAAAAAGATAAACTTTTCTTCCCAGATGAAAAATATGAGCTTCCTCTATACGGCAATCAATGGATTCCTCTTGGCGTTAAGACTACAATAAGCGAGAAAGTAAAATTGAGCGCTATAATGGATAAAGCGTGTTCTGGTGGTAGTATCGCTCATATAAATCTTGATTCTCCTATGGAAAATTTTGATACTGCTTGGGAGCTTTTGAATAAAATAGCAGATGCTGGCGTTGTATATTTTGCTTTTTGTACACGAATTAGTGCATGTGAACATAATCATGGGTTCTATGGTGATACATGTCCGACGTGCGGCGGAGAAAAGGTTACAACATATCAGAGAATTGTTGGGTTCTTAACACCTGAAAAAACATATAGCAAAGAAAGAAAGTCAGAGTTCAAAATGAGAGACTGGCTCAGTATCGAAAGAATGAGTGAACTGTAATGAGAACAAAAAGTGTAGTTGTAGATGATTTTGTAAACTATAAAAAACCATCAATGTTTATATCAACTTGTTTTTGTAATTGGAAATGCTGTATCGGGCAAAATCTTGATATATCTGTGTGTCAAAACTCCTCACTGGCTAAATCGCCAGTGAGGGAGTTTACAAATAAAGAGCTTATTGACATATATAAACAAAGCATATTCCATAAAGCAGTTGTGTTTGGTGGGCTTGAACCGTTTGAACAGTTTGCTGAAATTTATAGTTTTATTGTTGAGTTTAGGGATTTTAGCGAAGATGATATAGTTATTTATACTGGTTTTAACAAAGATGAGATAGAGCCGTGTATAGAAAAGCTGAGACAATTTAAGAATATAATAATTAAATATGGGAGATATATCCCAAACGATAAAAGCCATATTGACAATGTGTTGGGTATAAAACTAGCATCACAAAATCAATATGCCGAAAAGATAAGCTAATTGAAAGGTTAATCATGCTACAAATATTTGTTACACAAGACAAGGAACACGAAGAAAAAATACGAGCCGCGTTGAAAAACAATGATGGGTATTGTCCATGTAAACTCGGCAAACTACAAGAGAATATTTGCCAATGTGAGGAGTTCTTAAATCAAGACTATGAAGGGTTTTGTCATTGTAAACTATATTATAAATCAGAGGTACAAGAATGAGGTCAATTAAATTTGTAAAAGAGCTTTATGGAAATGCTGAAAATATGCCGGATGATTCATTTTTTATAAAAGATTTTGATTTGGCATACGAAAAGCGTGACACACTATCTATGTTGGAGAGCGCAATACATTCCGAATTACCATTTGAGGGCATTCAAACTACGAACGACGAATCAATACAACGCTCTTTGACTATTAAATTCAATAATGATGCCGAATTCAACGCCACGAGATGCGCAGTAATTTATAATGATGGCGATTGTGATGATTTCATAGTGAGCAATTTGCTTGAAACATTTTGGAAAAATCTTGATATACCTGATGGTATAGCGCCAGAAAATTATGCTGATGATTTCTGGAAATATGATTTGGAATTTGAAATTGGGAACTGTATTGTTTACAGCGAAAATGGAGAGTTTGAATCATCTTACGAGAATGAAAACGGAGAAAAAGTTCCTGTAAAAACGAATAAGAAAACGATTGGTGTCCTACCGTATAAAGTATCATTCTCAAAAAGAGAAGAATCATAAATTATGGCGTGTAAAAAAGGCTAACCCGTATGGGTTAGCCTTTTATTTTTATGCTAAAGCCGCCTGTGCTTCGGCAATTTTGTCTTTTAGACGCTCATTTTCTTCTAATAAGCTCTTGTTTTCAGTTTCTATTCCCTCAATATATTTCTTGAGGGCTTCATTTTCTGAAACCAATTCTTTATTCTTTTCTTCTAAGACATTGACTTTAGCCAGCGCTTCATCAACCTGTTTCATCAAATCTTCAAGCTGTTTCATAAGTTCTTCAATTTGCTTTACAAGTTCACTCGTTGGAGTTTCTGGTTCTGGTTCAGGCGTAGGCTCTGGTTTAGGAGTCGGTTCCGGTTCGGGTTCCGGGGTTGGCTCCGGTGTAGGTTCCGGGTCAACCGGAGTGTCAATTATTTCACATCTTCCATCTGGTAAATTATATACAGCATAGTAAGAATTACCGTTTGTATATCTAAACTGACACCAGTAAAGTTCTTCCTCGTGGGCTTCGGTATCCATCGTAATAAGAGGATAGATTCCAACTGGGATATAATCGCTATCTCCAAATTTTACAACGTCACTTGTGTTTCGAGACATGAAAGCCTGATTCTTATTTGGAGTTATAATCTTCAAAGACTTATTATCAACAGCTACATCAATAGTAGCATCAATAATTTCACATCTATCATCTGGAAGATTGTACACAGCATAACAAGAACCTCCGTCTGGAAGTCTAATTTCACACCAATAGAATCCCTGTTCTCCTACTGTGTTCTCCTTGCTGATAATCTTATAATCACCAATTGGAAGATAATCAGAATCTCCAATCTTTATAACATCATTTACGTTCTTTGAGCCGAAGCCTTGACACTTATTTTCTATTTTTACTCTATATCTTAGAACAGACAAATTTTCCACGTCTCCACCACCTGTCGAACCTCCGCTAATTATAGACGGATAATCTTTATAAGCAATGTTCATATCAACATTACCAGATATTCCCGATACTGAACCTTTAGAACTATACTGCCATATTGTATATGGGCCTGTATATGACGGATTCCCTGTGTAATCAGCAAGCCACAAATCATATGCGCTCAATTGGCTCATATCTAAAAGTGTTTTAGCGAAGTTTGTGTATGTATATAATATAGGATAGTATCCAAGATTTTTCGTTTCGCTCAAAAACGCCTTACATATGTCTGTATTTGTTTGTTTACCTATCTGTGAATACAAAGCACTATCTTCACAATCGAAAGCAATAGGCATTGTAATAGTATAAGGCTTTACCTTTTCAGCAACGGCTTGCGCACATGCTTTTGCGGCACTAACAGTTTTAGCGTATGAATACACATATACGCCAACATTTATTCCTGCGGCTATTGCGCCAGCCATATTTGTTTGATAATATGAGTCGTATCCATCATTTATTGTACCATCATAGTTACAATATCCAACTCTGATAAAAGCAAAATTGTATCCAGCCGCTTTTACTTGTGGCCAGTTTATAGCGCCTTGATATTTGGATACGTCAATGCCTTTTATTTCGGTGTTTGTATTAGAATTGTCATTTGACGAATTATATATTCCAACAGAGTTAGAACATCCAGCATATTTTGTTGGGTCAAGCCCTTTCCCACTTCTTGTTGCTCTCACTTCAAGATGGCAATGTTTGATTGGTGGATTAGCGAGTGCGGCGTTTCCGCTGTTTCCCATAATAGCAATAGCGTCACCAGTTTTCACTTTTTGTCCAACTGATACTAAGTTTTTTTCGTTATGGCAAAAATAGATAAAGTTCACGGCGTCAGGAGTTTGGTTAGCGTCTAGCTGTACGCATACATACCAGCCCCATTCCCAAGTTAAATCACCTGTGCTTTTATCTACTTTACGAGAGGAAACGACTGTGCCACTAATAGATTTTCCACTATAATCTGGCATCAATATAGTTGTACTGTCCAATCCAACCAAATCTATACCGCCATGCCAAGTCTTTCCGTTTCCTCTTGTATATCCATAACAGCTATAATAATACGGAACTTGCGTTCTTCCAGTATAAATAGACATGTTGTTCTCCTTTATACATAAGCTGTATAGTAATTATATTATTGGCCCATTTTAGCAATAAGCTCTTTCATCGCTTTTATATCAGTTTCCTGATATGTTAATTGCTCCAAATTAGCAATTAAATGATATTCTGTAACTACTTCACCAGTAGCAACATTTACACTATCATATCTACCAATACCAATTGATACAGGTTCATTGTATCTTTCATATGTGATAGTGCTGTTTGATTCAGTGTTTATGATTTGAATTGTTTTTGTTAGTTCCTGATTAGAGAATAAAGCAATAAATTCTGTATCAGACATTGAAGATTTGTCCATGTGTATTTCTATATGACTTCTTACCGTAGACGAATAGCTAGGGTAAACAGCCGTCATAGGCAACACTTCATATTCATCGCCATTAGAAAGTTTAATTTTTACCATTATATATACCTCGTTATGTAGTACACCAGCATTTGTTCAATACAAGGTGTATAGTTGCTTGAGTTGTGCTACTACTACGACAAAATATACCAAGTGCCCAGCTGTTTTGTAGACTTGCTACATTTACCGTGAGTGTAAAACGCTTTGAAACAGCCCCATTACCCCAACCCTGTCCGTTTGGGTCGTTGTGATATGTATTAATTGAGTTGTCCCAACCTATACCCGTAACGGTAGGCCAACCACCGTTTATACTATAATTATCAAAGTTGCCAATTCCAACCATTCCAGTCGCATATGGACTAACATAGTAAACTGAATAATCAAAATTCACATAGTTATATGGGGTAAGATTAACAACAGCATATACTGCCGCGTCATTAGCAACGTTACCTGATACTTCTCTTTCAATTATAGTCGGAGGAGCAGTATTTGTTTCATTTGTTTTACTACCACGCACATACCATGTAGAGCCGGGATATACTTGTGCGTCTCTTTTCCACACTAAAGTATTGTTATAAAACACTTGGTCGGATGCTTGATTATTTAGATATACGTTCTGAGAAGTAGCAACATTTGTGTTATTATAAAATAATCCCATGTATACACCGCCTTACGAGTAGGAAATCCACAGGTTGCCATTATAAGACATAACTATATTAGATGAACGAGCTGAATCAGCACTATCGGCATGTACACACGCAAAATATTTTCTTGCTCCGCCATAACTACCAGTTCCACCATAACTAAGCCACCAAGCATAGTGGTCGTTGGTCGCTTTTGATATAGTTTCGCCTCTAATATTCCCTGTAACACCAGTAGCATTGGTAGCGGTTCCAGCAGATGTAGCATATGGCGCTGTAATAGTAGCAGCTACATCACCGTTTTTATATTTAAGTCTTATTGTGTTTCCGCTTGTGTCAAGTGCTGCGGCATAGGATGATACAATAGGATTTCCAGCAGAATCTTGAGTTGCTTTCAGTGCTTCATTGGCATAATTAACTTTGCTTACTACTTCATCAGAACTATTTCCGGTATATATAACGCCGTCTTTATCAATGGCAATTTGTCCGTAGCTCAATAGGGGGGGGGCAGCCGTTACCGTAGCATCGGTACTCTGCCTAAGAACTTTTATTGACATAGATATTCACCCTTTTGGCAAATTAGTTTTCGCCAACTATTTGTTTATATTCGGACTCCGAAATCCACAAAGGCACATAAGAATATAATTGTTCCTTTGTTATATTTCCCATAGTATATTGAATTTTTAAGAAATCAAACATTTGAAACACCCCTAGACAACATTACAAGCATTGCTTCTTCTAAAGCAGCAACTCTATCGTTATAACTCGACATTGGAGCTGGGCGGTTTGCTATTTCGGCTTCTTTTTCTTCATCGCTACGCTCTACTGGAATGTTGTTTTCAAGTTTATAGTTGGCGCATCCTCGAGCATCATAGAGTGGCTGTGGGAAATAATTTCCTTGCGCGTGGTGGTATTTGTCGCCATACCCTTCATCAATAGCCGTCCAGCCCGCCGTGTCAGCCATAAACGCGATGCTGTTTACCTCTACAATTCGTCCCGTTTCATCTGCTCGCACATATACTGTATACTTTTCATCCATTGTTTTCCCTCCTCATATGTCCGCAGACAAATCAAAATAACCTAACATCGACGCTGCGGCCGCATTTTGCCCTCGCTCAGTTATTTTTGTTTCTACTGTAAAGGCCATTGGCTGGGCATCTAAGGCGTTAATTGTGCAACCAAAAGTATATGGCGTACCATGAGCCGAAATTGTTGGCTTAATTCGCATAACTTGTAGTGTAGACTGAGAAAAACGATAGGGCATATCTTTCAATGTAGGATAGATTCTCCAGTCCGCATAAACACGTTGAAAATACCGCAAACACTCCGCAAGCTCCGCCCCGTATCCCTTCGGCACATACGGTGTAGCAAAGTTTCCAAACTCCATCTTTATCCAATCAACAGTTATAGACTGTGATACATTTACAACCATTGTAAGAAGAGCGGCATGTTCAGCTTCTCGTGTAATCATTTTAAAACCGCCCCACGTAGTCTCTAATAGGAACGGAGCGTCAGCAACAGTATCTCCATATTGTGGTATTGTTGTTGTAAATATTTGTCTAGTATCGTTTATAACAGAGCTTACAGTTATGGTATCACCAATAGATACACTTTCTAAAGGGATATACTGTCTAAACTGGTTGCCATATATCCCTAATGTGCTATTTGACGTGTAAGTTCTTGTTTGGACATCAAACGTTCCGCCCAGAACCTGCCATCTATCTATTGAGTATTTTGGAGCAGCGTCTGTGTTGCTATAACTGGTTTGATTACGTTGATTTATAGGATTAAAGAAGTTTGTGTTGTCCAATAAGTTCGGATTGGATGTTTGAGAATATTTTTTAACACTCATTTGCTCGACTGGACTGTTAGAGCTGTCACCCACATACATACTTCCGGCCCTGTCACACGCAATTATTCCATATTCTGTGGTGGGGGGGGGCAACGGCTCTGTGGATGTTGATGATATTGTTTGTCTTAATATTTTAATTCCCATAGTCGTCACCCATCATAAAAACCATCATCATATGTTATGCTTCCAGCGGTGCTAAGCGTCACAGTGTCACTAAATGTAGTCGCGCCAGACACTGTACCGCCTGTAATTGGAAGGGCACCAACATTGGCGGCTGTTATATTAACCTGTCCTTCTCGATAGGCAGTTTCTGCATTTCCTTTTACGCCATATACCCTTCCTCTTGGAGCGCTCCATGTTCCATTAGCGTTTAGATAGTACGATGGGTGGCCAGAGTCTAATTTTGGGCATAATCCTGGTGCAGAGCTGCTAGCCAATGCCCCGCTAAGAATCATACTCCTATTCGCTAATGCTGTGATTCTGCCATATTGGTCTATCGTTATATATGGCACATTAAAAGCAGAGCCAAAATTAATTGTTCCTGAAGCGCTTGGTCCAACGCTTTGGCTTGTAGTGCCCGGAAATAACGCAACTAAATATATATTGTATTCTCCATCAGTCGTAGACGGTTTAACGGATATTGCTGTGCTTCCTTTGTAAATACTTCCAGTAGGTATGCTCCATTCTCCGTCTGAACAAAGATACCTTGTTGATTGGCCAGAAGTCGGAGCGGGAACCAATCCGCTTGTACCTGCTGCTGTTGTTGTAGCGCCTGTGAATACGGAATATGTCGTATCCTTCCAAGGCACATTAACATACGCTTGCCCAGAAGTATTAAGTTCAATAGGGTAATTCTTCCCACTTTCAGTGTACCCTATCTTAATTAATCCAAGTGTGCTAGATGTAGCTTGAGAATATGTTGTATTTGTATCTGTCCATGGAACATTTACAAACATCTTATCATCAGCATCAAGTTCTACTGGATAGTTTCTGCCACTTTCCGTATATCCAACCTTAACAAGTCCTAATACGGTGGATGTTGCTGCTGAGTATGTTGTGTCTGTGAACTTAGCGCCAGATGGTACAGAAGAAGCTATTGTAAACCCTGTTGATTTAATTTTACCAGTCGTTCCATCAAAAACCGCCACTTGTCCAGATGTTGGGGCTGTACCGATAACTCCGACTTCAGTTGGGGTATATGTCGGTTTATTCGGCTTTTTTGCCCATGCTGATACGTCAGATGCTGGACGAGCATTAGATAGTCTGGAATCATTTCCTTGACATACCGTACCAGCCGCTGTGCCGAAGTTTTTATTGAACGCCGTATTTTTTGTAAACGCTGGTTCAGCGCCAATAGCATCCGGCGTTGGTTTATTGTTTTCCGAATAAACACGTTTGCCCTGTTCTTTCAACTGCTTCGGGAAGTTTATATTCATATCCCGGTCCCAGGAGAACGGGTAATCATTCTTTACCATATCATTGGGAATAGCCCATGCGTTGTCGCCATAAAATCGAATGTCGCTAATAGTTGGAGATTGTGTGGTGCTATTGCCGAGTTTGGTGGTCCGGAATGTCATTCTGTATTTGTAATAGTTGCTAGTCTGGCTAACACCGCCACCAAATGTCCCGTAAGGAAAGTTGATCACATTAGGTCCTGGCCATCCACCAAGAGGCACATCTTTACGAATAAGCGAAAAAGTGTCTTTGGCTCCAATCGTAGACCGCTCTAGGTCAAGCGTGCAAGTATGAGAGCCGATTGAAAACCAAACGTACAGTTGGTCAAAGCTCACGTAACGGTCCAATGGTTCAATTGTGATACGCACGCAGTCGTTTGTGGAAACAGGTGAACTTTTTGACAGTTTGATATTGCTCGATGTAGACAACGCAAACAAATCCTGTTTCTGTACATCGGTCAAACCATAATCAGACCAAGTAGAACCACCATTTGACGAGTATTCAACGGTTATGCAATTCGCCGGAAGGAAAGCGCTTTTAGGGCTTCTAATCGAGTTTATCTTAGGGCCGTCAATTGCGGATACATTTCCATCCCAGTTATCAGTCGCATTTTGAAAAACATCACGTGTTGAATGAGTATGAATTTTATTCGCTGCTCCTATGGAAGCGGGAGTAGGTTCGGCCGGTAGTGTTATGTTTCTACTATCGGCCGATATTATCTGTCCTCGACTATTTACACTTATATATGGTACATCAATAGAATCTCCGAACTCCGCGCTACTATCTTGCGATGGGCCGTAAGAGCCAGCAGTTACACCACTATTGCTTATTGAAAAAGAAGTGCCATTAAGGGATAGTCCTGCACCAGCCGTATAAGTAGTGTCAGTAAACTTAGCACCCTCTGGTACTCTTGTTCCTATTGTATATGGTAAAGATTTATAACCTAATGTCCCATCGCCAATCTTCACCTTGCCAGTATCAGTCTCAACCAAAAACTCTCCCTCAAGGTAAAGTTTGTTGGCATTATTAAAGTTAGTGGAAGTATCATGCTTTTGTTGCTGTCTGGCATCTAAGGTTATATTAGCCATTTAATACCTCCCCTTTCTTAATGGTAATTATGCGTTCCCGCCATTAAGAATAAAGGTATCAGTTGTTCTTAAAAGCGTATCAGAGTCTGTCAGTTCAGTAGAAGCGTGAGTAACCCAGTTCGCGTTTGCTCTCGCTGTTGTAAAGTACAAGTTGCTACCCTCAGCAACCTCGGACGTTGTAAGCGTAACAGCTCCAGTAAGTCCGTTTACACTCGTAACGGCGTCAGTTGGTGTTTCAAGTTCTACCCAGTTCGCCAACGTAGTAGCAGGAGCAACTTTAAGAATAAATGTCTTATTTACATCAGTACGAACAGCTACGTCGCCCTGCTGTGCCCCAAGAGCAAGCATTGCTGCTTGGCTATCAACAACAAACGTGTCAGTAATGGCAATTGCGGGGATAACAGATTCACTAAGTTTACCACCAGCGCCAAGAACAGGTACATTGCCTTCGGCAGTACCAAAGTCCTTTGCCGCCGCTGTTCCAGCATCAGAAATCTTAGAAAGAGTAAGCTCAGGAATGTCAGCCGCTGTAAGATTTGCAACGCCCTCTGTTACTCGTCCTTTGGCATCAACTGTAACCTTTGTGAAAGTACCAGCCACAACACCGCTGTTAGCAAGCACAAGAGGAATTGTTACGTTAGCACTACCGTCAAACACAGGAGATGTACCAGTAGCATCACCAGCAACAGAAATTGTACGTCCAGTAGCCAATGTGGTAGCAGTATCAGCCGCCACAGCCTCTGATGCCTTACCGATTGTCATTGTGCCGTCAGCACCGATTGTTACTGTATCTGTACCCTTGGCAGTAGATTTAACAACACCGCCAGTTTCTGCTGTGCCATAATCAGTATTCTTTACATATTCACTGGGAACGGCTGTAAGAGCACCTAAATCATCTGCTGTAACCGTAACATTGGCAGAACCATTAAATGTCTTAGAACCTGCAGTAAGCGTTCCTTTTGTAGCGTTTGCCGTATCAGCGACGATAGCCGCGTTTACATACCCCTGTTCGGCTTTTGGATTGTTGGCAAACTGCGACTTCAACATGTCGCCAGCGCCAAGGTCGCTCAAATCATCAGGGGTGACAACCTGTTTCCATACAGCCTGATTTGCTGTGTTATTGAATAACAGATATGCTTTGTTTGCGGCTGTATCAATCCACATTGCGCCAACATCATACCCGGAATCCGTAGGTGTCGGAGCTTTGTTCATAATGATTGCGCCAGTAGCACTCGCATATTCAAGCGTCGCCCAATCGCTTACTCCATCACCAAATTTAAACTTTCTGGTATCTGTTTCTACACCCATTTCACCCTTCAAAAGAACGGGGTTTTGTGTATTCCAGTTGTTTTTAGTATCATTTCTTATTTGAATTTTTACATTTAATGTTGTATTAGCCACGAGCTTTCCCTCCTGATACAATATCTATCTCACTATAATCAGAGCCTACACAATAATACTTTAAATCTGTATCCGACCATCTATAAGTTCTATTTGTAGAGGTTTCGATATATATATTCTTTTCACTTCCTATATTTGGGAACTCAATAGCAGTCTCTTTTATAATTGTTTCGGCCTTTGTGTCTTTCAGCTCTTGATATTGAGCAACGGATTGTTCTTTATATTCATTAACAAGTTTAACGTATGCTTCGTAGTCCGTTGGTGTAGGCGGAGGAGTTGGAATATTATCGGCGTTATATGGTGTAGGAGTAACAGGAACCATTACTTCGTTTGTCGTAATTCGCTTAGTATCTGTAAACCCATACAATGATACTGTGAAATTAGGAGAAGTAATAACCTCCCATGGAACCAAACACACATTGCCAACAATTGGAACTGTAAAGTTTTTGTCCTCAGTCGTATTATTGAATACGGCATTCTGCGCTACTTCTTCCCAATCATATGAAAAGTCAAACATAGCATATAAATAATTATATGTACCCCCAACCACCTTTTGACAATCATTTCTAGTAAGTCTTTGTTTGTTTACAGAAAAACTAAGCATAAGTCACGTCCCTCTCTGTTCCCAGCCCTCGGCTTTGTCAATCACGACTATATCTTCGTCTTTCAAATTACCAAGACTTTTGATTTTGTCAAGCGCCTGTTTGCCATAAACCGTGTATGACAATGTGATAATGATTGCTACTATGGCTAATACGCTAACACCTTGTATACTCTCAGAATATTGTGGAGCAACATTGTATATTTCTATGAGTTTTGTAATTCCAGAAAGCCCAGCGGCAAGAATATCGACGCCGAGAACAACGCCGATATTCCTAACAACGCCAGTAAGAAGTGTTTTCCACTGGAACTCATTTGTCTTAGACGCGATAACCGAACCTAAGATACTATTGGAAAAAGCACAAAACAACATAAAGATTCCAAAAGATGATACCATTACTAAGCTATCTAATACAGCGTTTAAAATTTCATTCAACATAGCTAGGCATCCTTTCTATATGTCATTTAGGAGACACCCATTTCATACAGTTTCTGCTCAACATATGTCCTCTGTTCCAGAGTAACATACAGACACATTACTTCTGTGGTTTCTCCTGTTTCGTGACTTGTAGTTGAAACGAGTTTCTTACCAATACTAGTCACAATGCAATAGTGACGATATAAACACTCATAAGCGACATCGCCGCCGTCTCCTGTTTTGGTGATACGGAGTTCATCCGTTGCGGACTCGTCCGAAAATACATTTTCGAGCGCTTCTAATGTCATTGCGCTTTCATCAATGTAAATTTCCATTTTGCTACGAATATTCGGCAATCCGCTTGGATATACCGTAGTAGGTTCAAGAACTTCATATTCTTTGCCATTTTTAAGTGTTACTTTTATCATAATTGTCTCTCCTTTAAACCAGATAACAACCGTTCATTAATATTGTTGCGTTTTTACCCAAGTGCGTAGCACCGGATTCAACTTCTAACATCAAATAGTAATTCCCATTTGGGGAGTTTATATTGAATTTAGTGCTTGCGGTATATGTTGCGTCGAATCCGTTTGCTTCGGAATAAATAAGCTGTTGAACAACATTCCCGTTTATATCACTCAATGCCACCTTGATATGTGAATAGCTGTTTGTGATAAATGCCCGGAGATTATTAAAATATATTTGTGAATAACCTATTGTGCTAAATCCACCAAGCATAACACGCCCATATCCTCGTTCTGTGCCGCCAAATGCGTCAACCTTAATGTCTGTACCACTGTTTGTAACAGTAAAGTAAGAAGCATACCCAAGGTTTTGAGTATTAGCAACGGGAGCGCCGGGATACACAGTATATTCTTTTTTCCAAACCTCAGTACCATTGTATGTTACGGTTTTACAATACGTCCCATTAAATATTACATTACCGGACGGAGGTACATTTGTGCCATTAAAACTTAAAGCCATAATAACACATCCTTAACTATAACTAATACTAAGGTTTGTTCCAGACAAACTCATGGTTATATTAGACGAACGACGAGCATCAGATAGTCTGCCATCGTTACCTTGACATACAGTACCAGCAGAACTACCAAAGTTTTTATTGAATGCTGTATTTTTGGTGAATGCTGGTTCGGCACCTACATTGGATGGACTAAGTGTCATATTTGCCGTGGCACTTCCGTCATAGTTTACGAGGGCAGTTCCACTATTGCTCATAATAACCAGAGCGTTAGTTACCTTGTTGGCTTGCGCTACAACAGTAGTGCCATCGGTTATATCAGAAATGTCGCTTTCTATTTGTGTAATACTATTATCTACCGTTGTAAACTTAGAGGTAATAGTGGAGAATCGTTTGAGTATTTTGCCAAATAAAATAGACAATTTATCGCCAGAAGCTATGTCAGTATCGGTAGCAGCCTCTGTAAAAGTAACAGTAACATCAGAGCCGTCGCCAGTTTTGTCAAGTTTATTGAGAAATGCTGGTGTTCTATCGGTTACAAAATCTGTCATTTTGACTTCAACTTGGCCGCCTGTTACAACAGTGAGCGGCCCGGCGGCGTTATCGAAGTCAACAGGGTCCGTGGCGTACACTTCTGGCGTAGCGAGCTGGTAGGCTATTTGGACGGGTGTGCCTGCGGATTTTTGGGCGGTGAGGTAAGCGTTAAGGGCTTCTACTGTGTCAAAGTGAGGTTCCATTTTTGTTTTAGTTGAAAAAATGAAAGAGTACTTTACATTGGATTCGAATACATTTGACGGGAAATGTGAGCTTATTATATGGGGGACTCCTGCAATACCAGGCGCAGAGTATTGTGGCAGGTTCCAAAAATTATTATTTGTTATCAGTGGAGTAAAAGCAAGAGTTTCACCATCCAGCTCCACAAAGCCAGTCTGGTACTCCGTCAAGCACACGTCCAGCCCGTTGGTGCCGTCGTAGGCGGTGGACTGGTAGTAGACGATAACAGGGTTTTCCGCCAACTTAGCTTTGAGTTCTTCTACGGTTGAACATGCCAAATGGGTTATGACAATCGCCTTTGTATATTCCAGATAAATGCCTGTACGAGTTCCAAGTTCTGACAATCTAAGCGAAGCGTAATTATTTGATACACCTATTACAACTCGTTCCCCCATGCCCAAGGCAAACGAATTTGGATTCTCTGTTCTCAGAAACCAGCTCTCCGACCCATCCAGCACAATCCTCTTGTCGTAGATACTCTTAACTCGCGTAATACACTTATCAGCAACATCACCAATTCGATGCAACTCACGCGGTATAGGCAACTGTGTTATACTACCGTTGTATGGTTCATAGGGTAATGCGGTTGAACCAACGTTTAGCATGGGGTAGACTTTGACATTATCAGCAGTTTGTCCAGCTCTTACTGTAACATAAAACGAGTCAATTATGTCGCCAGTTGCTATATTTAAGGTTCTAGTATGTAAAGAACTATTGATTGAAAACCATTCAAAAGTACCACTTACTCGTTTTATTTTTATTTCAATTTCTGCACTACCAGTAAGACTAGATGCACCAGACAAAGTATAGCTACCAGCAGGAAGAGACTCATTATATCCGGTATAAAAAACTGCTGAACCTGACGTTGAGTTCGTCCCATTAACTGTAACACTTTTGTCGGGGTTTACAGTGAATGTAATACCACTTTTTGTTTCAGTTTCAGCATTGTTCAAAAACAAGTTGTTACCACTTACTTGTACACTATCTACACCGTTCATTGAAATCGGTGCCGTAGTTGTACCAGATGTTTGAGAGTTATTGCCATAAGCAGTAACAGAGCCAATACGATTCTCGTCAGCATACTCAATCGTCACAGGCTCTCCACTATACACAGCGGCGGCACTGTTTGCCATATTAGCCACCTGTACAACGTTGCCGTTTTCATCAAGTGTAGCAATACCATTGGGTTGTGCTGCCTTTTTACCAGAGCTTTCAATCGTGCCATCATCGGCTATTTGTAAGATATCACCAGCTTCACCTGTTACAGTGATAGAGGAAGCACTAGTAATTCCAATAACGACAAATCGTGTACCGTCATATAAGCACAACACAGGGCTATTAGCAACAAAGTCGCCAGCATCTACTGCTTTAAGTACACCATCAGAACCATATTTCATAACATCTTTATTCATGGTTCCGTTAATATTGATTTGCACAGCACCAGTATTCTTTTGATTCAACGAAAGAACAATAAGCTGTTCGTTTTTATATCCGGGATAGTTCGCTACACTAGCAGTATATAACGAACCAGAAGAATATGTGCCTTTTACAACAAATGCTGATGGTGTAGCATTTATGCTATCAATAGCATCAGAATGTTGTTTAAGCACAGTATCTATAACATAAAAGTTACTTGTACTCTGACTGCCAGCGGTGGCAACACGGAAATCCAAGAACCTTACATCAGTGTCAGTGCTGCTATACACTGAAAAGCTATAATTCGGCGTTGTAGCCATTTAACCACTCCTTTTTTATTTCTTTACCATGTCGCCTTTATTTGTGGCAATAACAAGGTGCGGCTTTTATAATTGTGAAGATTATGACATAATAAAATCCAAGTCTCCAAGCGTGCTACCATCCATCTCACCAAGCGTTTTTGGGTCTAGCTCACCAAGCAATCTAAACCTACCAACCAATGGTTGTGCTGTGATTTTTAACATTACTGGTATAGTTGTGGTGGCCTTGACAAGCATTTTCATACTTGCTATAATATTGCTTGTCATAGTAATCGTAACGAGATTTGATACTATCGACTTGAAAGAGACAATTAAATTGGTTTTTATCGGGGTAACTTTATTTGCCATTAACATTCTAAGTTTGATACGATTTGCTACTACTGAGAACAAATATTGTGTCTTAATAGTAACCTTTGACAACAACTTAGCTTTCAAAGAAGATATAATCTTTATTGTGTTGATGTTATTGAACAACAAAGTTACCAGTCTAGGAAATGTAGCTGCTATTATTGTAAATGAACGTTTGGCATTGGCATATATTTTGAACGGCTTCATAAAATCGCCTCCGTTCTAGAATTACACAAGCTGAATCTTCATTGAGTTAATAGCAAATAAAAGAATCGTAGCTGTCTGAACCGTTCTTGGCGTGGTTAGAGCATCGTAATAAAGTATATTACCGCCCGTTAGACTATCAGCAATAAACACATGTGTGATAGTACCCCAAGCAGTTGTGCTTTCTGGGAACTCAAACTGTACCTTA
>ULIY01038838.1_pt1 | contig 18050 bp, 18 predicted proteins | sample 1950511 | NCBI WGS metagenome assembly ULIY01 (sample SAMEA4835453, study PRJEB28245) | human gut metagenome | biome: gut microbiome; material: fecal sample | place: Denmark | collected 2008
CAACGCCAAGGTCGTATACGTCCTTAATTTCTGCCGCAATACTGTTGACAGTTTCAGGATCGATTCCATAGCCGCGTTCACCAGCCAAAGCCTCACCTGACAACTTCAAAAGTACGCGCTTGTACTTTACGTCTGCCATTTTATAGTAGCCTCAGTTCCGGATTAACCGATTTGTGCGGCAACTTCAGCAGCAAAGTCAACGTTAGCCTTTTCCATACCTTCACCAACTTCGTAGCGAACGAATGAAACAACCTTGCCACCCTTTGACTCAACAAACTTAGCAACAGTTTCCTTACCGTCACCCTTAACGAATGGTTGGTCAACCAATGAGATGTCAGCCAAGAACTTGTTCAAACGACCTTCAACCATCTTTTCCTTGATGTTGTCAGGCTTTCCTTGCAAGTCTTCTGAGTTCATTTGAACTTCCTTCTCGTGTGCCAAGACATCAGCAGGAACTTCTTCACGTGAAACGTATTGTGGTGCAATAGCTGCAACGTGCATAGCGATGTCCTTTGCAGTCTCTTCGTCAGCACCGTCCAACAATACTACAGATGAGATACGTCCACCCATGTGTGAGTAAGTTCCGAACTCTTGTCCTTCACCCTTTTCAACGATTTGGAAGCGACGCAAAGTGATCTTCTCACCAGTAACTTGCGTCGTGCGGATGATCATTTCGTTCAACGTAGCGTCTTCAGAAACTTGCAAAGCCAAAGCAGCTTCTACGTCAGCTGGCTTGAATTCAACGATTGCGTTTGCAACAGCGTGCAACAAGTCGTTAAACTCAGCGTTACCAGCAACGAAGTCAGTTTGTGAGTTCAATTCGATGATTGCAGCAGCGTTGTCCTTAACGGCAACGTAAGTCATACCTTCGGCAGCAACGGCATCAGCCTTCTTAGCAGCCTTAGCCATTCCCTTTTCGCGCAATACGTCGATTGCCTTGTCCATGTCACCGTCAGTCTCAACCAACGCCTTCTTGGCGTCCATCATTCCGACACCAGTCTTTTCACGCAATTCCTTAACTTGTGAAGCAGTAATAGCCATTGTTATGGTCTCCTTGTAAATGCTAAATCTTTATCTATAAAAGTATACATGATTTCTTAGGTTATATCTAGTATACCGACATAGAACTTTCAAAATTAAAAATGCTTAGACACATCTTCTACTTACAATACGAAAAAAGAGCTACATCTGCAAGCAGACATAACTCCATTAGTACTTAATATTAGTGGATAAACAATACACCGGCTGGTGAAATCGTACGTGATGACACAATGTATTCACCTTGTGCGTTCATTTCTGAAATCGTTACCATGCCACTGTTAACACCCGTCACAACGGCAACGTGACCGTATGATGAGGCACCGGCTACACCTGGCATGAAGACAGCAACTGATCCAACAGTTGGGTTTGAATCAACCAAGCGACCTGCAGCGGCTGCACTGGCTGCCCATTGGTTAGCGTTTCCCCAGAAGTTACCAACCCATGACAACGTGTTCTTTACATACCACGTGCATTGACCAGCGTAGTATGAGTTACCAGGTACGGCCGTCATGTCCGTGTTGTAGTTTGGTGTTTGGGCAACAGGCTCATCAGCCACTACTTCTTCCGCAACCGGTGCTTCAACGACAGGAGCTTCCACAACTGGTGCTTCTTCAACTACTGGTGCTTGTTCTACAACAGGCGCTTCAACTGGTGCAACCTCAGCAGCTGGTGCAGCTTCTTCAGCAACAACTGGCGCTTCTGAAGCAACTGATGCATCAGCAGTCAACTTGATCTCTTGACCAACCAAAATGAAGTGCACGTCTGAGATGCCGTTAGCGGCAGCGATTTCGTCAGTCGTCAATTCAGTAGCTGATGCAATCGTTGACAATGTGTCACCAGCTTGCACAACGTAAGTCTCACCCGCAGCTTGCACAGCAGTTTGCACGTCTTCAACTGTCTTAGCACGCCATGATGACGTTGGTTGTGCTGACTCATCAGCTGATACTGACGTCGTCATTGCCATTGGTACCATTGCAACTGCAACAGTTGCCACCATTGCGGCTACCCAGTTCTTACCTGCTTTGTACATCTTCTTGTGTGAATTAGCGTTTTGCATGATTAACTCCTCTTAATGTCGCTCGTGTAAAGCGTCTCTTCTTAGTTTCTGTATTTGTGTGTTGCTTTTTGTGATTAACTTAACAACAGGTATAAGATTACAGACGTTTCATGACAGCGCAATAACAACATCGCGACAACTTGTGATTCACACAATGTTCACAATTCCAAAAGCACTAAACAAGCATCCCCATTGGCTTTCCAAACACGATCTTTACATTTTTCTTCACAATTTCCAAAATTCGATTACGTTGCATTATCCACTTTTATGCACAAAAAGTGCGTTAAATGACAGCTATGTAACACGATTTCAGAAAAAAAGAGCGATTGCTTGTCGCAATCGCTCCCTATTTTGATTTGTTTTAGTTAAAACTACCCGTCATTTGGTCCATGTGCGTCACTTGTCCAGTGGTTGCATCATAGCGGAACAATCCAGCCATGTTCGTTACTGATGGATCATTTGGATTATCTACACGAGCTTCGACTTGGTAAACTGAGCCAGTGTTAGCCGTAATAAAGTACGTCACGTCTGAACTTAGGCCACCATTAGCACGTTCGTAGGCAATCACTGCATTAATCGCATCTTGTGAAGCATTCGCAGTTGACGGTGCAGTTTGCGCAGCAACTGCTGGTTGAGATGAAGAACTCTCAGCAGCCACCGTCTCTGAAGTGTCATTCTTCACTGAAGGTGTTGTTGCCGCTTCAGTTGAAACCGATGAACTGACTGATGATTCTGAGCTCACTGCAGATGTCGATATTGAGCTTTTCTTGCTACTTGCTGATGAACTAGACTTGCTTGACTTTGATTGACTCATTTCTTCTTGTGTTGCATGACGTCCGTCGGCAACTGTACTCCAGGCCATTGCTCCTCCGAAGCCTAGCAGAAACACCAACGCCACCACGCCAATTACTTTTACACCCTTCATTACGCTATCCCCTTTCAGCGACTTTTTTGATAACGTAATCATAACACAGGTTACAAGAATGTAACAGGAATATTTAAGTACGTTTCCATGAAGAAATTGTCACGCTTAAATCGGGCTTACCACCAACCATTTGCTTGGCGGAACTTAATCGCGTTATCGATTGAACCGTAACGTGTCACCGCGTAATTAATCATCCCCGCAGTTTGTTGGGCAACGGTTCCAGTCCCCCATGATTGTTTGGTTTGTCCTAGGCCACGATACCCATTTGGTGAAACCGCATTTGGATTACCTCCTGATTCAGGCATGACAATGTACTGCCACATCGCATCGGTACCACCCGCCGCAATAAACCGATCATAGACTGAGCCTTGATTAGTACTACTTGCCTTTTTCGTACCAACACCAGAACCATCAAAATACCAATTAACTCCGTTAATGTTAACTGTCGTATTCGTCACCTTCAAATAAGTACTTGGATCAAAGTAATAGTAGTTACCAGCCCATGATTGCAAACCGCTTTGGACAGTACCATCATTACCAACTAGGTACCAGCTACCCCAACGTGCTTGAATGTAATTGCGCTTCGTTGAAAGAGCCTTCGTACTTGGATCAAAGTAATAGTAGGTATTACCAATCTTTGTCACATCAGAGGCGAATGAACCGTCCGCCGTCGCGTAGTACTTTGCACCACCAATTGTTAGCCATTGTGACTTACGCAAAGTATACGTTCCGTCATCACCAAAGTAGTACTTGTTACCATTAATTGTTTGCAACCCCGTCACTGCTCGACCATCACCACCGAAGTAGTACGTATTGCCCCACTCATCACGGAACGCATTGTTGGTTCGCAAATGGGTGGTCTTATCAAAGTAGTAATAACCACCCATGTATTGTTGGATTTCGCTCAACTTTTGTCCATTTTTAAATAGGTACCAGTTTTGTCCATCATTAATATAACCGTTCGCCAAACTACCATTTGTGTAGTAAAGCCCATTTGAATAGCCATTTGCCACATTGGCAGAAACTTGCGCATTGGGCATGAAATCACTTTGGATGATGACCGTCGTCGCACCAAATGATGCCAACGCTAATGCCGTCAAAATTGCTGTCTTGCTCATTTTTTTCATTTTAATTCACCTTATTATAGAAACAAAAGGGGCTGTTGCCGTAACAGTCCCCTTTTACCCACAAAAACTACTTAGCTTCACCAACAAATGTTTGGCTGGCTACATCATAACCGAAACCAACACGCGTAATAGAGCTGTTTAGAATCCAATTATGGTGACCAGGTGCACCATACATATTCGTTTCATTAAACCAAGCTTCCATAGCCGTTGCCCCTGAACCAAATTGAATTGCTACAACTTCTTTACCATACGTTTGATTGTAATGTGCTTGATCAACAGTTCCCGCCATTTGTTACGCACGAGATTGCGCTGTTCTAGCCAAACCAGCATCGTAAGTTACTGGTTGCAAGCCGGCTGCTTGACGGTATTGGTTCATGCGATTCAAAGCAGCTGAGAATTGACCAGCATCGGCAGATGAAGACTTCTTAGTACCAACACCTGAACCATCAAAGTACCAATCAGTACCGTTAATATTAACCGTCTTGTTCGTCACCTTAAGATACGTGCTTGGATCAAAGTAGTAATAGTTACCAGCCCATGATTGCAAAACACTTTGGACAGTACCATCACTACCAACTAGATACCAGCTGCCCCAACGCGCTTGAATGTAGTCACGCTTCGTTGAAAGTGCCTTCGTACTTGGGTTGAAGTAGTAATAAGTGTTGTCAATCTTCGTAACATCTGATGCGAATGAACCATCGGCCGTGGCGTAGTACTTAGCGCCACCTAGCGTCAACCATTGTGACTTGCGCAAAGTGTACGTGCCGTCATCACCAAAGTAATACTTGTTACCGTTAATTGTTTGCAACCCGGTCACTGCTCGACCATCACCACCGAAGTAGTAAGTATTACCCCACTCATCACGGAACGCATTGTCAGTACGCAAATGCGTCGTCTTATCAAAGTAGTAGTAGCCACCCATGTATTGTTGAATTTCGCTCAACTTTTGACCGTTCTTGAACAAGTACTAGTGTTGGCCATCATTAATGTAGCCATTTGCTAAGCTACCGTTCGTGTAATAAAGGCCGTTTGAATAGCCGTTCGTTGTGCTAGCTGAAACTTCAGTCCCAGGTAGATCAAAACTTGTTCCTAGCGTCGTGACAGTTCCGAAGGCCAGCAATGCGACTCCGCTGACCAGAACTTGTTTCCCAAAATTCCCATAAATAGACATTGAAATATCCTCCTATAATACATCCCTAACAACACACTCGGCATATCTCATTCAATTTATATAACTAAATCAGATATTATCCAATTGGTAAAAATGTATATAAAGCAGGCTGAGAATGTCGGAGATTTTTGACCTCCAACGTAATAAAAGAATACAAAAAAGCACCCGCTAAAAATTAATTTAGCGGGTGCTTTTTAACCGACTAAAATCGAATTAGTTGTTACCTTCAACGATTTCAGTCAATTCTTCGATTGAAGCTGCCTTGTCAGCACCTTCAGCTGCGAAGTCATCTGCAGAAACTGCGTCTTCACCTTGGTTACCCTCGATGATAGCGTCAGCCATCTTAGCAGTGATCAAGCGAACGGCACGGATAGCGTCGTCGTTTGATGGGATCTTCACATCGATTTGGTCAGGGTCGGCGTTCGTGTCAACCATAGCCACGATAGGAATGTTCAACTTGTGTGCTTCTTGCACAGCCAATTGTTCCTTGTGAGGATCAACGATGAACAACAAGTCAGGAATCTTAGGCATATCTGCGATACCACCCAAGAACTTCTCCAACTTCTCGCGTTGCTTGTTCAACAAAGCAACTTCCTTCTTTGGCAAACGATCGAAAGTTCCATCTTCTGCCATTGCGCGCAATTCCTTCAAGCGTGCAACACGCTTTTGGATCGTTGACCAGTTAGTCAACGTTCCACCCAACCAACGGTGGTTTACGAAGTACATGTTTGCACGAGTTGCTTCTTCAGCAATTGCATCTTGAGCTTGCTTCTTAGTACCAACGAACAAAACCGTAGCACCGTTAGCAGCTGCGTCGCGAACGTAGTTGTAAGCTTGGTCAACCAACTTCACCGTCTTTTGCAAGTCGATGATGTAGATTCCGTTACGCTCCGTAAAGATGTATTCTGACATCTTTGGGTTCCAACGACGAGTTTGGTGTCCGAAGTGAACACCAGCTTCAAGCAATTGCTTCATTGAGATAACTGCCATGAGTATCTGCCTCCAAATGTTTTTCCACCTAGCCTCGCATGTAATTCCGCGACCCTTTGCGGGCACACCGTAGAACTATTGAGAACTAGTGAGTAATTTTTTATGGTCTAAGACCAATAACAAATGATACATGATTTTGGGTAAGTAGTCAACTGCTAATCCCGTTTTGCTGGCTCGAAATCCGTCACACCATGTTCTTTTAAAAATGCCACCTTATCACTACGCTTCAACTTCTTAAAAGCTGCTTCAGCTTTCAGTGCGTCTGACTTATTATCAAATGCCTCCGCGTACAACAACTTCAAGGGGTGGCGACTAGCCGGCCGCGTGTACTTGGCCCCTTTACCCGCCTCATGTGTTGCGAAGCGTTTACCAACATCATCCGTAAAGCCACCATAAAAGGTGTTATCAGCGGTCAGCAACACATACATATAGTACGGTTTAGTCATTACTCTTGCCTTCGTAGATGTCCCAAACAGCCTTCGTGTATGTATCATCATCATTGTGCGTCACAATTGGTGGCAAAATGGTGGCACCTGTTAGTGCGCCGTCTTTAATCGCATCAATCAACAAGACGTTGGCTGGCTCGCCAGCTTTTGGATACACAAATTGAATGCGCTTAGGTGCCAAATGATTCTTCTGCAATGACTCAAAAATTTCAAACAAGCGATCTGGACGGTGCACCATGAAAAAGTGTGCCTTGTTCTTCAGCAACTTCTTGGCCGTATACGTTACAAGGTCCAAATCGGCCTTAATTTCGTGACGCGCAATCGCATAGTGCTCATCTTCGTGCATCACCGTGTTTTCGTTATCAACCGTAAAATATGGTGGGTTTGATACAACCATATCGGCTGAACCTGGTCGAATATCTTCGAAAATATCACGCATATCTTTATTGATAATCGTAATTTTATCAGTCAGATTATTCATTTGAACCGAGCGTGTCGCCATATCAGCTAAGCGTTCCTGAATTTCAACCCCAACGATTTGACCGGCCACCTTGTGGGCCATAAACAATGACACTGCACCGTTACCAGCACCTAAGTCAACATTCAAGCCACGCCCATTTTTACGAGGTTGGGCAAAGTTCGCCAACAAAACGGCGTCTAATGAAAAGGAAAAGACTTCCTTGCTCTGAATAATGTGTACTTCATCGTTATAAAGCATGTCCACCCGCTCGTCGGGTAATAGTTTCACGTCCATTACGTTCTCCTGTTAGTTTGCCAAGATTGCCTAACCTGTGGGATAATAAATCGTTATTATTAGGAGGATTAACCAAATGTTCTATACATTTATTCGTTATGTCGCTGCCGGAGTGGTATGGCTAATTAACGGCCGTTACACGTTGACAGGTCAAGACAAACTACCTCAAGGCAATTATATTTTAGTTGGCCCACACCGTACTTGGTGGGACCCAATTTTCTTCGCTCTTGCTGCTTGGCCACACAAGTTTAGCTTCATGGCTAAGAAAGAGCTCTTCAAGAATCCTATTTTACGCTGGATTTTGGTTCACGCCAATGCTTTTTCCGTTGATCGTGAAAATCCAGGTCCATCAGCAATTAAGATTCCAGTGAACAACCTAAAGAAAACTGAACTTGGTGTTATCATGTTCCCATCAGGAAGCCGTCACTCACAAGAAATGAAGGGTGGCGCAATGATGATTGCTAAGTTGTCAGGCGCCCCACTTGTGCCAATGGTCTACCAAGGTCCCGTTAAGTTTGGCGACTTGTTCAAGCGCAACAACGTGAAGATGGCATTTGGCGATCCAATCTACGTTGACAAGAAGATTAAGTTGACTGATGAAACAATGGCCGAGTTTGGTGATACATTGACTGAAGCTTTCGATAAGATTGACAAGTCAATCGACCCAACTTGGGTATACATCGACCCTAAGCCAAAGACAGAACAAATTGAATCAAAGTAACGTAAAACGCCGGTCAACCAAATGACCGGCGTTTTAATTATGACTTAAACTTAATCGACAAACCAACACCTGTGCTGATAATCATCGCCAAAAGCAATGACGTAAGCCACCAAGATGGCTTTGCGCTTGTATCAGGTAGGTTCACCTCTTTATTTAGTGACAAGGTTGGCTGTGACGTTTTATCACCCGTTAACGGTGACGTCTCGGGTTGTTCTGGATTAATTGGTGAATCAGGCTCATTCGGCTGGTTAGGCTCGATTGGCACAACTGGGTCAATTGGATTCAAGACGTTTGTGAAATTATAACCGTCTTGCTTTGTTGTATAACCTGCGACCTTTTCTTCACGAACCGTATAGTCATATGGTGTACCGTTATTATCCGCTTCTGGCAAGTTATCAAAATGATACTGCCATTGCGTTGCTGCGCTTACCCGCTGACTATCAATCTTTTGACCATTGCGATATAAATCAATCGTAATCGCATCTGGTCGCGTGTTCATAATATTATTTTGGTCTTCCCACGTCTTCTGTCCAGAAACCGAAATGGTTCTTGGTTGGTGATTAAACATGGTTAAATCAAGCGTCACAAGTTGACCGTCTACTACGGTAAACTTGACTGGTGTTTCATCTAGCACGTAACCTGTTGGCGCTTTTGTCTCAATAAAGGCGTAGTCACCAGGTCGCAAGACACCTGAGTGAATCGTCCCACTCTCATCCGTTGTCAAATTTTCTTTTACAGTTCGACCCTTGGCATCAACCAATTTAAAGACAGCTCCCGCTAAAGGATTACCGGTTGCTTCATCAGTCTTATGCAAAAGTGCTGAGTCGATATACGTCGTAACATCATTACTAAAGATTGTTGATCCAGCATAGGTGTAACTAGCTTTATTAACAACTTTAGCAACACCGTCATCACCAACCAGCTTAACGTTGAACACTACTTTCGCGTGTTGTCCAGGATTCAAATCATGTTGCAACACATAACTAACGGTTCGTGTTGCTTCATCATACGTCACATCAGAATAATCACTATTCTCAACAGTTTTACTGAACGTCACACCTTCTGGCAACGGATCCGAAACCACGGTCCCCGCTGGAATAACACCTTCTCGGCTTCCTAAATCCAGCCCATACTGTAACGTTGCCGTTTCAGACGCAACTTGTGTTTTATCAACCGTCTTCAGCAAATAGTTCTTTTGAAAACTCGTATCAGATAAAATCAGTGGCACCTCTGCCTCGTAGAGAGCATTACCATTCTCACGCATTTCGGCGTGATTGTATTCCGTGCCAAACTTTTCCGAATCTTGATACTCATCATCAACCGAAGCGCCATAAGAAATAACATAACTCTCGTCCGCTTCAACACGGCCAAAGTGCACCGATACCGTCTTATCAGTTACCTGGATATCGTTAGCAAACTGATCCGTGACGTACTGCGCATGCTTATTACCTTGTTCATCAACAAGTAACACGATAAATCTTCAAGTGCTCGATATTAGCATCGTTTCCGGTGGCCGTCGGGAAAATGCTGTATGAATCAGCCAGTGATAGCCCCTTTGGTAATTGATCAACAACCGTCAAATCTGAATAAGTCTGTTCATTATAATTAACAATCAAAACAAAATTATTATCACTCGGATTTGTTGTACTCATCACATACTTAAATTCACCGTTAACATTAGTACCAGGTGCATTTGTGTACTTCGTGAACGCAGGACGCTCCGATTTTGATGGTACTGTTTCAACCGTAGTCTGATCGGAACTTAGCGTTGTCCCGTTAATAATTAGCGCATTGCTGAAGCTAATTTGCTCAGGCACAGTGCTGTGATCTTCAAAATACGATGCTCGGAAACGAAGTGTAAACGTATACCCATTGGCAGATTGTTGATCAATTTGACTTGGATCATAACTTACCGTCAAAATGTAATTACCCTGACCATCGTCAGTTACGGCATTATTACCGACATAAAACGGCTTATCAATCCGCAATCCGGTTTGAAGCTGCTTGGCATCTGCCACAATCGTTTTCGGAATTTTAACCTGTATCTCACCCGGTGTCTTTAACTTCCCTGCCGATCCCGCCAGCGTAACTGTCAAATCGACATTGCCGTTTGACTGAATTGGCGAATTAGCCGAAATCGACACACCCGGATCATCTCCGGCCTTTGCCAAAGCATGAACACCCATCAATCCGGTCCCACACGCAATAACTAGCAGCATCGCTAGCACTGCATTCAGTACCTTTCGCATTGCCTCACCTCCACTATTTGAATAACAAACTAACTTTAGCAAAAGCAACGCGATTGGTTCGACGGAAATTTTTATAAAATAAAAAGACTACCTCAAAAGTAGTCTTTTAAACAAATTACTTCTTTGAAGAAGCTTGTGATTGTGCCTTCATTTGAGCCATCATTTGGTTCAAACGCTTTTGTGAAGGCTTTTGCCCCATTGAAGCCATCATTGACTTCATCATCTCTTCTGAGATAGGTGGGTTGTTCTTCAAGTACGTTTGCATTGAGCGACGTGCCAAGAAGAACCCTGCAACTGCACCCAAGACTGCGGCAAGGATGACAATCAAAATCCAAATACTAGTGCTCATGATATTACTCCATTATGTTATTCGTATATTATTGTAGCGAATAAACGCCCGTTTGACTAGGTTATCCTGGGTTTCTTCCCAAAATATTCACTAGTTGTCACGCAATCCCTTATCACGTTGAATATCCTTCACCTTTTCAGGTGTGACTTCATTACCGTTTTCATCGAAAACTTGCAACATCTCAACTTGTGAACGGAAAGCAGCCTTGAAGTTATCCAAGAACTCCGTACGCAATTCTGCACGCTCTGCTATTTCGTCGTCAGTCAATCCTTCAGGCGTCTTTGCCTTGGCTGCCAATTCATTAATGCGGGTACGCACAGCCATCATACGTTCTGTTTCTGCCATGGTTTTCACCACCTTTATCTGCTTTTCATCTATTTTAACACGAAAACGTAATCATTCCCGCCTCCACTTTATTTCCACCCGAATTAAAAGTAAAATAGATAGTAATAAATTCGAATTAGGAGGTTATGCCGCTTATGGCCGAAAAAGAAAGTAATCAAATTGCGATCCTCCGTTTTGTTTACGAAAAACAGCTGGAAAAAGGCTATCCACCAACCGTTCGTGAAATCGGTGAAGGTGTTGGTTTATCATCGTCGTCTACCGTGCACGGCCACTTGAGTCGTTTACAAAAGAAAGGTTTCATTCACAAGGACCCAGATAAACCGCGTGCAATCGATGTCACGCCAGAAGGTATCAAAGCACTTGGCCTCCATGAACCCAATAAGACCATGATGCCGATTATGGATGAAAACGAGCCCATCACATCTGATGAACATTTGAGTAATCATATCGTGGATTACTTCCCTGTGCCAGATGATTTGATTCGTTTTGAAGGTGACTTGTTCATGATTCGCAATCGCGGCAATGCCATGATTAACATCGGTATTCTAGATGGCGATTATATGATTGTGCGTCGCCAGAACGACGCTGACAACGGGGACATCGTTGTTGCAAGGCCCGACAACGGCCAAACACAAATCAAACGTTTCTTCCGTGAGGCCTCACAATATCGCTTACAACCAGAAAATGACAACCACGAACCAGTTATCACCACTGGCATTACCATTTTGGGTAAAGTTGTGGGGTTGTATCGCGACTCAATATACTAAAAACAAGGGTGCGGACAACTGCACCCTTGTTTTTAGTTATGTCGGAAATCTATTATCCTTGAACAATTTCCACCATTTTCTTTAACTTATCTTTCGTCTTCTTCGCAACAATTGTCTTTCTAACCATTCCCGCTGTCGTAGGATTAACCGGTTCTTCAGACTCGTAATCTAAAAATTGCCAACCACTATTTTTAATTAATGAAAGATGTTTTGTGGCGTAATAATCATTACCAATGTTTATTGCAACCCCTGGATGATTTAGAAGTATGCCCCCAATCAAATGAAAATGGAACCTAGTCGAAATCCATGTTTGTTTTTCTTTATTAGGCAATCCTTGATGCCAAAGATGGAAAAAATTGAAGAACGAGAATCTTTCGTCTTTATTGATTACATCGTTGAAGGCATCCGAAAAGTACGGCCAATTGTCTTCTGGAACCAAAGCCTCTAATATGCCAACAGTCTTTCCGACATTTTCTTCAGCATTTAAAAAATCAGTTATTTCTTTTACAATCTGCTGTCGGTGCGTATTGTCTGAAATATCTTGCAAATCAATTAATATATCCGGATTATCTTCTCGCGTATCAAGCTTTAGCGCCTCCAACATTTTAGAAACATACACATCATCCAATTCCAGCGTAGTGTTCGCTACTTTCGATGATTCAACATCACGCACACCTAAGTAATCAAACACCCCCGTTGTGGACTCCAGCATTTTTTGCGTTTCTTCTGCTATAGGCGTAAGACCAAGACCCGTCCCATAAACTTTCGTATCTGTGGCTAGTTCTTTTTTTGCAGCAAAAATCGGGAAAAAGTAATACGTATTGACAAAATCAACATTAGAAGTTGTGAAGTACCCTCCACCCAAAAGTTGAATTTGATCTGCTGACAGAAACAAGTCTAGCCCTTCCCGGTTCCTGGGGTCACCATGAAGCAATACATCTTTTACACCTTGAACATCATCTAACTTTATTTGTTTGTGCGCCAAGAAGTGAATAACATTCCAAAGTGTGTCAACTATCGTAAGGTTGTCAAATTCTCCCTTAAACAAAAACTGAGATCTCGATGCTGCGGGCACGTCTAGTATAATTTTTGCCGAAGGATTCTTTTGCCTAAAAATTGTTAACCACGTTCTCACAATTTGTTCATCCCCAAAATTGGGGAACCCTGCCGTTGAAACTAAATAGTAAACCTCACTCATACACTTCACACCCTCTAATTAATGTTTTTTCCGTCTGAAGGCCAATTTTATCAAAACATTATTACAATTTATGCTGTATAAATATGACGCATGTTACTATTCGAATTAGAATCTTTGTATAAATATAAAAAGCAATGCAAGTGTATGCCTGCATTGCTTTTAAACTAGATTTCGTTTTTATTAGTAATTCATCAATGCCAACAACTCGTAACCGTCAAGACGATCACGACCGTGCAATGCATTAAGCTCAATCAAGAAAGCCAAACCAACGACTTCACCGCCTAGAGATTCGACCAACTTGATTGTGGCTTCGATCGTACCACCAGTGGCCAACAAGTCGTCCGTAATTAAAACCTTATCACCAGGCTTGATTGCGTCCTTGTGCATTTCCAAAGTTGCTTCACCATATTCTAGCTTGTAGCTTTGGCTAATAACTTCGCGAGGCAACTTGCCTGGCTTACGGGCTGGAATCAATCCAATGCCCATTTGGTGGGCAACTGGTGCCCCAACCAAGAATCCACGTGACTCTGGTCCAACGACAACATTAACACCACGTTCCTTGGCGAATTCAGTAATTTGACGCGTTGCTTCCGCATAAGCGGCACCATCGGCCAACAAAGGCGTAATGTCGCGGAACGTAACCCCTTCTTCTGGGAAGTTAGGGATTGAGGCAACGTAATCATGCAAATCTAACATCTGCTTAGCTCTCCTGCTTACTTAGGTTCGTGAGCAATGATTCCAATTCAGAAGTTGAACTGTAAATCAATTGCTCTTCAAGTTGCCGACGAGCCAGGAATTGCTGATAACTAGCAGTTTCCTCTAACGCCATTGGCGCTGGCTCAGGTACGGCATTTAAAACACCATCAACTATTGTAACAAACTTTGCGTCCAAAAACACCTGTAATATCAAGGTTAACATCGAACGTTCCATCCCCAAGTGCGCCAAAACCGCATCATATTGGGTTCTCAGTGCAATATCTTGGAACGAACGGGCAAACTTGTACACCTTCGCAAAGTCGGCTTTTGAAGGGACTTTTTGCAAATATGCCGGTGTTTTCGCATAAAAGATTGGTGCCAAACGACCCGCTGGCACAAACTTTAGCAAGTCGGCCAATTGTGACATATCCTCAGGTACATCCACAAAGGCCATTGTGCCGACACTGGTTCGGTTAAAGGCATCTTCCCAATACAACGCTTCAGCTGGTGCCTTAATTGTTGGCGCTAGTTGTTCATAATGCTTCTTGTTAAAGAAAATATACGTGGCTGGGTTAGCAAACGTCTGGGTCGTCAAACGCGTTGTACGCCAGTCTAACAATGATGAGCCCTTAGCTTCGATATCCGTGAGCATCATTTGATATGACACATCCCCACGGAAACTATTCTCACTCATCGTCCCAACAATGCGAATTGACTCAAAACGGCCCGCCAGGTCTTCAGCCAGTGGTCCACGACCAAACGCGACCACTGGCAATGTACCGGCAGCTGTTTCGGCTGTAAAGCGCAAGTGCTTACCTTCACTCATCGTCTTAACGTTCTGGACGCCTGCCAAATTAACGGCGAACAATGGTTCAGGATTCCCTTCACCAAATGGTGCCAGCACCTGCAATTGCTCATAGTTTTGCCGGTTAAAGTCCTTGGCTGTTACTTCAGCAGCGATTCGAATTTCTGGCAAACCAGCTTCCGCCAACTGTTGATTGGCTGCCTCTTCGCGCAAAACATCACGTACCGCTTGCAAATTGGCCGTTGGAATCGTCATACCAGCCGCGCTCGCGTGACCACCAAACGCAGTCAACAGATCACGGTGGCCATCAAGTGCCGCGAACAAATCAAAGGCGGCCACCGAACGACCAGACCCCTTCATTTGACCATCTTCGTCATTCAAGACAATCGCTGGCTTGCCAGTTGCTTCAACTAACTTGCTGGCAACAATCCCTAAAACACCTTCGTGCCAGCCACTGCCAGCAACCACCAATACTGGATTTGCTGCAAGTGTGGCTGCTTGAGCAAGTGCTTCTTCCGAAATCGACGCCACCAAGTCTTGACGCTCACGATTCAACTTATCGATGCGCTTAGCTAGTTCACTGGCTTCCTCAGGATCATCTGACAACAACAGACGCACACCGTCTGTTGCATCAGCCATGCGGCCCAACGCGTTCAAACGTGGTCCAATCGTGAAACCAATCGTCATTGAATCAATGTCAGCTTGCGCAGTACCGGCAACTTCTAACAAAGCCGCCAAACCAGGGCGTGGATCTTCTTTCAAGTTTGCCAAGCCCATCGCCACAATCGCACGATTCTCATCGACCAACTCCATGACGTCAGCCACTGCACCCAAGGCCGCTAAGTCCATCACCTCATCGGCTGGCTCTTCTAGCAACGCTGATGCCACCTTAAAGGCCACACCGGCACCTGAAAGACCGCCGAATGGGTAATTGCCCTCCGGGTGTCGTGGGTGCACAACAGCGACGGCATCTGGCAATTGTTCCGGCAATTCGTGGTGGTCGGTCACAATGACATCAACACCATTGGCCATCAACCAGTTCACTTCTTCGCGACCAGAGACACCGTTATCGACCGTAATCAACAACTGCATCCCTTCGCTAGCCAAGCGTTGATATTGTGCCATATTTGGCCCGTAACCGTCGTTAAAACGGTTCGGTACATAATAACTCACGTCAGCGCCCATCAACTCAAGCGCCCACGTCAGAATCGCTGTACTGGTAATTCCGTCGACGTCATAATCGCCGTAGACCACAATTTTTTCGCCGTTATCGATAGCTGTCATGATGCGGTCAATTGCCACATCCATGTCGTGCAACAAAAACGGATCATATAGCGCATCCATCCCCGGACGCAAAAAGGCATTGGCACTTTCAACAGTGTCATAACCACGATGAACTAAGATTTTAGCGACCAAATCTGAAACACCGAATGTCTCAGCGATTTCTTTGGCAGCCCCTTCATTGGCTACAGCTGGAAAATCCCATTGATAGCGTGGTGATATCATCGTTTGGCCTCCTATCCTTCTAGTTCTTCATCATCTACTGGTGTTAATTTGATTGGCTTGCTGTTGCTTTGCTTACCGAACGGAATTTCAAAAACATCAAAGTCATTCACAACCCGCGTGTTTTCAAACGTCGTACGCGCTTGATAGGCCAACTCATTCGCTGACTTACCCGCATAGCGTGCTGAAATGTGCGTCAATAGCAAACGCCCAGCACCAGCTTCCTTTGCCACATCAGCAGCCTGCATGCTCGTTGAGTGGTAGTGATTACGGGCTTGCTTACCTTCACCCTTACCGTAAGTTGATTCGTGAACCAAAACATCGGCATCACGTCCCAAAACAACAGAATTAGGTGTCTTACGTGTATCACCTAGAATTGTCACTGTACGACCTTTCTTGGCCGGTCCAATAACATCAGTACTCTTAATTGTGCGTCCATCAGGCAACGTGACGTCCTTACCAAGCTTCAACTCACCATAAAGTGGTCCAGCAGGCACATTCATCTCGCGCAACCGGTCAACCAACAACTCGCCGGCGTGGTCATGTTCCACAACACGGTAGCCAAATGACAAAATCTTGTGGTCCAAAGGCAAAGCGGTCACCGTAAATTTGTCCGTGCGCAATACTTCGCCACCTTCGTTAGGCAATTCCACAAACTTAAGTGGGTATGTCAGGTGCGTTTGCGCAACACGCAAACTCGTTTCAACGAATTGCTTGATACCATGGGGTCCATAGATAACCAATTCATCTTCACCGCCTTGGAATGAGCGTGATGACAACAATCCTGGCAATCCATAAATGTGGTCACCGTGCAAGTGAGTCACAAAAATCTTATCAACCTTTCGTGGTCGAATTGTTGAACTCAACATTTGGATTTGTGTACCTTCACCGGCATCAAACAACCAAACGGAATTAATTTCTTCAAGCAGGCGTAGCGCGATACTCGTCACATTACGAAAACGCGCTGGAACGCCGGCACCAGTTCCTAAAAACTCGATTTGCATGGCTTCGGAACTCCTTATCTTTCATCTCTACCAAATAAAAAACCGCCATACTGACGGTTTAAAGCTAACTATTAGTTTACCACTTTTAACAAGTGTTTGACAGTCCGTGCCCGTTAGAATTTAACTTCAAGCGGCTTTGACGCATCTGTCAATTGTTGGCCATCCTGATAGGTTGGTGCAAACTGCAAGGCAACACTATTCACGGAAATGGCTAGCGATTTAGGTACCAGCAACACGACAAACGTTTCCTTTGTCTGCCCGGCTTCAACGCCATTCGTAAGCGTGTGATCGTTATCCAAGCCACCACCTTGCACTGAAACAATACTGCCATCCGTAAATTTAGCTGCGTTAACCCCATCCGTAACCAGTGTTTTAGCGGCATTATTGGTTAACGTATAGCGAACAATTAACGTTGTATAATCGCCGGTAATATCACGCGTATTAAACGCCATTTGTGCCATTTGAATTGCTTCATCAGTCGCAGGTGTATTCGCCATTTTTCTAATAGAATCAACCTTATATGACACTTGACCATTATCCAATTGGCCCGTTACTTTCGACTGTGCCGCCAGCTCAGCCTTATTGCCTTGTTCGTTAATGGTGTATTCACCGACTTTGCTGGCTGCACCAGAAGAGACATATGAACTATTCTTCAAATCTTTTTCCGGAATTGAATAGCTACTCTTCTTTGCGACCTTGCCATCTTGCAAAGGTTTCGTGACCACCGCTTTACTAGTTTCACCCTTTGCTTGGCCACCATTAGTGTCATGCGTTAGCAAAACTGCTGCCGCACCACCACCGACAACCAAAACACCTATCAGCGATCCGATTACCGCCTTTTTCATTTCAAATACCTCACCTTTAAAACTTTACCTTTAACGGCTGTGTCGCATTAACCACTT
>ULIY01045542.1_pt1 | contig 17638 bp, 17 predicted proteins | sample 1950511 | NCBI WGS metagenome assembly ULIY01 (sample SAMEA4835453, study PRJEB28245) | human gut metagenome | biome: gut microbiome; material: fecal sample | place: Denmark | collected 2008
GTTGTTATTAGACGTCAGTCAACCGCAGGTTTGATGGGTGCAACCCATTGATGGCGCAGCCATCATAAGCGCAGCGCTAAGGCGCAGCCTTATATACTATATCACGGCGCAGCCGTATCTTGTTAATATAATATTTTATAGCTACAAAACAAAAATTTAAAATATTTAATACAAATTGTTTTGTAGCTATAAAATATTATACATGCATTTGCAATGTCATTAGACAACAGAGGTAGTTAACATTATAAACAATAAAAATCTATTCAATGAAATCCGTTAGTCTGCTAACAAGTCTTACATTGGGATCTGACCTCTGAAATAGCAAATAACGGTTGAGAAAAAGGTTAAAAAGAATTGGCTGCTCGTTTCGGCGGTAATGCGAACAATGGCAATTGCTCGCCTCGTAATCTGAATGCGAATAACGCCGCTTCTAATACGAATCGCAACAATTGCGGCCTTGCCCTGTGTGGGCTAAAAAATTGGGTATATTCTTTTTAATCTTTCCCAGGAGTGGAGAATCAATAAAAGACAAGCGTATGAGGTTATATGATAAAAATATGATAGAGATGCGCGACGGTCGTAAGCCCGTCATTAGCCCACAACTGAAATCAGTTTCAAACTATATAGATATAAGTTTGGATGATGTTAGAGAAGCTTGTGAAGCTGCATTTAAAAATCATTCCAGAAAGAAGGATGTTATTAAGTTCAATTCTGATTTTGATGGTAATTCGTTAAAATTGTATGAATGGTATTTAGATGGAGCTTATGTTAGCAAAATCAAATATCGCAAACTTGTAAAAGAAAACAAGAATGGTAAGGTTCGTGAAATAAACAGCCCGGATCTTACCACCAGAATTTATCAGCATCTTGTTTTAGTAAAGTTAGGTCCTTTGTATTATGAGAAAGATAATATGAATGGTCTTAATTGTAAGCCTGGATTTGGCATAACAGCATCGTCTAAATCAAGGTCTCTTATTAAAAAGATGAAGCATGTTTATTATGATAGACTTGATTTGAAGTATTGCCTGGTCATAGATCAACGTAAATGCTATAACCATGTAAAAGACAAAGTATTTAGAAAAGTACTTAAGAACTTTATTTCAAACAAAAAGTTTATAGATTTTGTAATAGACGTAAGTTTCGTATCTGGAGAGTTACCTATAGGAACTCCTACAAGCCCTTTCATTCATCATCTCCTTATGAAAGATTTTGATGATCTTGCAAAAAGAATAGCTCCTTTTTCATTGAGATATGCCGACGATAATTTCCTTGCTTTCTATACTAAGGAGGATGCTAATACTGCCAAATGGAGGATTAAGAATTATTGGTGGTATGAGCTTAAGATAAGATCTAAAAGGCATACTTGTATTATAACAGACATGGATAGACCTCTTGATTTTTGCGGGTATGTTTTCCACCGTAATAACAAAGGCGTATCTGAACACAATAAAGGTTATGTGACAATAAGGAAGAGGGTAGCCAAAGACGCGAAGAAGTGTATTACAAATGAAAGCTGGTCTTCTTACTTCGGTCTTTTAAAACACTGTGACAGTTATTCATTAATGTCAAAAATAGAAAATATCATGAAATTACGAGATTTAACAAGCACGATTCGTATTGATAAGAAAATGGATGCGGACAGCATCGATGTCAAGAACCTTGAAGGTATTGTATTTGATATCGTGAACTACGAAATACGAAGCAATAACAAGAATGAGCCAAACTGGATAAAGTGCTTGATAGGTATTCCTGAAACCAATAAAGAAGGGATTCCTACTGGCAGGAAACTCGCAAGGGAATTTCATGGTAATTATCAAGGTATAGTAAATTTTATTTCAAAATGCGAACTTACTTATGGCAAAGACGCTATTCTCCCTATTACCGATGTAGAGATAGAAAACAGATGCGGATACGTTTTTAAAGGCAGCACTAACCGCTTGGAATACATTGATTGACTTCTTATTGTGATGGTGTGAATGAAAATTGTTATCTTGCACCAAAAAAAAGAAAGTCATGAATTGTAACACTTGTAAAGATGACAGACCTGATATTCTGAGATCTAATATCTGTATCGGGTCTGATCCGTGTAATGACTGTACGGACAATTGCGAAATTCTTCCAAAAGAATGCGATTGCCCGTATGGTCATTTAAGCGATCATTGCATTCATTATACAGGATGCAAGACATTCATATCCAAATTAACTCCAGGTATGCCTTATAATGAGGTTATGCATAATATGGAACTGGTTTTCGAAAACATAGATAAGTTTTTGGATAGGATGGTTGAAGAAAATACGCTTCTAAAACAAAGGGTTGAACAACTTGAAAAACAGTTACAAAATGGAAAAGAGTGCACAAATTGGTAAGGACTTAAGTGGCAAACACGTATATGTTCCACATGTGGACGAGACGCCGGTGCCATGCCCGGACGGATACACCTGCACGAACTGCGTGTACTGCGCTGACGACATCAACGCTGGCTACTTCAGTCTGGCTCAGAGATCTGATCTTACGGCTTTAATCAATGCAATGATATGCCGTATGGAATATCAAGATAGGGAAATAGAATTTTTAAAACAAAAAATAAATATTTTGAGTAACAATGGCAATAACAGGTAACGGTTGTTTTGGCAGTCATGGTGGGTGCGAACGCCCGCATCATTGCAATATTCCTTCTTCTAACATATTCTATGATGGAGAAACTATAGAAGAAGCTGGTTTGTATCATGGTATGCCTTTAGACGGGGCTTTGGCTAATTTAGCTAAATACGTTTCAAGGGCTATTAACGTAAGTGGATCTGTTAATACAGAAGTGTTTGACGGTACTTCTCATGTGGTTCTAAAGAAAGATCCGGCAGAGATTTTGCTTGTGTCTTATTGCGGAGGTGTCGTGCCTTCTGATATGTATAAAGTCCAGGGCCGTACTGTTAGGTTCTGCCGGGATATGTGTCAACAGGATGAATTTGCTGAAGTGAGGGTCGTGTACCGAGAAGAGGCAAATAGTTCTTATGGGTTCCATTGTTAATTTAGGAGGATGAGAAATGGCAGAAAAATGCAAAGGATTTATATGTGGGGGTAATCTCGTTGATGGCTCTGTGCCTTCTGATAAGTTAGATAAAGAAACCATTATCGAGCTTATTAAAGAGATTCTGAAAGAGGAAATGCACGAATCTTGGCTTAAGGAAATAATAGAAACCATACTTAAGGAATCCATTGATTCGGATTGGCTTCGTGAGTTCTTTAAAGAGGTTCTTAAAAAATATGCTAAAGAGGAATGGTTTAAGGACATTATCTGCGGCTTAGGATGTGTAGGTGTACAAGAGATATTCGACGTTATTCCTACTGACATAACATTTGAAGCTACAGGAGGTACGGCTACGGTTCAGGTGGTTGTCGATGATGGAGTTGAATGGGAGTTGACACTTTAAATTAGGGAGGATAATTATGTCGAGAGAGAAAATATATAAGATGGATGATGGTTCTTGGCTTACCTCGGACAAGAAGGAAGGTGTCGGTCGTGATAAAATGAATTTCGATGCTCCATCTTGGAAAGGAAGGGAAGATAGGATCACTATCCGAATTGTGAAAAAATCCGATACTGAAAGTATGAAAGCTATTACTTTCAGGCAAAAAGGCATTAAGATCACAGAAGTCTCGGTTAGCAGGCTGGAGTTCCCTATATCTGGTGGAGATAAGCAGATCCTTATTACTACCAACGCCGCTTCGATCAATGCCCTTATTACGGGTGAGAAAGATATAAAGGGTGTCATAAAAGCATTTACTACAGATTCCGGGCTTAATATTGACGTCAATGATATTAGGCGTGATTATGGTTTCCCTGGTGATCCGGGTCTTGAAGACACGTTCCAGGTTTCGATGATTGTTTCCATGCCTGGCAATGAGGATGGGAATGAAGTTAATGAGAACATAACTATAAATGGTGTACTGATTCCTATTTATCAGCCTGGAAAGGTCGTTCCTTACATTAAATTGGATAAGGAATTTGAACAAATTGAGGGTGATGAAACAAGCACGCAGTTAAGTATAGAAAGTAATATAAAAGATTATGTTATTGAAATAGTTGAATGCGAGTCTGTGGATAAGGAGGAGATTCACCTGGACAAGGATGTTGTTGATCTTGATTCAGATGGATCACCGGAGGTAATCAACGTAAGTACAAATCCTGAAAATTTAAGATGGAGGATTAGGAATGAAAGTAGATAATTGTTGGGCGAACATAGATAAGAAAGAAGGCGGTCTTAACAGTAAGGTTAATATTTACTTTGATGAAAATGATACTGGTGCCAACAGAAGTGTCAAGATAAGGGTGTCTTCCAGGGACGGTAGCGTATCTGAAGAATGTACGTTAGTTCATAAAAAAAAAGAACAGGTAGTTTATAGAAATAAAAGACAGTCAGCTCTTTTCACAAAAGAAGGATGTAATTCTGAGACAGAGAAAGGGGAAGAGCTTGAGTACGTTGTTGAGGCCGGAAAATACACATCTATCATATCTCAGTCTGATGCTGATGACAAGGCTATGAAAGACATTGAACAAAATGGTCAGAACTGGGTTAATGAGCATGGTCGTTGTATAACCATATTATGGTACAATGTCAAGAAATCAAAGTCGTTTAGAAAGAACGATTGCGATCCTGATACCGAAGAAGGAAGTTTGGTTACGATGACAATCGAAGCCGGGCAATTTTCTTCTACCATAAGCCAAGAAGATGCTGACCGTAAGGCTGAAGCTGAGTTGAACGCCAAAGGTCAAGACTATGCTAATTCTCATGGTACTTGCAATACCATAAAATGGTACAACGACAGGAAATCCAAAATGTTCCAAAAGACAGATTGTGAGGTAACTGAAGTTGGATCTATGGTAGAGTATGTTGTAGAAGCCGGCCGCTTCTCTTCTTCTGTTTCTAAGGAGGATGCTAATCAGAAGGCTTTGGATGCCTTGGAAGCTGAAGGTCCAGGTTATGCTAATGAGCATGGTACATGTGAAACAAATTTATGGTATAACGTAGAGAAGTCAAAAGTATTTTATAAAAATGACTGTGAAGATGGATTTATCGGAGCGCCTTACACTTACACAGTAGAAGCCGGTAAATACACATCAGACGTAAGTCAAGAAGATGCTGATAAGAAAGCTCTTGATGATATAGAGAAAAACGGTCAGGATCAGGCAAACCTGAATGGAGAATGCGTTACTGATCCAAACTATTTCGTTGGAAAGGCTTCGGCTCGTGTTCAGAAAAATGATTGCGATGCCGAATCTCAGACCGGAAGCTTCGTTGATTTGACTGAAAAGGATCTTGCCGGATATCCAGATGCTTTTGTGTCAAGGGAAAGCCAGGAGGCGGCTAATGCGCTGGCTGAGGCCGCTATGGAAGAACAGAAACAAGATCTTGCTAATAAGAAAGGTACTTGCATAGATAAAAACCAATTTGTTGGTGTATATAGCAAGGTATTCACAAAAGACAATTGTGAAGGAGAAGGCGTAGGTTCGCAGGTAACGGTAGACCAAGACGATGTAACTGGTGGTCCTTTTACTTCATACGAAAGCCAGGAGGCGGCTAACGCGCTCGCTCAGGCTGCCGTCGAGCAGCAGGGCCAGGCCATAGCCAACCGGGACGGCCATTGTACGTGGACTGGTAAATACAGTGAGGAATTTACCAAAAACGATTGCAATGAAGGCCAGGTGGGGTCTAAGATTACCGTAACCGAACAAGATGTTGTTGGTGCTCCTTTCACATCTACCGTAAGTCAAGCTGATGCTAATAACAAGGCTCAGGCTGCTGTTAAAGAGCAAGGTCAGGCTATTGCCAACAATAAAGGTAATTGTGAAGATATGACTGTATATACCGGTCATTACAGCAAGAGATTCGTTCCCGAATGCGAGGCTTGTCATAAAGGTGTAGAGATGGAGGTTACGGCTGAGATGGTAAATGGAAGCCCTGTTACATCAACAGAAAGCCAGGATGCAGCAGACGCAGAAGCTCGTAGGATTGTAGAAGAAGGCGGTCAGGCTTATGTTAATAAGAACGGAACTTGTACACCATTAAGCACCGATCCTGTATGGGAGGACGTAGAACCGGAAGAACTTAGATGTAATGAAGGTAAGTCTCAGAAAAAGCAACGTGATACCAACGAATGTTCTGAAACTCACAATCAAGAACGTTGGGTAGATGGCGGGAATAAGGTTTGTAGCTGGACCGGTCATTATACAGAAACGTTCCAGAAAAACGATTGTGAGATACCGGATTCAGGAACGGAAGTAGAAGTAAGTGAAGCTGATGTTGAAGGCAATCCTTTTATTTCTTTCGTAAGTCAAGAAGATGCTGATAATAAGGCCAAGGAAGCTGTTAAGGCTCAAGGACAGAATATTGCCAACCAAAAAGGCAAATGTAGGTTCGTAGGCGTATATAGCAAGGAATTTACGAAAGACAATTGCGGATCATGTCAGCATGGCGTTCCGATGAGCGTAACACAAGACATGGTAGGTGGACCGTTCTATTCCAATGAAAGTCAGGAAGAGGCAAATAGGTTGGCTCAGGAAGCCGTAGAAGCCCAGGGTCAGGCTTACGCTAACAAGAACGGAACATGTGAAACGGACAACACCGATCCTGTATGGGAAGATTCGGAACCGCTCGAAACCAAATGTGAAGGTGGTAAATCTTATAAAAAACAGGTTAATACCAACGAATGTTATGGTGGAGAAAACGAACGATGGGTAGAAGGCGGAGATAAAGTATGTACCTGGACCGGAACATATAGCAAGGAATTTACAAAACAGTGTGCTGACGGCGGTGTCGGATCTAAGGTTACCATAGATCAGGATGATGTAACCGGCGGTCCTTTTACGTCTACCGTAAGTCAGGAAGACGCAAATAGCAAGGCTCAGGCTGCCGTCGAACAGCAGGGTCAGGCTCTTGCTGACGCGCAGGGAACTTGTACCTGGACCGGTAAGGCAAGTAAGGTCTTCACCAGAAACAATTGCGGAAGCTGCCAGCATGGTTCGTCTGTTACCGTAACCCAAGATCAAGTAGGTGGTCCATTTACATCCAATATCAGTCAAGCTGATGCTAATAAGAAGGCTCAAGATGCTGTAAATTCCCAAGGTCAGGCAGTAGCTAACAAAAACGGTGATTGCGTAGCTGATAGCACAACTCCTTCTTGGTCGGATACCGGAAGCACCCGTTGCGACGGTTGCACGTCTCAGAAACAACAACGTGACACCAATCCATGTTCTTCTTCTTACAACAACACAAGGTGGGTTAATGGAGGTGGAGAATCTTGTACAGACTGGTCTTATTACGGAACAGGAGACTGCGTAGGTCATACTCAGTACAATGCTTATCGTGATAGTTGCTCTGGTAGCGTAGATCGTCAATATTCTGTAAATTGTAGGAATTGTTGTAATTGTGGATCTTACGGTTCTTGGCAAGAAGCTGGATGTGGAAGCAATAGCAACAGCAATAAGGTAAAATACGTTCGTTACGATGATTGTGGAAATCAAGATGTAAAATACGAGCTTGAAGTTGGAAAATGTGGATATGCTCCATACGAATTTCAGTTCCATGATGGAAGAACGAGCAAGTCGAGGTCTGTAACTGGAGAATCTCAGGATATTGAAGAAGTTATCATAAGTACCAAAAGCGGTTCATACATAGGTTTTTCTGTTAAGTCAAAACCTGATTGGTGTTCTGTTGATTACAGAGATCAGACATCTGAAAGTATGAAGGCTGTGGTGACGTTATCTGCCAATACAACATCTTCTTCCAGATCTGGTGACATTGTTTTTGTTCAAAATGAATCTGGAAAGACAATTACTCTTAGTATTTCGCAGGCAAGACAAATGTTGTATAAGTTCACATTCGATGATAATACTACTTCAGATAAATCTTTATCTGTTCAAGCTGCATCTAATGATGCTCAATATACAATCAAAAGCACATTGAATGGTTCTTATCATGGTTTTGCCACTACGTCTAAACCTTCTTGGATTACGACTGAGTATAAAAATCAGGCTTCTGATAGTATGATTTGTGTTCTTAAGATAACTGCCAACACAAGTACATCTTCTTCTCGTACTGGATCCGTTGTGCTTACTCAAAATGACAGTGGTAAAACATTGAAAATAAATGTTACACAAGCTGCTGCTGAGGTCAAGCTTGTACCCGCTCATATCACATTGAAAAACGGTTCTTGGGCTACTTATAAGAAGAATAATGTTTCTTATAACCCTGGTGCCGGCAAGTGTATTGCTGGATTCGAGTGGACTGGAGATGAAAATGGAAATATACGAATTTATACTTGCGACATCAAGGTTGTAGATTCTAGTTACCGTGAGATACCTGGAGCTACTATAAGCATTGGAACTACAACCCGGAGAAAACAGCCTGGAAGCTCTTGTTCGTATTTCGGAGCTGTAGCGGGAGGTATATTGGCAGGATATGTTCATGTTGGAGATGAGAATAAGGATACTACATGGTATATACGAACTATAAACGTATCCTATGATGGCAAATTGTATAAGAGTGCTACTGTTAGACGATTTGAAAAAACAGATATTTCCAAGAATGGTGGTATATTTAATGTCTATAATGAGTCACCTGCTTCTTACAACTTTATCGTAGATGGAGCTGAGTGCGGTGATGAGAGAGGAACTTTAAAATACTCTTATTCTCAGATGAATCTTAATCCAGTATAATTAACAAGGGAGGGGATTTAGTTCTCTCCCTTGAATGTTTTTTGGATTATATTATTTTGTTTTAAGTATTGTCCATTAGAATAAAAATGATTAATATTGCATATCATTCAATTTTAAAATTTTAGTATCATGGCTTGTAAAAAGAAAGCTCGTCAGGGTGGTGAAGTCGATAAGAAAGACAAACCTAAAATGCGCCAAGGCGGTAGTGTTGGAGGCAAGATGAAAAGAAAGAAGACGAGCACTAAAAAGTGATTGAAAACCAGGGGAAGGTGCTGATCGCCTTCCCCATTTTAGTAACATAACAACAACATATTATGAGCAACAATTTTATTAGTAAAGGGCAAAGGAATGTCTGTGTGACGTTTGTGAAGTATTATCCTGTGTTGATGCAGGTTATTATGTTAGCCAGCATTTTTGATGAGTTTTATCCTTTTAGTATCACTAATTGGCTGTATCCGATATTAGGTCATTCTCTATCATGGGACCTATTTCATATCTGTGTAGAATGGGTTACGGTTAATATTGAGATGCCTATTGAACACAATATCGTAGTGTGGTCTGTTATGGCTGTTACTCTTTTGATAATCATTGCCTCTATTGTTTTAAGATTTAAAACAGGATGTTTTGAAAATGAAAGAAATTCTGACAGAGACGCTGCGTAAAAGCGGTGCGGCGGTATGCGATAAGATAAAGGAGATGTTTTTAAGCGGGGAATGCGATCATCTCACAGCCAACGATCTTGAGACATGGACGCAGCTTGCTAATCCGGCTAAGTACTATACCGGAGAAGAGGCTGTTTCTTATCTTAATGTAACTTCTAAAAGATTTTATGAATATCGGAAGGCGAAGTTAGTTCCTGATCCGGTTAAGATAAAGGGATTCCCTAAACCTTTATATACGAAAGTTATGTTGGATGATGCTATAAAAACCATATCCGGCATGAGCGAAAGAGAGATTTATATGAGGATCTTGAATGCTAAATCAAGAGAATCCAGAGCAAAAGAAAGGAGGGGAGTATGATTACAAATGGTGAATTTGTATCAAGAGTCATAAATGGCATTCATGCCCTTGATAAAGACTCCCATGTTAGCCGGAGATGGATATTGAATATCGGTAGAACCAAAGCCGAATCTTATACAGCCCAGAGGTGGGATGATGGGACGTTACTTGGCGACCACCGGCTCCTAACTTACGTTACTTGCCTGGAGATGATTGAAGTTGATAAAATAGTTTGCTGCGATGCCGAATTTGCGTTATGTAATACACTTATGCGTTCAAAGTATAAACTTCCAGGACTTCTTTATTCTGCTCTTAGACCGGCTATTACTAAGGTGACTAACGTAGATAACACTATATTTTTTAAGTTCGCTGAAATAAAGTCGTATCGTAATGAACAAAAAAGACCGTATGCTAAATACGTTAAAGAACGGCGTCCTTTTTATTATGTAGAAAACGACTATATTTATATACCGGATTTCCATATAGAGCTTATTAACGTAGAGTTCTTTACAACAAGAAGAAAGAAGGCGCTGGAGTTAATGGCCTGCGATCCTACACCTAAAGGGTGCGAGTCTGAATGGGAATACGAATTTATCTGTCCTATCAAGCTAATTGAGTATGTGGTAGCAGAGACGATAAAGGAAGTAGCGTTCAGGCTACAGATTCCTGTCGATGAAAATCCGAATCTTGATTCCAATCAGAAAAGTCAAATTGTTCAATAACAAAATATTATTTATCTTTATTTGGGTCTTAGTTGTGAAACCAAGACCCATTTTTATATAACTTAGTGACATGAAAAGAACATCAATACAATCACCGTATTTTGCAGCTTACTACCATCGTCTTATGAAGAGAAAGAATGGTTTTAAGAAAGGCATGATAAGAGACAGAGGGGAGGTTTTAAGACTGTTGTCTATTATATGGAAAACCGTATCAGAACATTATGTGGAAGCTGATGCCGGTGTTTACGTAGACAACGTAGGATACTTATGCCATGTACTTATACCGGGGCAGCGCTTTGCCGTCAGACGGGACCTGGACATCGTGAGCAGGCTCGGAACCAACGGCTACCTCTACAACCACCTGGCTATGGATTTCGCAGACTCTAAAAGATATTACCATTTTGTAATACAAGATAGCTTGAAAAAGAAGTTAAGGGTTAAAATGAATAAAGGACGAAGATACCGATTTATGTACAATGAAATACTTGCTAAAAGAAGAGTGTTTAAAGATTTCCAGATTAAGAGAGTTTTCGAAGATCGAGAACTCAATCATAGGAACATGTAAAAAAAAATATAGCGATTACCCTTTATTGATATAGGTTAATCGCTATATTTGCATATCCGTCTACCTTCTCAGGCTGGCGGATATAAAAAGTAAAATTCCTATTATGGGAACAAATGTAAGCAATTTTCAAAACAATGCGAAGAACAGTAACATTATTTTGACGTCAGAATCCAACGAAATGGAATTTAGCAAAGAGGTTAAAACCGTATCATCTTTCAAAAATTCAGATTTTGGAGAGCTAAAAATTATTATCATTGACGAAGAACCGTATTTTATAGGATCTCCTATAGCTTCATTTTTAGGGTACACTAATCCAAGAAAAGCGATAAGGGATCATGTAGATGAAGATGATAGGCTAATAATGAAAGTGCCTGATACTCAAGGGTGGAACGAAACGTTCCGTCCCTACACTCCAAACACTAAAATACTGATAATCAATGAGTCTGGATTGTATAGCCTAATTTTTGGATCAAAGATGGATTTTGCTAAAAAATTCAAGAAATGGGTAACATCTGAAGTTCTTCCCTCTATAAGAAAAACCGGCTCCTATTCTATAACACCGAAAGACTATCCGTCTGCATTGAGAGCATTAGCTGACGAGATTGATGCCAAAAATAGAGCCATAGCCGAGAGAGCACAAGCAGAGGCGGAGAGACAGCAGGCGATAAAGACCATAGAAGAGCAGCGCCCTGATGTGGAGTTTGCAGAGTCGTTCAAGAAAGTTGACCATGAAAATATGTGGTTGATTCGTGACATTGCGAAGAAGCTTGAACAAAATGGTATTATCATCGCCGAAAAGAATCTTCGTTTGTTTCTTGAGGAAGTCAAGTTCATGTTCAGAAATGGGCAGGGTAGATGGGAGTTATACAGTGATATTGTCAAAAATAAGTTTGGTGTTTATCGATCTTACTTTGTGGATAAGTACTCCGGTGAAAGGATCAATCAGCAAACAATATACATGACTGGTGCCGGATATGAAGTTACGCTCAATGGTATAAAAGGGAAATGTAGAAGCACGTTTCTAAAGTACGGTAAATTCGAAGACTCTAACTTTTGAATCTTCAAAATAGGACATTAACTATATTATCAATATCTTTGTGGAGGTCAGGTTCGTTTCCTGTCCTCCATTTTTTTTAAAAGTAATGACGATAGAAGATTATATCATAGAGTTAAAATCGTCTTTAAGATCATTCGACAAGCGTGATCTGATAGATGAAGTATCCATCTACAAATGGGTAGAAATCGCCCTGAAGAAGTTTGGAGGCGATATTACTATGCGTAAAGAGGCGGTAGTGGACGTCAAGCGAGGACAGGCTCGTATGCCGGGAGATTACTTTGATCTTATTCTGGCATTTAAATGCGATTTCAAGGGATATGAGGTGCCAGAAGGTGATAGGGTGATACCAGAGCTTCAAAATACAATAGCGTGGAAAGAACGTACCGAAAGAAGTTATAGGTGGTGTTCTTGTGATGAATGTTGTAAAGACGAATGCGAGAAGGTGATAGTTGAAAAATTTTATATCAACACCCACGATCGCGATCATGAAGTTCGTTGCTATTATGACCGGCCTGTGATGTTAGGTCTTGCTAAGCCTATGCTTCGTGATTCTTGTTTAAGTAAATGCCGGAATAAGGTAGTAAAGGATAGTCCGTATGAGATAAATATCGTAAACGGATTCCTGTATGCTAATTTTGATGGTCCTATTTACATGCAGTACCGGTCTCTTCCTTTTGACGGGGAATCTAACATAATTATACCAGACACGCCGCAGGGTCTGGTCCTGGATTATGTCGATAATTTTGTGAAGATGAGATTCTTTGAGGAACTGATGTATAATGCCGAAGCTCAGGGTGCAGCCGACTTATTTAAGTTATATGCACAGCAAGATTTGGTTAAGCTGAAAAATGCTAAGACCGAACTTAAGATGATGGGTATGACATTGAAAGGCATGTACGAACCTCTTAGACGGCGCCGTGCTGAGTTTGAGATATATACTAAGGCGTATCCTGTAATTGACAATATACTTAAATTGGTATGACAGAAGTAGTTCTATTTATATACTTGCTTGGTGTTATTGTGTCTATAATTGTTTGGTCAATCAGACAATTCAAAGGAGAGGCGAGTTTGATAGAAACAATGTACTGCCCGATAGTATTTTTGTTGAGTTGGATATATGTATTTGAAATATTTAAAATGAGATAAAATGTTAGAAGTTCAAGCAAGCGAAATAGTAACCGCCGACAAAATGAGAGGCGTAGGACCGGCAAATATCATCTTCACAGCCGGACCGAATCCGGTGGCCGAAGATCGCCGTGGTGTAGCTAAGGTAACGGCTGGTGGAGAGAGTAAGAACGTTACAATCACACAAGCTGCCGGCGAGCAGGTCGTTGTAATTCCTGAGTTCGATTATCTTGTTCTTAGGTACGGATGGGAATCGGAAGATGGTTCCGATTTTGATACTGCAACCGGTTTTACCAACACAGGCATATCAAATGTGGATAATAAATACGTTGGATGGAGTAAGCAGTGGGCTACTACCCAACAACAGGTAGGTGATTACCTTATTTATGGTGGTGATAACATGCAGTCAGGACTCGAAGGGGCACTTATTAAGATGAAGACCTTGCTATCAGCGCCGGGCATGGACGAGTCGGAACCTAATATCAATGCCGATATCTATGGTAATTGGTATGGGAATAGAGGGCGAGGAAATGTCGTTGTGTCTTTTACAGCCTACCTTGGAGGAGAGATGGTTAAACAAGGATTTAACTTCATTAACGAAGGCGGTGAAGAAGTTTACTCCGACAGCATCACTACCAACGTTTCGGCTCATGGTGAAACCAATTACCAAAATATAAAAGGTCTGTACACTAAGATGGGTACGATGGTTTATAATAAGGAAAAGCGTGATTGTGTTATTGTTATAGGTTAAGGTGATGGAAGGTCCTTGGGATAAATACAATAGGATTAAGGAGGTGTTTTACCGGGATTTTGTTTATGATTCCAGCTACACAGAGCAGGCCTCGTGCATTCCACTGTCGTCGGTGAAGGACGGGGCAGGCTGGGTGGGAGACGGTACCATCAACCTGGCTTATTATCTTCAGTTCCTTTATACGGAAATGATTCTTGGTAACAAGACAGAAGATGATGTTCGTAATGCCATACTGGTGCTTACCCGTCTTGCTGATACTACTTATGATCTTTTTTTTAATAGCAATAAAGGTATTTATTTCAAATTCGAAAAAGGATTTTTCTTAAGAGACGATATCCATAGCGAAGATGCTAACAAGTTTGGTCTTTCCAAAATAAGTTCCGGGTACACTAATGGTATAGAGTTGAAAGACGAAGATCCATGTTTCTCCCCATTCACTTCACAAGATCAGATCTGGAATCTGGCTCCGATATTAGCTTTCTTGTCAGAAAAAGGATTTGAAGAAGCCGGGCAAGTAGGATACGATATTTTTGAGTACGTTATTAGAAACAGACACAAGATATACAATCCTTATTACAGCGCCTTGCTTCATCATTGGACATTCCTTCCTGATATGGATACCGATAAGGTCAAGCCGTGGGATAGGGTTAGCAACCGGAATAAGAATCTTAAATACAAAGTTAAGGTTAAGAGAGGGGCTAACAATTGGTACTTCTCTGGAGGGTTCAGATGGGCTTTTAAGAAGTTTGGAGGCGAGTGCAGTACATTCTGGCATTGCCTATGGTATAAGCCATTTATATTCTTAGCAGATAGAGTATATCATCCATACGTATGTAAATGGTTTGGTATTAAGGTTAAAAACAATTCTTATTATTGTCTTGGATCTACAAATGAAAAATCATGGTACGGTCCTAAGTTTAGAAAGAGGCTGGTTAATAAGTTTAACAAGTCTTTGGAAGGGGGAGAGCTATTTATGCCTCACCTGGTTTTTCTTCATGGGTGTGAAGACGTTGATAGAAGCAGCTTAGAGTCCTACCTTAAGGAATGGGAATGGGATGGAGTTAATTCTCCTATTGAGTTTTTGACTTTGTACAATTGGTATAAAATATTTTTTGGAAATGAAAATATATTATAAATCAAAAATAGCTAAGTTATTTACGTTCATTGACGGCTACAAAACAATTATGTTATTTGGAGCCGTATTTACCGAACGTGATGCTATATCACTGAAGGCCGAATATCATGAAGAGTCGCATTGTAATCAGTATCATACAATGTTTTGTTTTGGTATGTTCGTGTCTTTGCTTACAATAGGATTGTGTCTCTTATTCGGTAATGTAGGATGGTGGATGCTGTGGTTGTCTCTTATTCCGATATTTTTATACTATTCATGGTATTTAATTGAGTACCTGATTAGGTTGTGCATATATCGCGATCATGATAAGGCATATCATAATATCGTATTTGAAAGAGAAGCCTTCGACTTAGAAAAGTATTGGAATCGGCATGATGTTTTGAGGAAGGAGTCGGAAGGGTTTAGTTTCCTCGGTTATTATAGGAAGGAGTATCATTATGAGTAGGAGAAGATATTTTGAAGAACGAAGATCTGGTAATGGAGCTATTTATCATTGTGTGGAAACAGAAATCGAGCCTGGAGATAGGATCAGGTTATTTAATTTAATGAATAAAATCAAATCCGATACAATTAGCCAGGATAAGATAAATAGCGTATTGAATCAACTTAGAGAAGGAACGGCCTTTAATATTCATACTCATAGTTCAGTTTCTTTTTCGTTTTCAAGCACCTCTACCGGTTACGAACCAATGGCAATATGGATTAGATTTGACCCGTATCCTGCAAGTGAACAACAGGGTATTATATACAAGTTTCAGATAAATGACCAGAGGTACGTTTTTATGTTTTCTAATAGATACGATGGAATGAGAGATCTTATTAATAATGCAGATGAAGATGTTGATTGTATTACTTCTGCAAAAGAGAAGGGTAGTATGTATCGCAATGATTCTTTTTATATATATGTGTAAATTATGAGGAGAAGATTCGAATTTAACAATAATTATTTAACAGGTGATTTTCATAAAGCTATGGCGTAAGGTTTTGTTATTCCAGTAGCTTCTGTTGTGTGAGTTAGTTCTTCTTTTGCTATCTTTGTGACAAACAGTTATAAAATGGCAGCAGAAGATAACAGAAACATAGCGGTTCCTCAAACAGGTATGAACCGAGATCTGCATCCGTCGAGTCTTACGGATCAGCATTATACGTTTGCCTTGAATGCCAACATCGAATCCGAGGATGGTAATGTTGGGATGAGATCTAATGAGCACAGTAATCTTAAATGCATTGATTTCGATGGATTTAAGGTTATTGGTTACAAGAATGATCTTACTTCGGGCAATATCTATTTTTTTATAACAAATCCTGAAACAGGCGTATCTAAGATAACTTATTTCAAGCCTGAATCCGATACAAGTATCTTATCCGACTCCGATATAGAATCTATGGTAGAAGGATCGGAGTCGTTGTGTTCTGGCATGAAAACTTTGCTGGAAGACAACGAGCAAGATCCGTGCCTCAATTTCTCTATCTATCATCCTATAAAAACCATAGAAATAAAGACAGAGAAGTGTGGTAAGTGTATTTACTGGACTGACGATTATAATCCCCCCAGGTATGTTATTGTAGACAAGGCTCTGACTCCTGATGATGAAGGTGATATATGGTATCATTATCATGGGTATAAGATATGCGATAAAGAATACGATAGGGACAAATTCATGCAGGAGAATGGTTGTTTTCTGGCATGTGATAAACTTAGGGTGTTTCCGCTACTGGACCAGCCATGCGTAGAGCCGGTACAGATAGAGTACGGGGGCAGCCTACGTGCGGGCGTGTATCAGTTTGCTGTGGCCTTGTGCGATGAATTTGGTAACGAGAAAACTAACTATACTTCATTAACTAACCCTGTTCATGTATTTGATGAGCAATATATCAGGATAAATGATGGTAAATGGGGAGAAAGAACTAATCTTGGTATAAGACTTAAGGTGTCTAATCTGGATAGGCAAGTCAGCCATTACAAGGTGGCTGTTATTCAGAATACTGTAGGATACAATGGCGAAACACAACCTGTAGTGGATTATTTTATAGAAGGTATTCATCCTATTACAGAGAAGACCATATACTATTATTCTGATCTTAATAATAAGAGGACAACATTTGAACATATTTCTTTAAAAAGAGCCATATATAATACATCAAGAGGAATAGTGTCAGTCGGAAACCGTCTTCTTCAATATGGTCTTACGGCAGAAAAAGAATGGAATTTACAGCCTGTAGTTTCTCTTATGGGGCATTTTCTAAAATGGCAGGCGTCGGTAGCTCACGAAGACCTGTATAAGGATGGTAATGCTTGCTCGTTGTATGTGGGATACATGAGGAATGAAGTATATCCTTTTTCTATCTCGTTTAAGACATCCACAGGATATAAAACTCCAGCATTCGTTCTTGTTCCCCCACCTTATGATAAGGCGAGAGAGGAAATGAACAAAGACAGTATCCCATACCAGTCTATAAACGCATATGCTCCGGATTGCTCAGGTGTTGATAGGAAATATGTATGGCAGTATAGCAATACGGCAGGAGATGGGGTATTGATTGACGACGATGCGGTTGTTATAGATGAA
>ULIY01013149.1_pt1 | contig 17033 bp, 19 predicted proteins | sample 1950511 | NCBI WGS metagenome assembly ULIY01 (sample SAMEA4835453, study PRJEB28245) | human gut metagenome | biome: gut microbiome; material: fecal sample | place: Denmark | collected 2008
CTAAAATTAAAGTCAGCGTAATAGCTGCAAAATAATAAAGAAAAAAGTGCCGGAAATTCGCATTTTCCACTGCGATGCTCCGGCACTTTTTTTGTTTTCCGTAATTTCGTAGAAAGACTTTGCTTGTATTTTACTCTGCCGCCAATACCTCATAAACTTCCTTAAAGGATTGTTTTGGCTGATACAATTCCGTAAACAGACCACAGTATGGTCCGTTCATTTTGTAGCTGTAATCTGCCGTTGACAGATATGGTGCGTCAAACAAGCCCCAAATGGAAAGGCTCGTAATCGGTCCGGTCTTTCCTGCTGCCTGTGCCGCCTTGTTAATATCCACATATGTCTGCACGAGTTTCTTGTAAAAGGCTGCATGCTCCGGCTCTGCATCATTATCGTAATTGCGGACGGCAAGTTCTGTTACGTGAACTTCAACATTATTTTCTGCAAATTTCTCAATCGCATTTTTCACTAAGGTAATGTCATTGTCGTTCATACATCCACTCTGCTGTCCATAGCCACCGATGTAACTCTGCATACCAATTCCATCGCAGAGCTTCAGGTAACCGCCATTTCCATCGGATGCAAAACTGTTGACACTCTTTACCAGTTGAATAATGGCATCTCTCTTATTTGCGCCGTAGGTTGCAAACGTGTTATAATCATTGTAGAACAGTTTAATGTTTGTCTTACTGTTTGCCGCCTGTAATTTTGCTCTTGTCTCATATGCATACCGGAACGCAAGCTCCACATAATCACTGCCAATGTAATCGTAGAAAAGATTCGTCTTGCCACCGCGAACCTGCCGTACATGACGCACATCATCATCCGCAAATTCACCCGCATTGTCGGCAACCGCTTCATTAACAACATCCCAGCAGTAAATCGCGCCCGGATATTTTTCTTCAAAATGCGTCATTACTTCATCAATATACATCTTCAGACGATTTTTCATGACGTCTGCGCTGACATAAGCACCATCCTTCTTATAGCCTTCGCGGAAAAACCAATCGCACATATCGGCATCCCAGGTAAGCACATGACCGCGAATGGATAATCCGTTTTCAACCGCATACGCAACCATCGAATCTGCCTTTGTAAAGTTCATAACTGCCGGTGAATTTTCATCCACATATGCATTTTGTGAAGCAGACTGGCTCAAAAGCGAATACGCCTTCATTTCATTACTGAACGTCGTACTGTTAAAATGATACTTAATGAGTTTGGTAAGCTCAGTATTTTTCAGTGCCGCCTCATTGATATTTGTTCCAAATTTGAAACCATATTTCTCACCGAGAGACGCAAGCGATTGATACGATTCAATTGCCTCCGTCGCATCTTTTTTCCCTTTGTTCTCCATAACAACAGATGTAATCTGAATGTATTTCACCGCCTCTGTAGAATTCTGAACAACCAAATAAAGTGCCGTCTGTCCGCTCGGGTAAGCATCTAACTGTAAGCCCTGCTCCTTACCGCTCTGCATACCATTGGCATCAACAAAACCAGCCCAGTCGCTGTTTTTAACTGACAACTTAATCGATGCGCCACCTGTATTTTCAATAATATTTTTGTTTGCATCCAAAAGGTTGATTGTAACATTTACCTGTGTAAAATCCGATACTTTGTGTCCGGATGCCGTAATCAGTGGAAGCAGGTTATAAACCGTTCCATTCCACACACTCGAATACGCAGAAGAATTAATAAACGTATTGTCAATTGCAAGCGTCACTTTCTCCGTCGCCGGATTCTGGGTCGGTGCAGCCGTTGGTGTCTGAGTCGGTACCGTTGTTGGTGCCGTAGTCGGGGTCGCAGTCGGCTTCTGCGTTGGCACCGCAGTCGGGGTCGCAGTCGGCTTCTGCGTTGGTGCCGTAGTCGGAGTTGCCGTTGGGTTCTTTGTCGGCTCTGTAGTCGGAGTCGCAGTCGGCTTCTGCGTTGGCACCGCAGTTGGGGTCGCAGTCGGCTTCTGCGTTGGCACCGCAGTCGGGGTCGCCGTTGGACCTGCAGTTGCTGTCACTGCCGGCTTCCTTGTTGGCTCTTCTGTCGGCTCTTTCACAGGCTCCGCAGTTTTTACCACAGAGGAAGAATCCCCCGGATTTACTACCGCAGGTTCTTGTGTATTCACCGGTGGAACAACGGTAGTTCCTGTCTTTTTCTTAACCGTAACTTTGCACGAAAGTTTATACATTTTCCATCCTGCTTTTACCTTCGCTGTCACCGTAGCTTTCCCTGCTTTTTTGGCAACTAACTGAACTGACTTTTTCGTCTTTTTCTTCAGGATAACAACCGATTTTTTGCTACTTTTCCACACCACTTTTTTTACTGCTTTTGCATTTTTAATTGTTACTTTTTTCTTAGTCCCAGCCCACATGGTAATACGCTTCTTGCTTAACTTTGGTTTCGCTGATTTAGCACTTGCAGGCATTGTAAAAACACTCGAAATACTAAGTGCTGTTACCGTGAGAAGTGCCATCGCCTTTTGACTTTTTCTCTTCATAGAATGACTCCTTTCATTCCTCTCAAAACTCTCTAACTTCATTCTAATACTTTGTGGGAATTATACAACGAACATTCTATAAAATTACTATTAGTTTTTAGTATCTTTTGTGTGTTATTTTTTATGTGATTCCTTCTAATCAATGCGTATTGTCTGCATACCACTCAATATGATTGACAATTTGCAAAATCTTTTTAGCGCTCTCAATTGATTTTGTAATACGCTCTACATCATTTTTGTGAATCAAGCCCTTTTTCGCAGAGTCCGGCACAGACTCCGTCAATTCCTGCAGCGATTGATTTACGCGTTCCACCATCTGACTTACATCTTCAATCAACTTCTCTACCTGTTTTGGAAGTGAAACTCTCTGCGCTTCTCTCTGCATTCTATTACACAACTGATTCATGGAAATTTTCAAAAAATAAGTATCTGTCAGCTGGTCAGCAACAACCGAAAGAATCTCCTCAATAATTCCGGCGTCCACATTTCCCATCGAAATCATAACTTGAAAGCGTTCACAACACTCATCAATTTTCTCCTGACTATAACAAATTCGCTCAACAAGCCGAATCAGCAAATCTACTTCTTCCTCGTCATTAATTTTAAAATCCGCATCCTTTAACTGCACTCTTTCCTGTTCTGCCTGCGGTATCAATTGATAACAATCAATTTGCTTTTCTTTGCAAAGATTCCAGAGCACTCGCTTGCAAACAGCATCCGTTTTTCCACCAAAGGTAAGCGACTTCACACATGGAAATCCGGCATACGCAGACTGCAAATCATATTCCACACAAATACCATCAAATGTATTTTTTGCAGACGTTATCTGAAAAGGCAGGTTTCCCTGTCGAAGATTTTCAATTTGTTCAATCGCCATTTTTTCTTTTTGACATGGAAAATACTGATAAAGAGGCGCCCCTTTTTCCTGCCTCATTTTATACTTTTCAAGCCATGTTTTTTTCGAGAGGGCAAACACTGTCGTTTTTTCTTTTTCCGCATCCACAAATTCATCAACCCGTTGACATCCATACGCCTGTGCCGTCTGCATCGATGGGAGATTTGTGCTATTCATATAAGAATAAATCGTCTGAAACGGCGTATGTGTAAAAGCCCAGTCTCTTACGGCAATTGCTGCTTCTTTTGCATATCCTTTTCTCTGATATGTTTTTTGAATATGGTAACCAATTTCCGGCTTAATCGTATTTCCAATCGGTTGCAGTGTGAGCCCGCAGTCACCAATCATTTTTCCATTTTCTTTTAGGCACACAGCCCACAATCCAAAACCAAAAATCTGGTACCGTTCCTGATTTTTTTCAATCCATCCACGGACTCTTTTTTCATCAAAAGTATACGGATAATGCTGCATAATATCCGAATCCGCAAGCACACAATATAAGTCATCAAAATCTTCTTCGTTCATCTCACGAAGAATTAAACGCTCCGTCTCAATTTGCATAATACACCCTCCATTATTTCAGCTCATATTTCCAGACACCATCTTCTCTGCGGTAATGAAATTCATTGATATCTTCTTCTAAAAATACGCGAAGCATATCATCCATTCCATTCGCAAGTTTTCCCTTTTTCATCTCTTCTAACGGCATCCACTTTACTTCCCCTTCATGTGAGGATTTGAGTTCACCGCTGAATTGATTTGTTTTATAAAAAACAACAAGATACCTTGAGCCGTCATCCCGCAGCCAGTCTTTTGTGCCACAGATTCTCGGCTTTTCTATCGTGAGTCCGGTCTCCTCATAAACTTCACGAATAACTGAATCCACAAACGATTCGCCCTTCTCAATATGTCCGCCCGGAAATGTAAGTCCTGACCACTTTTTATCCACTTTGTCCTGAACCAAAACATTTCCCGCATCATCGTAAACCATACACATATTCGTTAATGTTACTGTCTCCGTCCTCATCACTTTCTCCTCTCCTTTATTGTGCTAATCGTAAAATCCATTTCTATGGCAGACTTCATGAATTGTTTCCGCAAATATCGACCTAGATTTCTTGTCACTGTCCGTATTATAATTCTTCTTATCCAGATATATCTCTCTAACTTCCTGCCATAATTGATTATCTTTACAAAATTCTATCTTTTCAGGGAGACAATAAAATCCTTTTGTTTGTTCTTCCCACGTATAATTTTTTCTTTTCTTATTGTAACGTATGTACTTCTGCTGATTGTTACCATAATCATTCACAATTGCAAAATCACAACTATGACGAATCCTAGAATTTTTTCTATCTTTCACTTTAATTGTAAAAACTCTCGTACTATCCTCGCAAAAATCATATCCGTACTTTCTAGCATACTTGTTGAATGCACACATAAGTTTGTTTTTAATTTTTTCTGCCTCGAAATCCTTGTCATCGTCATTTACCATGATATTTACATCAAAATCAAAACCGGCATTACTCTTTACATCCCACGTTACCATATTTCTTTGTACACTCCCAACAAATTTATACTGAAAGGTAAAACTATCTCGAACTTCATCCTGCACCTTGTGTATTAGTTCCATAAGCTGTTTTTTTGCCGGTTTAAGCTCTTTTTTTGCTACATACTGAAAATGATACATATTTTTCCTCCTTTTATCCCCATACCTTCCCATTTAACATCTTTGCTAAATCATTACAACATATCAGAAAGATTTATGTTTGTCAAGTCCTCTTTGTTTTATCTAGCTTTGAAAAGTATCTTATTTTACCGGTGCCGTATATCTGCATTTCGGATAATTACTGCATCCATAAAACTTGCCATATTTGCCATTGCGTAAGACTAACGCGCCCGCACATTTTGGGCACATTCCTGATTTCTCTTTCTGCTTCTTAACATATTTTGCTTCTTTTATTTCATTCACGTGTTTACGCGCATCCGTCCTGGTACTCATATAATTTGTAAGTATTGCTAGAATCTTATCCATATCCTCTCTCGAAAGAACCGATTGAACAGAAAGTTTTTTGACCGTCTTTGTAACTGCACCCCACTTCACAACCTGCGATTTTGTTGTCTTTATTTTTAGCACAGCATCTCCAGGAAAAGTCACAATTGAGAAAACCGGAATATTTTCATAACCATGACTTTGAAGCAAGGCATTTAACGCCTTTACATGCGCATAATTCTGATATATGGGATTCATAAATGAATATTTGTGACCGTAAATGTTCTGTGTCCACTTTGCCGAAGACTCCGAACCATAAATCTGTCCTTTATAATTCTTGGTTTCAATTGAAAATATACCGTAAATTGAAACAACCACATGATCAATCTGCGTTGTACGTGTATTTCCACCCTCTGCACTCAACAAAACATCATTAACTACCTGATACTTATTTTTGTCCAACTTTTTTAACAACATACTTACCGTTGCTTCACCCATTTTCCCTTTTATCCTCGGCTTAATAATGGTTACTAACGCAGAAAGCACCATTAATGCAATTATCCATATATATATTTTGTCCATATACTATTCCCCCTCATTATATTCTCATCCCAATTTTTCACTCCACTCATTTTCCTTAAAACCAACAAGAATTGCTTTATCTCCAATAACCAGTGGACGTTTGACAAGCATTCCATTGGTTGCCAGCAATTGAAGCTGTTCGTCTCCGCTCATTGTCGGAAGCTTATCCTTCAACTTCATCTCCTTGTATAGCAATCCGCTTGTGTTAAAGAATTTTTTTTGAGGAAGCCCACTTTTAGAAACCCATTCTTTTAATTCATCATACGATGGATTTTCCTCCACAATATGACGCTCTGTGTAATTTAAATGATGCTCGTCCAACCACTTTTTTGCCTTTTTGCAGGTTGAGCATTTGGGATAACATATGAATAACATAGATTCACCTTCCTTGTATTATTTTGTCCGTCCCCTTATATCTAGCACTTTAACAGCGCTTAGCTGACATTTTATCACAACACTGCAATAATCATATCACCAAAATATGGTTTTCGCAATATCCTGCGTCGAGCTTTGCACCAAAACCATCCACCCTTCTTTTCGATTTTAACGTACAAAAATTTCCGGCACATACATTCATGTACCGGAAATCTTTTTCATCGTCTGTTTTTAATTCTATTATTTACCTACATGAAATGCATCCATACCCGGGTACACTGCGCTAGCACCTAATTCTTCTTCAATGCGGAGAAGCTGGTTGTATTTTGCTACACGCTCGGATCTCGAAGGAGCACCTGTCTTAATCTGACATGTATTCAGCGCTACCGCAAGGTCTGCAATAGTTGTGTCCGCTGTCTCACCGGAGCGGTGGGAAGAAATGGCTGTATATCCTGCATTGTGCGCCATCTTAATAGCCTCCAATGTTTCTGACACCGAACCAATCTGGTTTAATTTAATCAAAATGGAGTTACCCGCTCCCATTTTAATACCCTTGGAAAGTCTCTCTGTATTTGTAACAAAAAGGTCATCTCCTACAAGCTGAACCTTATGACCAATCTTTTCAGTCATCTTCTTCCAGCCTTCCCAATCTTCCTCATCCAAACCATCTTCGATAGAAATAATCGGATACTTGTCAATGAGAGATTCCCAATGTGCAATCAGCTCATCCGAAGTAAATTCTTTACCGGATTTTGGCTGCTTATAATAACCAATTCCTTTTTCCGATTTCCATTCAGAAGAAGCTGCATCCATAGCAATCATAAAATCTTTTCCCGGTTCAAATCCGGCAGCCTTAACAGCCTCCAGAATTTTCTCAATAGCTTCTTCATCGGAAGTAAGTTTGTTTGGTGCAAATCCACCTTCATCACCAACCGCTGTTACATCTCCCATATCTTTAATCAGAGATTTCAACTTATGGAAAACCTCTGCACACCAGCGAAGCGCTTCTTTAAACGATGGCGCACCAACCGGCATAATCATAAATTCCTGCGTATCAACAGCTGAATCTGCGTGAGCACCACCATTTAAAATATTCATCATAGGTACCGGAAGACGGTTGCCGGAAATGCCACCCAAAAAGCGGTACAACGGAATGTCTAACGCAATCGATGCCGCTCTTGCTGTTGCAATTGACACAGCCAAAATCGCATTGGCACCAAGTTTTGATTTGTCTTTCGTACCATCTGCATCAATCATCGCCTTGTCAATGGCATAAATATCAGACGCATCTAAACCGGTAAGAACCTCATTAATCACAGTATTGATGTTGTTGACAGCTTTTTCAACACCCTTGCCAAGATAACGTTCCTTGTCTCCGTCTCTCAGTTCCAGTGCCTCAAACTCACCGGTAGACGCACCACTTGGAGCGGTACCTCTTCCCACGGTTCCGTCTACCAAAGTCACCTCTGCCTCCACCGTCGGATTGCCTCTCGAATCCAAAATCTCACGTCCAACTACCTTTTCAATTTCCAAAAAATTCATCGTAACACTATCTCCTTTTCCGCAAAATAATAGTACTCCCCGCAAGAATTTCATTCAATTCTGCATAGGATGCGTTCAGGATTCACAACCTAATACGAGGAGTCCACATGATTTATTCACTTTTTGGTTAGTCTTGTCTAACCTCTTTTATATTACTGAATTTTGGGGTAAAAATCAATAGGTAAAGGTGAGAGTTTTTATCAAGTTTGTGGGGGGTTATATTAAAAATAATTTCTTTAGAATATTGACTTATTTTTTCCATATGCTATACTATAAATAAGCTAACTCGTGATGGATCAGGCTGGGTTCCCGAATGGGAGTAGGTGTAAACCAAGAATTCCTTTGCCCCTGGGGTCAGCTTATTTTTTTGCCTTTTTTAAATTTTCCACTATATTTTTAGGGTCTTTCAAAATCTCCCCCACAATTAATTCAATAGCTTGCATTGAATATGTATATGATGGTTGTGCATATTGTTTATGTACATAGCAGTACCTCTCATTCTCTTTAATTCCATATACCTTTGTAAATAACCCGAAAATATATTGATTAATTTCAATATCAATACCTGCCGACTGCAATCTACGATTAATTTCTTTTAGCGCCGTCTTCATTGTGTATTTGTGGGTATTGTTAGGATCTTTCAATTCTCTAATAATCTTAACTCCAGTTTCTGCGTTCTTATCAATATGTACAAACGAAGTGGCTTGATTTTTATCTTTTGTAATAAAATGCAAATGCTCAATTTTAATAGCAAATCCCTGATTATTATCCTCAATCATTGGTCTTAATTGTTCATCTATTGTAAGCATCTTATTTGCAATTTCCTCTGGATATTTTGCTCTTATTACATTTTCATCAAGTGCTTTCATGCTCACAGCAAGTGTAAGGAAATTCTGTGGTATTACTTCCGTCATATCTATACTATGAAATTCCTGCATCTTTTCAACAAAATTCAAGATACAAGCTTGAAACAACGGAATATAAATCATCTCATATTCTTCTGTGACAAAATGAGTACTTGTATTTCTCAATTCGATAATCTTTGCCAAATTTTTTCTGATTGGTGCCTTTTCATTCGTAATCACCTTTTGAAGACAATTTTCCAATGTGATAGTTCTATTTCTATTATCCTTATAATAAATACTATCCTTACCAAATTTATTAATCATATGAGCCTTTAGCATTAATTCCCATGCATTACAGATAAAAAAACTAAATCCTTCAACCCTATATTTAATTGTCGGCTTGTTATAAATCTCAATTGCCATTACAAAAGCCTCTTTAGATTTTTCTAATAACTTATCTTTAATCATATATCCCTCCATATCTTTCTCTTTAATAGCTTCAAACCATTTCTTTGATGACTGCATCATAAGAATTCTGCAAATTAAGCCAACAATTTACGCTAGTACCAAGCATTCTTGAAAGCTTCATTGCAATATCAATAGATAAGCTTTGTTCCCCACGAATCAGCAAACTTAAATTCTTCGGCGTAGTACCTAATTTCTTCGCAAAATCTTTCTGTGTCAACCCACTTTCATCCACGATTTCTTTAATATAATATCCTGGGTGAAATGCAACTGTATCATTATACTCAATGTAATTACTCATAATGTGTCCTCCTTTTAAACCAGAAATAAAATTCCTAATAGCATCATAACAAATACCAGAGGTAACAATGTTCAATAATATCATAATAAATGAGGAGATGCTTGGAATCGAACCAAGACCTGCTGCAACCTTATTTGCATAAATATTGTAGCATATAATGTTTTTCTTTTCTATTATTTTTTAGCTTACATTTTCAAACCTAAAATGAAATTTTAAATTCCACTGCCCCACGGGTCGGTGGAATTCAGTCCTGCACAGTAGATATTTACTCTTTCATACATGTTTCGCAGTATATTAGTGCGATTTATCGCATTAAAAAAAGAGCCACTTAGCGACATTAGTGACTCCTTTATAACGATGCCGTTGTATCAAATCTACTTATTCTTTTCCTGCAATTTCAGCAGATATTCTTCTTCCGCCTGTTCCAAACGTTTCTGAATTGCTTCCTCCGATGGCAGCTGAGACTTAATCTCATTCATCCGAATGTTATCATAAGTTGCAACTCCCATAGGTGTTTCAATCCCCTGAAACGCCCACTGTACCTCCGTCTGATCCTTATCCTTGCATATAAGCAATCCTATCGTCGGATTGTCATCATCCGTTTTCATCAACTGATTTACTGCATTTACATAAAAATTCAGTTTTCCGGCAAATTCCGGTTCAAACGATACCGCTTTTAACTCAATGACAACATAGCATCGAAGTTTTATATGATAAAAAAGCATATCAATCTTTCTGGTTTTTCCTGCTACAATAATCTCTTTCTGACGTCCTATAAAGGCAAAACCAGATCCAAGTTCCAGCAAAAATCTTGTTATGTTCTGTTCCAAAGCATCCTCTAATTCTTTTTCATCATATCCTGCCGGTAATGAAACAAATCCAAAAACAGAAGGAAATTCCATTTCTGCACCAAGTTGGTGCAGTTTTAGGCTTTTCATATCGAGACTTTCCTCCATACGATATGTAAGTTCTGAAAAACTTTCATTTTCGGAATAGAATAGATACCATTTTTCATATTCCAAAGATTTCTTGCTGAAAATCCTTTCGCTTTGGGAAATTCATTCTGCAGATCAAGACTAAGCTGCTCTGTATTTACTTTGACCGCTGATTTTATCTGTGCAGACACATAACGCTGCTTCACATCATGAACCCAACTCACATAATCGGTTCTTCAATCTTTTACTATGATATTACGCCATTTTAACCCTATACTTATGTCTTATTGGCTTCATTGTCCAATCATCAAATCCGACCAAACCATCATTCTGCAATCTTCCTAATACAATGCCAGAATCTCTGTTAATCGATTCCGCAAAACGAATAATATCTTTTAATCCGAATCTTTCTCTTGCCACAAAATCATTATACTGTTCTCTTGGAATGAGACTATCCTCCGCAAACAAGTCAGCAGCATGCTCTTGTTCCCCAGATTCTTTCTCAAACGATATTCCATAATCACCATTAATAATATGACCAATCTCATGGAACAATGTAAACCAAAATGAGTCTGAATAAAGTCTTCTATCATTAACCATCAACATTATATTATCACCAATTTTTTTGGTAGCTCCATTAATCTTTGAGCCAACAATATTAGGAAGTATTACAAAGATAACACCAGCCTCCTCGAAAGCTTTTCGAATCAATGGATAAAATTCGCTATGATTTTTAGTCAATGTCAGCGCATACTGTACCGCAGCTTCAAATTTCTTTTTATTAAATTTTGGTGCATCTACAGCCAATGCCTTATTAGTTGCGATCTGAACCATAGTATTCGCCTTAACTGTACTAGCTTCTTCTAATGCTTCTGTTGAATTTCTAAAGTTTACTGCCATATCTCTCTTGGTAAACACTGTTAATGTTGCAACCTTCAAAAATTCACGAACCGCTTTAATCTGTTCGTCCTTTTTTCTAGGCAAATCCGGAAGCCCATAATTCTCTCTAAAATATTTGTAATCATATAATTCAAATACTTTTCTTTCTTCCAGTAATTCTTCTTGTGATTTAAATTCTGCAATCAAAGCAGCATAAGAATTTTGCAAATTAAGCCAATAATTTACGCTAGTACCAAGCATTCTAGAAAGCTTCATTGCAATATCAATAGATAAGCTCTGCTCCCCACGAATCAGCAAACTTAAATTCTTCGGCGTAGTATCTAATCTCTTCGCAAAATCTTCCTGAGTCAATCCACTTTCTTCCACAATTTCTTTAATATAATATCCTGGGTGAAATGCAACTGTATCATTATACTCAATGTAATTACTCATAATGTTTGCTCACCTCCGTTATCTCAACAATCCTCACATTTTGCGATATCTCATTAATATTACACGGAACATATGGTTCCTTATTTTCATTTAGTGGTTCTATTATTATACGCCACTGATCCTTTCTTGATTTCACATCAATTGCAAAATATCCATCCAGATTTCTTCCACCTTTATTTTCAAGTTTATGAAAGTGAAAGGTTTGTTGGACTATAATATCTTTAATAGTTTCTGCCTGCTTCAAAGCATTTATTCTTGCAAAAAGGCTATTTGCAAGTGCAGCATTTCCACCAAACAACTTTCTTGCTACCTTTAAACTTGTACATTGTTTCTCAGTTTTTGCATCTGTATAAACTAATTCCAAGTCCTCCCCCCTTCGCCATATTACCTATCGGGTAATTAGATTGTAGTTGCTACATGTATTTTTGTCAAGAACACGAAAAAATATTTTCGAAAACTCAACGCCAAAATCCTGTATTATATAATACGTCTGCTGCATTCGCCCGAACCGAGATAATTTGAATAACAATTATTAGCCTCTGCTACAATATTCAAATGGTGCATTCATAAGGCTACAAAATACACATCCATTTTTGCTCCTTAATATCCCTCAAACCGCAGAAAATCAAGGTTTCTTTAAAAGCAGACAAACCGTTTCAATATTCCCCTGAACTTTGATTTTATACTGCATAGCGAAAGTGACACTATTAACTTAAGGGTGGGGTAAATACCTTAACCATTTGAAAATTCCTTTTAATGTTACTACTTTACCCGGTCCTCGGCAGGATCAACTGCATACCAATGTTCTGCATTTCGCCTACATTCTAACACAGGTATTCTTTTTGTCACTTCACGTTTCGTGCTTCCATCACTACGAAGAATTTCTCTCCATTCCACTGGTTTATTATAATATTTCATTTTGCCCCCACATTGAGGGCATCCTTCAATATGTATTTTCTCTATGGTCAATCTATTCCTATAACCACTAATTGCAAAATTGAAAAACAAAGGATGTCTCGTTTGCTTTTTAGCAATTCTTCTAAGTGTAAAAAAGATTAAAAATAAAAATACAAATATTATAAAAATAATAGAATATTTCTGCATATCTAAAATTATTGTATTTCCATTCATCCCTCTAAAAAAGCAAACTATACTTTTTACTATTTTGGCAAACGGAAATATTCCTACAATTGCAATAATAGTGCTAATCCATGTTAAAACAGCTAAAGTAAATGGACTACGCCATTTTGGTTCTGGATCATAATTTGCCGTCTTTTGCTTCTCTTCCGAGATATTATTGATAATATCTCCTGCTGCAATTTGAGTTTTTCCTGTAAAATTCACATTTCCATTGAAATTATTTTGCTTATACTCTTCTTTTCTTCTTCTCATATCGTCATCTTCCTCCTCTTTTGCGAAAAAGTATTCCTTTTGCAAAAATGTATACTGATAATTTCGAAAATCTTATCCTTGGGGTAAATCAATTCCCTCATACCCATTCTACGGAAACAGAAACACACATCTATTTTATTCCCAAAATAGCGAAATCCTTTGATTTATTGGGCTTTTCTTGACAGAAGGCAGACTGTCTCAACGGTACTTTCGTTGTCCCAATCAAGTTCGTATAATTCCTGATTGTTGAAAATACAGGGAAACGAAACTTGAAACTTCTTAGAATTCTTCCATCTTCTTGTTCTGCCTCATAGATATTTACTTCCTCAAAGAAGCTCTTCATAAATGTCTTCTTCTCCATATCTGTAAATCTGTCGTACAGCTTATCGAAGAATAATAAGAACTGATACACATTATCACTGGAAATCTTTTCCTGCTTAATATTATACAGTCTTGTCTCTACAGCACGGGTGGAAGTTTCAATTTCTTCTATCTCGTCATAGAGCTTGTCCAGATGCACTTGCATATCCTCATACTTCTTGTCATAATGCTTGTCAGACACGGATAAATTATCCATCTGATTCGCCAATTTATTCTTGGCTCCGATTACCTGCTTTAATCGCTCCTGTAAGCCTGTATGCTCTCTGTCCAACTCCTGCGTATCAATACTTTGTCCGATGTGCTTCTGAATCTCCGTTTTAAATTTTGGATTGTTCACCAGCTTACGAATTACTTCTTCTACAGCTGCGTTGATTTTATCCTCACTCCACTGCTTACGGTAAGTACACTTGTGACCATTCACAAAAGTTCTGTGCTTGCAGGCATAGTAAAAATAATCTTTGTAGTGTCCGCCGTCAGGATGCTTTTTACGATTTACATTGCCATACATACCACTTCCACAGATAGGACATTTTATAATTCCCGACAAAATATGCTCGTGATCCAAGCTGTGGGTTTTGATGTTGGCAACACCAGTTTCCTGTCTTTTTTTATGCACCTGATTCCACAATTCTTCTGTAACAATTGCCTCGTGAATGCCATCATTTAACATGTAATTGTCCTGTTTTACCACATGATATTCGTTCCTTGTTCCCAGAACCTTCTCATTCTTTCTTCTGCCAAATGCCAATTTCCCGCAGTATACAGGATTATCAAGTACACCTTTTACAAATGATGCAGAAAAGCCTTCTATGGTATTGTTCTGGCGAAGTTTCTTCTTGTATCCGTTGTTATTAAGGAATGTGGCAATAGTGGCAATGCCCATAGTTGTGTTGGCATATTTATCGTAAATAACTGTGATCTTCCTTCCACACTTTTACTAGATTTACCTTCGTCAGAGTATTCGCCTGCGATAATCATATCCTGGTAATCAGCGTATTTATGCAATTTATCTTTTTGCACATCTAAAGTGTAACCATCTACCTGCATAGAGGTGAATACACGAGTATAGATGTAGCATTTGAGTTGTTTTTTCATGAAGTCATCTCCTCTTTACTTCCTTAGACACTTCTTTAATGCTCTCAAGATATGCCTTTTCAACTGGAGTCAAAGTTGTTTCCTGATATTTTCTATATTCTTCCTTTGCCTTATCTATCGCCTGCTTATGACTTACCGAGCCTGAACTAGTTAATAGCTTTCGATTACCTGAGGATAATACACTATCCAACTGTTTTACATAGTCATCCATATACATAGGCTTATGCTCGATTGCATTGATTTCAGCCAAATCAAAATAACCAGAAACAAGATTATTCAATACCTTAAGTTCATTCTCCTCAAGATAATTCTTAGCTACACCTATGTCCTTTAATGCTGGTAATTCCCCTGAAAACGAAGTCAATCCCATAAATGGCTTTTCAGCATCTGCACGCAGATAAATAACCTCTGCAGCAGTATGACCATGTGCTGCATAATGCAATTTATTCTGAACAATTTTAAAAAATCCAATTGACTCATCACTATGTGGATCATAATCAACACTAGTTGCATATAAATCAAGAACCTGTCGATACAACACTTTTTCTGAAGACCTGATATCTCTGATCCTATCAAGTAATTCCTTCCAATAGTTTCCTCCGCCATTTCCTTTCAGACGCTCATCATCTATTGTGAATCCTTTTATGATATATTCTTTTAATCGTTGTGTCGCCCACTGTCTGAATTTTGTAGCAATTACTGACTTTATGCGATATCCGAGAGAAATAATCATATCGAGATTATAATAATCGACATTATAATTTTTCCCATCACTCGCAGTTGTTCGGAATTTCCGAACAACTGAATCTTTATCAAGTTCGCCTTCATCAAATATATGCTTAATATGTTCACTGATATTCGATTTACTACACCGATACAATTGCATAAGTTGCTGCTGTGTTAACCATACAGTTTCATCCTGCATTTTTACTTCTATATTCGTATCTCCATCATCTGTCTGATATATAAGGATTTCTCCATATTCATCATTTCCTACTTTATCTGCCATTTTTTTCTCCAATCTATTTGATTCAAATTATATTTACAATTACCTCACTATACACAATTGTATTTCTTATGGTTTATTGTTAAATTAAAAACATTTCTTTTTCAATAAAACTTTATCAAATTACATTCATACACCATTTTATTAACCTCATCATCTCTATATGGGTAATTTGTCAATGCCAAATACATATTAGGAAATAGTAACATTTCTTCTTCACTCCTTTTAGTAATTGCATTCACATATATCCCAATGGTATCCGATTCTACGTATATTTTTAATAAATTATTCTCACATGCATAAGCCCCATCCGCATAAACAATGTCTCTCAACAAACTTGTACTCATAAATCCTTTTTCTTGTATTGGTGTCGGTCTATCCTGCTTATTCTGTTCAATAAGTTCACTGACAAATTTATCGTCAACTAATCTATAAAGAACAATATTCGTTGGAATTCTAGGTGCGCTACACAAAACAATAGACAATATATCTGCCATTTCTCGATAAATATTACTTTCGCTATCAACTTCTTTTCTCAAGAAATCATTAATCTGTCTATATGTATCCCCACAATAACATTCGATAGGTGCAGTAAATAAGCTATTTGTTATTGAATGTTTGGCTAATCTCATTACATCTTTATATGAGTTTGCCCAGCTTTTATAATATTTCATCCCCCATTCTTCAGCCTCTAATGTTGTTTTAAATTCTTTGTACAATTCCCTTTTTTCAATATGCCAATTTATTTCACCATACTGATGTTTATTCCACATTTTCTTCAATATAATCTTCAATCTACTCCATTCTTGCATCTTTTTTTCTTCTCTTTAAGAATTTCTATATAATCAAGAGTCTCTACTCTTATTATCCCAACATAATAATATCTGTGTTCCAACCTATTCGCAAGGATAATATATTAGCTTATCCAATAGCATAAGATTTGTTCTCCAAGAAATTTGTGCCACAAGCTGTTGCATAATTACCATTACATTATTTACTAGCTATATTATCTTCCTTGTCATCCCTATACCTTTTATCAGACAACCTCTCCATTTCAACCTTATATGTCATCAATCGCAAAAGATACTGCGGAACCCTTCTATTTCCCAATTCCCAATCGGTTTCCGTCATATAAGGAATTTCAAAGTACTCACAAAATTCTTTTCTATTCATGCCGGTACTTTCTCTTAATTTTTTCAATTCTTCTCTTGTTTCCATAGTCCACCTCTTTATGCATTGCATAAACAAATTATATAATTTTTATTACCTATGGTCAATAACCTGTTTTCCTATTTTTCAAAAAATCGGGTAGGTGGTAAATAATTATTTTATTTACCGTCCTCCCACACCACCGTGCGTCAGGCTGTCTAACAATAATGGTCTCATAAATTAAGACACTGAACACG
>ULIY01023657.1_pt1 | contig 16787 bp, 10 predicted proteins | sample 1950511 | NCBI WGS metagenome assembly ULIY01 (sample SAMEA4835453, study PRJEB28245) | human gut metagenome | biome: gut microbiome; material: fecal sample | place: Denmark | collected 2008
GTCACGACGCAGAAATCGTTGACGGCGTGGGAGACGGTCAGGAATTCATAGTTCTGATACGCCGCCTCGCACTTGACCAGCAGCTCGTTGAGCTTTGTGATGGCCCAGCGGTCGAGCGCTTCCATATCGGCGGGCGCGGTCAGCTGGTTGGGGTCGAAATCGGTCAGATTGTCAAGGCAGAACTTCGCCGTATTGCGGAACTTGAGATAGTTCTGGCTCAGCTGCTTGAAGATCTCATCGGAGCAGCGCACATCGACGTGATAATCCGCCGAGCCTGCCCACAGGCGGCAGATGTCCGCGCCGTATTTCTTGAACACGTCCGCAGGATCGACGCCGTTGCCGAGGGACTTGTGCATGGCCTTGCCCTCGCCATCGACCGTCCAGCCGTGGGTGACGCACTCTTTAAAGGGAGCGCCCTTCCCAAGCGCGCCGACAGCGGTCAGCAGACTCGACTGGAACCAGCCGCGGTACTGATCAAGGCCCTCAAGGTAGACCGTCGCGGGCCAGAAGCCCTGATCCTTCTGCATGGAAGCAAAGTGCGTCGAGCCGGAGTCGAACCAGCCGTCAAGCGTATCTGTTTCCTTCTCAAAGTGCTTGCCGCCGCAGTGCGGGCAAGCGAAGCCTTCGGGGACGAGTTCGTCCGCGTCCTTCTCGAACCAGACGTTTGAGCCGAATTCGCCGAACAGCTTCGAGATCTTGGCGATGGTTTCATCCGTGCAGACGGGCTTGCCGCAGTCCTTGCAGTAGAACACCGGGATCGGCAGGCCCCAGCGGCGCTGACGGGAGATGCACCAGTCGGCGCGTTCGCGGATCATGGCCTTCATGCGGTCAATGCCCCACGCGGGCAGCCACCGCACGTCGTCGCACGCGGCGCAGGCCGCGTCCTTGAACGATTCGACGGAGCAGAACCACTGCGGGGTGGCGCGGAAGATGATGGGCTTCTTGCAGCGCCAGCAGTGCGGATAGGAGTGGACGATCTGCTCGGAGGCGAACAGCGCGCCGCTCTCCTGCATATCCTTCAGGATCACGGGGTTCGATTCCTCGACCAGCATCCCGGCGTATTTGCCCGCGTAGTCGGTGTGGCGGCCCTGATCGTTCACGGGAACGACCATGTCCATGCCGTAGCGGCGGCAGGTCTGATAGTCGTCCGCGCCGAAGCCCGGGGCGGTATGGACGCAGCCCGTGCCGGAGTCCATGGTGACGTAGTCGGCCAGGACAAGGCGGGAGGTCTTCGGCAGGAACGGATGGTCTGCCAGCATGTTCTCAAAGAACGCGCCCTCGTGCCGGGAAACGACGGTATAGTCCTCCACGCCGCCGACCTTCATGACCTTCTCCATGAGCGCCTCGGCGACGAGATACTGCTCGCCGTTCTGGTGATTGTGGACGATGACATAGCTTTCGACCGGGTTCAGCGCGATGGCGAGGTTGCCGGGCAGCGTCCAGATCGTGGTCGTCCAGATGACGAACGAGAGGTTCTTCTTCTCCTCGTCCGTGAGCTTGCCCTGATCGTCGTGCAGGGGGAACTTGACATAGACCGTGGTGCAGGGATCGTCCTGATATTCGATCTCGGCCTCAGCCAGCGCCGTCTCATCGTGGTAGCACCAGTAGACGGGCTTCAGGCCCTTATAGATGTAGCCCTTTTTGTACATCGCGCCGAAGACCTTGACCTCCTCGGCCTCAAAGCTGGGGGCCATGGTCTTATACGGGTGCTCCCAGTCGGCCACGACGCCGAGGCGCTTGAAGCCCTCCATCTGCACGTCAATATAATGCTGCGCGAAGTCATGGCAGGCGGAGCGGAACTCCGGGATGGGCATGGCCTTGTGGTTGAGCTTGTTCTGCTTGATGATGGCGCTTTCAATGGGCATACCGTGGTTGTCCCAGCCGGGGATGTACGGGGTGTAGTACCCGCGCATGGCCGCCGAGCGGATCATAAAGTCCTTGATGCACTTGTTGAGCGCGTGGCCCATGTGCAGCGCGCCGTTGGAGAACGGAGGGCCGTCGTGCAGGGCAAAGCGGGGCTTACCCTCGTTCTTTTTGAGCAGTTCGTTGTAAAGGTCGAGTTCCTGCCAGTGCTTCAGCATATCCGGCTCGCGCATCGGAAGCCCGCCGCGCATCGGAAAGCCCGACTTGTTCATGTTGAGCGTCTGTTTGTATTCCATAATTCCTCCTGCAAAAACAAAACGCCCCGAGCCTTGGCTCAGGGCGATAAATGACCGCGGTACCACCTGAATTCCCGCGCATCAAAACGCGGGCACTCGCCTTCTGTAACGGGAAGTCCCGTCCGGGCTTACTTGCGGTTCGGCCCGGCTGCTCCAAGGGGATCTTCGGAGGCTTCTGCCGCTGCCTTACACCGACCGGCAGCTCTCTTTGCGCGTCAAAACCCCGTACTTGTCCTTTTCATTGCATATATCAGCTACAGTGTACCCATTTATTGTCCCCTTGTCAAGAAAAACCCCGGCAGAAATTCAAAAAATGTTTAAAACTGAACGCCTCTGCTGCGATTGCAAACCGCGTGCGCATGTGGTATGCTTAGGGGACACCAACAATATGGGAGGCAATGACACACATGGACGATAAGACCAATCAGGCGCCGGAGCAATCCGGAATGCCGGACAATGAGGAGTATTCCTCTTATACGCTTCCGACCGAGGATGCTGCCGCGCAGGAGGCGCAGACCATTCCGCTCGAAGACGCTGCCGCGCAGGAGTCACGTACCATTCCGCTCGAAGACGAGCGCACGCAGGGCGCGCAGGACAGCGCCGCGCAGCCCGCAAAGAAAAAATCTCCGCTGCCGTGGATCATCGGCGGCGCAGCCGTTGTGATCGCCGCGGCGATCACGCTGATCCTCACGCTGAAGCCGAAAACGGTCAGCCCGGATGCAGAGCAGCCCGGCGATGCGACGATCTCCGAGCCTGCCGATACCCCCGACACTACCCAGCCAGACGATCAGACCCCCGCAGAGGACGGCCAGACCGGCGAACAGACGGACGGCGAGGAAACCGAGCCTGCGGGCAACGGCGTGAGCTACACTGTGAGCGCCGAGGAGCTGACCGAGGACGTTCTGAACCGCGAGATCGCCGTCTGCGGCGACGACCATCTGACGAACCGGGAGCTTCCGTATTACTACTGGCAGCAGTATTATACGCTCATGAGCAACTACGGCAGCTACGCTTCATATTTTATCGACACCAGCACGCCGTTTGACCAGCAGATGTGTATGTTTGACGACACGCGCACCTGGCAGCAGTATTTCCTGCAGGCGGCTATCACGAACTATGAAAACGTCACCGCCATCTGGCAGGAGGCCCGGCTTGCAGGCTTCCAGCTGAGCCAGGAGGATCAGGACTACCTCGACGAGCTTGACGGCCAGATCACCGTAGCCGCCGCAAGCTACAGCTACGGCAGCGCGGACGAATATCTCCAGATGGCCTATGGCCCGGCAGCCACGCTGACGTCGTACCACGCCTTTGTCGAGCGGCAGATCACGGCCTCGGCCTATCTGCAGGTGCTCGTCGACGAGAAGCCCTACACCGAGGACGATATCAGCAAATACTATGACGACAACGCCGATTCCTACGCCGGAAACGGCATTGAAAAATCCGATGTGAAGATGGTGAACGTGCGCCACATCCTCATCCAGCCCGAAGGCAAGAATGACGACGGCACCTACACCGACGAAGCATGGGCAGAGGCCGAGAAGAAGGCCAACGACCTGCTGACCGAGTGGCAGAACGGCGAGCACACCGAGGATTCCTTCGCGTTCATGGCCGCGGAAAACTCGCAGGATCCCGGCAGCGTGGAAAACGGCGGTTTGTACGAGGATATCTATCCCGGCAAGATGGTCGACGAGTTTGACGCCTGGTGCTTCGATCCCGCCCGTCAGCCCGGCGACACCGGCATCGTCAAGACCAGCTACGGCTATCACATCATGTACTTCTCCTCCACGGGCGAACACGCGTACTGGTACGTCCGCGCAGAGGAGGACTATCTGAACGAGCTGTCCGTGAGCGTTCTGCAGGAGGTCGCGGCAAAGTTCGAGGCCACGGAATCCGAGCAGAACGCGGCCATCGTCGACATCATGCAGCAGAACTGACAAGCTGCCGGGAGGGAGTCCGCACATGAAACGCTTACTGTTTTTCATCAACCCGAACGCGGGCCACGCCGAGATCCGCAGCTCGCTTATGGAGGTGCTGGCGATCTTCTGCAAGGGCGGCTATGAGCCGACCGTACACATGACGACCGGGCCGCGCGATATCACGCGGCAGATCGCCGAACGCGGGACGCAGTATGACCTGATCGTCTGCACCGGCGGCGACGGGACGCTCAACGAGGCCGTCTCCGGCCTCATGGCGCTGCCGTATGAAAAGCGGCCCCCGCTGGGCTACATCCCCGGCGGCACAGTCAACGACGTGGCCTCCACGCTGGGCCTTTCCAAGGACCCCATCCGCGCCGCGCAGGAGATCGTGGGGGGCAGATTATACCCGCTGGACATCGGCTCGTTCGGCCCCGACCGGTACTTTACCTATGTTGCCGCCTTCGGCATCTTTACGGACGTGCCGTATGAGACGCCGCAGGAGGACAAGCGCATCTGGGGCCGGCTTGCGTATATCATGAACGGCGCGGGCGCGCTCGGACGGCTGAAGCCCACGCACGTGCGCGTCTATTATGAAGACCGGAAGGAGGAGGCCGACGTGCTTGTCGGCCTCGTGACCAGCACGACCTCCGTCGGCGGCTTCAAGGCCACGAAGGATCTCGGCATCTCGCTCAACGACGGGCTGTATGAGATGATCCTCGTGCGCGCGACAAAAACGCTCGCAGAGTTCAATCTGGCCGCGACGCGTGCGCTGCGGCTGGATTTTGACAACGATTCGTTTATTTCCACGCAGACCGGCGCGCTGCGCTTTGAGTTCGACGAGCCGGTTTCCTGGACGGTCGACGGCGAATTCGGCGGCAGCGTCACCGAGGTCGAGATCCACAACGAGCACCGCGCGATCGACATCGTAGTTCCGTAAGGGAGGCGGCAGTATGAACCTTCGCTTTGCAGACGAGCACGACGCAGCCGCCTGTCTCGCCATTTACGCACAGTATATCGACACTTCTATCACGTTTGAGACGGCGCTGCCGTCCGAAGACGAGTTTGCCGGACGCATCCGCAGCTACGGCGCGGTCTACCCGTGGCTGATCGCGGAGGAGGAGGGAAAAATCCTCGCCTACGCCTACGCCCACCGCGCGCAGGAGCGTGCCGCCTATGACTGGAACGCGGAGCTTTCCGTCTACGTTTCAAAAAACGCGGCGGGAAGGGGCCTCGGCACAAGGCTCTACCGGGCGCTGCTGGCCCTGCTCAAGGAGCAGGGCGTCCGCACGGCCTACGGCGTTGTGACCATGCCGAACGACGCAAGCGCTGCCCTGCACCGGAAGCTGGGCTTCGGGCTGCTGGGGACGTATCACAATACCGGCTACAAAAACGGCCGCTGGCGCGATGTGGTCTGGTTCGAAAAGCACATCGGCTCGTTTGACGGCGTGCCGGAGCCGATCCGCCCCATCGGCCAGCTCGCAGACCGCGAAGCGGTCCTGCGGGCGATTTGAAAAACAGCCTCCTGTTCAGCACAGGGGGCTGTTTTTTGCGGGACTGCTTTCAGCTGTTACGGCTTCTCCAGATCGTCTGCCAGCTTTTGCAGCGGCAGATGGCGCAGGAGCAGGCTGACGGGGTTGAGCTCGGAGGCCGCCGTTTTCGCGCCTGCCGCCATGAACAGGCGCAGCGTGCTGCCCAGCGCACTGCGCGTGGGCTTGTCCAGCGTCCGGTATTTTTTGAGCATGGCCGCCGCCGTTTTGAGTCCGCCCTCCTTGAGGTCGGTCAGCGTCCCGGCGTCGGTGCAGGTGAGGATGTCGAACAGCGCGTCGGTAAAGGCCACGCGCTGCTCCGGGCTCAGGGAGAGGATGAACGTGCGGATCGTCTCGTCGACGAGCTTGCCGCCCTCGGTGAGATCCGGAAGATGCTCGAATTTCTCCCCGCGCACCTGCCACGAGAAGCCGTCGTGCTGCCACAGACCGCTCTGCGTGCTGCGCACGACCTCATAGCGCTCCTCATGCTCGAGAAGCATTCCGACGACGGACGATTCCGGCAGGATCGTCGTGATCTTATCCGCGACGCGCCTGTGCTCCGGCAGGCCGAGCAGCGACGTGCGAAAGCCGGGGCCGTCGTTATTGTACACGCGCATGAGCTGGTTCTGCACGGCTTCGCCGCAGAACACCGCGCTGTAGACCGCGAGATTGCCGCCCTTGGAGTGTCCGCCTACGCGAAGCGGGTGCGACGGAAGCGCCGCGGCTGCCGCGGCCAAATACTCCGCCGCCATCCTCTGCGCCGGGACGACCGGCAGAAAGGCCAGATTGAAATCCTCCTTCCAGCCGACGATGGTGTCGTCCGTGCCCCGGAAGGCGATATAAGCCGTCTTGTCCGGCAGAAGCGCCGTCAGCGCGGAAAACTGCGTCTGCGTTTCTTCATCGGTACGGCTGACATAGGCGCAGAGCGTCAGATCGGAAAAGCGGCGGCTCGCGGCCATTTTGTGCCCCAGCTCCGGGATCTGCTCCGGCACGAGCACGCCCATTGTCTCCTGCGGCTTTGCCGCGTCGTACTTCTGCATGGCCTCCGGCAGAGAAACGGGCGCGGAAAAGTCCGCCGGGACGATGCCGGAAAAGTCCAGAAAGCAAAGCTCCGCCATCAGCAGATTGTCGACCTCGTTGAACCCGCGCTCGGCAAGCGTCAGATCGCCGCGCCAGTCCAGATAATCCAGAATGTTTGCCATGGAAATACCTCCGGAGTTTAGTGTACCCATCATACACAAATTTTACCGGAAAAACAACCAAATCGGGCAGAAAAAAGCCTTAATTTTTTCTGAATTCGTACAGCCTATAAACCTATTGACTTTATGGGGAATATATGTTATGCTCAAGCCATAAGAAAGAATTCCCTGCAAAGGAGCTGATATTGATGCAAGTCTATGCGGACAACGCAGCAACCACCAGAATGCACCAGACGGCCATCGACACGATGACCTATCACCTGAACAACACCTTCGGCAACCCGTCGAGCCTCTACACCATCGGCCAGCAGGCCAAGGAGGTGCTCGAGACGGCGCGGGCCGATATGGCCGCCTGCTTCGGCGCCCAGCCGCGCGAGATCTATTTCACCTCCGGCGGCAGCGAGGCCGACAATCAGGCCATTACCTCCGCCGCCTATCTCGGCGCGCGCAAGGGCAAAAAGCACATCATTTCCACCACGTTTGAGCATCACGCCGTCCTGCATACCCTGAAGCGGCTGGAAAAGCAGGGCTTTGAGGTAACGCTTCTGGACGTGCACGCGGACGGCCTTGTCTCGGCACAGCAGATCGCGGATGCCATCCGCGATGATACCTGCCTCGTGACCATCATGTTCGCCAACAACGAGATCGGCACCATTCAGCCGATCGAGGCAATCGGCGCGGTCTGCCATGAACGCGGCGTGCTGTTCCACACCGACGCGGTGCAGGCGGCGGGCCACGTGAAGATCGACGTGAACGCGATGCATATCGATCTGCTGAGCCTGTCCGCGCACAAGTTCCACGGACCGAAGGGCGTGGGTATGCTCTACGCGCGGCGCGGCATCATCCTCACGAACCTCATCGAGGGCGGCGCGCAGGAGCGCGGCAAGCGCGGCGGCACGGAAAACGTCCCCGGCATCGCGGCCATGGCGGCAGCCTTGACGGAAGCCTGCGCCAATATGGATGAGAACACAAAGAAGGTCACGGCCCTGCGGGACCAGCTCATTGACGGCATTTCCAAAATTCCGCACTGCGCGCTCAACGGCGCGCGGGAGCCGAGACTGCCCGGCAATGTGAACTTCTGCTTTGAGGGCATCGAGGGCGAGAGCCTTCTGCTGCTGCTCGACGCGAAGGGCATCAGCGCGTCGTCCGGCTCTGCCTGCACATCCGGCTCGCTCGACCCCAGCCACGTGCTGCTGGCCATCGGACGGCCGCACGAGGTCGCGCACGGCTCGCTGCGCCTGACCATCTGTGAGGACAACACCGAAGAGGAAATCGACTATATCCTTGCCGAGCTTCCGCCGATCGTGGACGATCTGCGGAACATGTCGCCGGTCTGGAAGGACCTGATGAGCGGCAAGCGGCAGTTTACGCTGTAAGGAGGGCTTTTATCATGGCACTGTATACCGAAACCGTCATGGATCACTTCATGCACCCGCGCAATGTCGGCGAGATCGCAGACGCGGACGGCGTCGGCGAGGTCGGCAACGCCAAGTGCGGCGATATCATGAAGATGTACCTGAAGATCAAGGACAACAAAATCGAGGACGTGAAGTTTGAGACGTTCGGCTGCGGCAGCGCGATCGCCTCAAGCTCCATCGCGACGGAGATGATCAAGGGCCGGACGCTGGAGGACGCGCTGGCGCTGACCAATCAGGAGGTCGTCGACGCGCTGGGCGGCCTGCCTGCGCACAAGCTGCACTGCTCCGTTCTGGCCGAGGAGACCGTCAAGTCCGCCATTCAGGACTATTACGAGAAAAACCACATCGAGTACGACCACAGCAAATTCCCCAAAAAGGAAGACTGCGAGTCCTGCTGCCGGATGGTATAACGAAACGCACCGGGCGCGGCCATTGGCCGCGCCCGGCTGCGCGCTCAATCAGCTTCGTTGACAGGGGCCTCCGCCTCATTTGCCTGCTGGATGGTGATGCTTTCCTGCGGGGCTTCGGAGAATTCGAGCTGGATGACGGCCTGCGGGAAATTGACCGAGCAGGACGCGCGTTTCCCGCGTTCGGCTGCAAGCCGCCCGGCAAGCGCCAGCAGCTGCTGCAGGGTGTCCCGGTTCAGGCCGCCGCCGCGCCAGTGGAACACGAACAGGGGCTGCTTTTTGCGCAGTGCCTGCGCAAGCCGCTTTTCCAGCTCCTCCGGCTTCGTGAGCGAGACGCTTCGATAGTAAAAGCCCTTCCCATCCGTGCAGGCGGGGACGGGCAGGACGAGCGGGGTGTGGTCGCGGAAGAGCCTGCCGTCGTCGAGGTTATAATAATCGTACCGCTTTTCGCCCCGCTGGAGCGAGTTGTCAAACGTCGCGTCGAGGTGGTAATACTGCCCGCCGACGCGCACGACATTCCATGTGTGGCGGTATTTGATCCCGCGCGCGGGGTCCGCCTCGCTGAGCGCGACGATGCACCACAGGCCGAGCTGGTCGCACAGCGCCTTGACGGTCTTCGCGATGCCCTCGCACACGCCGACGCCCTGCGTCATGGGGCCGAGAATTTCATGAGAATACGGCTTTTTGAGCTTGTCGTAGCGCACGTTTTCCAGAATGAAATCGTGCACGGCAAGCTCTTTTTCCGCCTCCGTCTTCCCTTCGAGCGGCTTCGTCAGCCGGGCCAGACGTGCACTGACCGCCTGCTGGTGCGTGCGAATTTTTGCTTTGTCAAACAGATACTCCGGCAGAAGCTCCATATGCGCCGCGCCGGTCATCCACCGGCAGCGGTAGCCGGTGACGTAAAAGAGCAGCGGCTCGTCGAGCTTCAGCCGCAGATACACGTCCGCAAGCTGCTTTTCATCCAGCGTCGGAATGCGGATGTCGGGCGCAAGCGCGCGAAAGCCGCCCAGAAGCGCGTCATACACGCCCTGCAGCGGCCGGGAAAGCTGTCCGTAATAATATCGCATAGAACCTCAAAACTGCAGCTGCGCGGGCTGCAGATCATCCAGTCCGGACAGCGTCCGCACCGGGACTGCACCGCGCGCGATCAAAGCCTGCGCGCCCTCGGAGCCGTCGTCGCTTACAAACACCGGGCTCCAGCCGCGCCTTAAATTCTCCGTCGTCCCATCCCACGTGCCGCCTGCTCCGGCGCGGCACTGCGCGACGAGCGTTTTTTCGCCCATGGCGTGGATAAAATGGTTCCGCGACAGCGCCCGCTGTGCGGAAAACGGCAGATCATAGCCCTGCTCGGCCAGATATAAAACGTGCGCCTGCGCCGGGCAGTCCAGAAGCCGCCCGGCCGGGAAAACCACGGCGGAGCCGCCCGCCGTCAAACAGGCCTCCTGCGCCGCGCGGTCCGCACCCATCGCTCCGCCGGAACAGAGTGCGTACCCAGAGCGCGCAATGAGCCGCCCGGCGGCCTCCGCGAACGCGCGTCCGCCCTCCGTCAGTTCCCGCGAGCCGACGACGGAAATGCAGCGCATGGAAAGCGGCGTTTCATCCCCCTTCGCGAACAGCACCGCCGGGCACCGCTGGCCGAGCGTCTGCCGCAGGCGTGCGGGGTAGCGCGGCGACAAGCGCGTGATGGGCACGATCCCGTTCCGCTCTGCCGCGCGCAGATAGCGCTCCAGCTGTGTTTCGCGCGACAACAGCCGCACGATGCGCCCGCACTGCTCCTGCGAATAGCCGAGCCGTTCCAGATCGCGCTCCGTCAGCTCCCGCAGCGGGTTTTCTCCGCCGGGGCCGAGGGCGCGCGCCCGCTTGGCAAGTTCCTGTACCTGCGGCATGGTCAGCGGCCTGTCCTCCGCCTCCGGCAGCGCGCAGCACAGAAGCAGCAGGCCGGTTTCTGCCGCCGTCAACGGAAGCGGCGGCGCGGCGGCGCCTTTTTGGGCTTCGGCGGCTCCTCCTCGACGAGGGAGCCGTCCTCCGCGAATTTCACGGGCTGTATGGCGTAGTGGGAATATTTCGCGATCTCCGCCAGCTTCGCCTGCTCCGGGAACGTGCCGAGGATGGACACGGCGATGCCCTTTTTCCGGGCACGGCCCGTGCGGCCGATGCGGTGGATATAATACTCGTTCTCCTCCGGCACGTCGTAGTTGATGACGCAGTCCACATCGTCGACGTCGATGCCGCGCGAGGCGACGTCCGTCGCGATCAGGATGGGGAGCTTGCCGTCCTTGAACGTGCGCATGGTCTTCTCACGCTTCTGCTGCGGGATATCGCCGTGGATGCAGTCGGCGTCGAGGCCCATGCGGACCAGATCGTCGCGCAGGCGCTGGCACATGACCTTCGTGTTGCAGAAGACGATGGTGCGCTCCAGCCGGAGCGTGCGGATGAGCCTGCTCGTCATCTCGATTTTTTCGAGCGGCGGGCAGGTGATGGAATACTGCGTGATGTCCGGGCGGTTGTCCGTATCGGCGGGGACGGTGATCTCCACCTCGTCGCGCTGGTACATCCACGAGACGGTCATGACCTCCTGTGAGATGGTCGCGGAGAACAGACCGAGATTGCGGCGGTTCTTGACCTTCTCGATGATCTTCGTCACGTCGTCGAAGAAGCCCATGTCGAGCATCCGGTCGGCCTCGTCCAGCACGACGGTCTGCACCTTGTCAAACGAGAGCGTATGGCGCTTATAGTGGTCCATCAGCCGTCCCGGCGTGGCCACGACGATCTGCGGATGATTCTTCAGCTGCTTGATCTGCCCCTCGATCTTCGCGCCGCCGTAGACCACGGCCACGCGGATATTCTTATAATAGGTAAGCAGCCCGCGCAGCTCGTCGCAGATCTGGATGGCAAGCTCACGCGTCGGGGCGAGGATCAGACCCTGTAAGTCCTCGCTTTCCGCGTCGATATGCTCGATCATGGGGATGCCGAAGGCGAACGTCTTGCCCGTGCCGGTCGGGGCCTTGGCAATGACGTCCTTCCACTGCATGAATTCCGGGATGGCCTCGGCCTGGATGCGGGTCGGGTATCCGTAGCCCTTCTTCTCCAGCGCCTGCAAAATCTCCTCCGACAGGCCAAGGTCGGCAAAAGTCAAGTTCTGTTCCATAGAGATCGCTTCCTCATTCAATGTTCTGGCGAAAATCGCAATTTTTTTAATCATATCATATTTTCACCGCGTTTCCAATCCCCTTCCCGGAAAAAAGAGGGCGTTTTTTTGCTTGCTTCCGTCCGGAATGCGCGGTATAATAAACCTTAAACACTTTGAAAGAGGCGGACGCTATGACAAATTTCCTGCTGCGGCGCTTTGTTCCGGATTATCAGAATACCGCCGACCCCGCCGTGCGCGAAAAATACGGCAATCTTGCCGGGATCGTGGGCATCGTCTGCAATGTGCTGCTGTTTGCGGGCAAGCTTCTGGCCGGGACGCTCTGCGGCAGCGTATCCGTCACGGCGGACGCTGTTAACAACCTCTCCGACGCGTCAAGCTCTCTCGTGACGCTGCTGGGCTTCCGGCTGGCGGCCCGGCCCGCCGACGAGAAACACCCCTACGGCCACGCGCGGATGGAATACCTGTCCGGCCTTGCCGTGGCCGTGATGATCCTTGTGATCGGCGTGGAGCTGGTCAAAAGCTCGGTTCAGAAGATCCTGCACCCGGAGGCCGTGGAGTTTTCCGTCCTGACCGCCGCCGTGCTGACAGGCTCGAGCCTGCTGAAGCTATGGATGGCGCTGTTTGACCGGAAGCTCGGCAGGAAGATCAGCTCTGCCGCGCTGATCGCCGCCGCTGCCGACAGCCGCAGCGACGTGATCGCGACCGGCGCGGTGCTGCTTGCCTGCGTGGTCGGGCGGCTGACGGGGCTGATGATCGACGGCTGGGCTGGGCTTCTGGTGGCGCTGTTTATTCTGTGGTCGGGCGTCGGCGTAGTGAAGGACACCGTCGACCCGCTGCTGGGCGCGAAGCCGGATGAAGCGCTTGTGCGCGCCATCGCGTATCTTATGACCTCGCACGTGAACATTCTCGGCTTCCACGATCTCATGGTGCATGATTACGGGCCGGGCCGCCGCTTTGCCAGCGTCCATGCCGAGATCGACCACCGCATCGACCCGCTTGTTGCCCATGAGATTCTGGACGAGATCGAACGGCAGGCAAAGCGGGAGCTGCACGTTGATCTCGTCATCCACTATGACCCCGTCGTCACCGACGACCCGGAGGTCGCCGCCGTGCGCACGCGCGTTCTGCAGATCATGCACGGGCTTGACCCGCGCCTGTCCCTTCATGATTTCCGCATGGTCTCCGGGCAGCATCATGTGAACGTCATTTTCGACATGGTGCTCCCGCCGGAGGATGCACAAACCGCCGAGCAGCTGCGTCGGCAGATCGAAGCGCAGCTGCAGGACGGAAAAAAGACGTATCATCTGATCGTCACGTTCGACACGGCGGCCTTCAACGAGCTTTCGACGGAGGCGGGAGAGCAGCAGTCCCGGTAAGCGGACGCCTTCTTGTGCCTCCCCTTCTTTACACCTACCATATATGGATTTCCTGCTTCGTTATGTTACGCGCAATGTTACAGTTAAATTACAAACCCCCCGAAATGCTTGACGAAACGGGGGCGGTGCGGTAAGATGCAGATACAAATTACACAGGGGGCTTTGCTCCGATGTGTAAAATTTAAACAGGAGGAAATCCAAATGAAGAATCTGAAAAAGGTTCTCGCGCTGGTTCTGGCCGTTGTCATGATCATGGGCACCGTCGCCGTCGCCAGCGCAAAGGACTACGCGGATGTCAAGGCTGACAGCGATTACGCCGAAGCAATTGACGTTCTGTCCAACCTCAACATTCTTGATGGTTTCAAGAATGGTGAGACGTACAACTTCCAGCCGGATGGCTACTTCACCCGTGCTCAGGCAGCCAAGATCGTGGCGATCGTCCACAACGCGGCTACCAACGGCAAGATCAAGGGTCAGGATGCTATCTCCAGCCTGTACAGCAACGCACAGAACCCGTTCGTTGACTGCAACAACTCCTGGGCTCTGCCCTTCATCAACTACTGCCGCATCACCGGTCTGGCTGACGGCATGACCAAGACCACCTACGCTCCCGAGCGCAGACTGACCGGCGTGCAGTGGCTGAAGCTGATGCTCACCACCCTGAACTTCGACACCGCCAAGGAAGGCTACACCGGCACCGGCTGGGACATCAACGTCCTGAACCGCGCCAATGAGCTTGGCCTGCTTGCTGGTCTCCCCACTGGCTGGAAAGCCATCGAGAACATCAAGCGCGGCGAAGCTGCTCAGATCCTCTACAACGCGCTGACCACGAGCCTTGTCGAGTATGGCCAGAACATCAAGGGCTACAATCCCACGGTTGCGGCTGGCAACTTCCTCACCAAGGCGTTCGTCGCCAACGAGTCCGTTGTGTCCACCGGTGTTCTGCTCGCCGCCAAGATGGGCGTCGGCATCACCCGTACCACTGACGCATTCCGCCGCCCGGGCTACAAGTGGAGCCATGGCACTTGGAGCAAGTTCTACATGGACAAGCCGGTCAACAGCTACACCACCGCTGTTACCATGTGCGACATCCTGAAGAACGACATGAAGGTTCCCGAAACCTCCTCCGAGGCGGTTGTTCTGAACGGCTACCGCAAGGGCGTTGATCCCACTGCCACCGGCGCTACCACGACCGGTCTGCTGTTCACCGATGCCGACACCGCTCTGAACTACTACGCAGTCGACGGCTTCAAGTATGCTGCTGCCAATGACAGAATTTACATGGAGCTTCAGCATGACAAGGCCAAGGAATGCCAGACTTGGTGGGAAGCTGCATATGGCTGGAAGTCTCCGGTCTTCGGCGGCCAGGGCGATCTGACGCAGGTCTTCAAGACCGAAGACGGCTGGGTCATCACCACCATCCACACCTTCCTCGGCGAGATCACCAAGCTCAACAAGAACAACAAGTACAGCCACGCCACCGGCGAGACTGCGGAACTCAAGTTCTGGCAGGAAATGGTGAATGATGAGCCGCAGTACATTGAGAGAACGACTACGGCTATGACCACCACCGACATGAACTACACTGTCGGCACCAAGGTTCTGGTTCAGGTCTCCCTGAAGAAGAGCGAGACTGTCAACCTTGACAACTCTGACTATGTCAACGGCAATGTTGGTATTGTCGCTGTTGCTGAGGCCAAGACTGGCGCTCTGACCGGTGCTTCCGATGCAAACTATCCGGAAACTGTTTCCATCGACGGCACCAAGTATCCCACCAACTGCCGCTTCGTTCTTGGCAAGGATAAAGCCATGAACATTGCGAACAATGGCAAGGTCTTCACGTTCTACCTCGACACCTACGGCAACGTCATCGGCCGTGTTGCGAACACCGATGCCAAGAGCTATGTGGTTCTCGACCGTATCTACGGCGTCCATGAGAACGGCAAGTTCGCGCTGAAGGCCGACATGTTCGATCTGGACGGCAAGGCCATCGAGGGCGCGACTGTCGCGATCGCCGGCTCCTTCGCTTCTGCCAAGGACGGCTACGACAATGTTGGTAATTACAGCAACGACAGCTATCCGTATGACAACTTCGTTTACATGGTTGCCTCGCACAACGATTCGAAGCTGACCAACGCGCTGTACTCCTACACCAAGAACGACAAGGACGTTTACACCCTGACTTGGGTCGGTGATGCGACTACGGCTACCACAGCTGCTGCATACACCGCAGCTGATGTTGCCAATAACGTCACTTACGGCCATGCATTCGGCCGTCTGGAAGGCTCCTTCGTCCACACTGCAAAGCTGGCATTCATCAAGGTTTCTTCCCTGAATGGCGTAGCCATGATGAAGACCAACGATAAGGTATACAGCGGCAACGATCTCTCCCTGTCCGAGTCCACCAAGTTCGTGGTCAAGAGCGCTGGCGGCGCTGTCACGGCCTACACCGGCTACACCGCTCTGCCCGCACTGACTGCCTCCTACGTTGACTATCTCGATAACGACGGCGACGGCTTCGCTGACATCGTCTACATCGGCAAGGCAGTCTTCGCGGCTGACAATGTCACTGGTTGGGTTCTGAAGTGGACGCCGTTCAACTGGGCAAATGGCTATGACCTCATCACTGTCTACGTCGACGGTGAGCCTGTCACGGTCAATGTCAAGCACGAAACCATCGTGACTGGCGTTGATGCCAACGGCGTAGCGCTGCGTCCGGGCCTGTACACCTTCAAGACGCAGGTCGATGCCAATGGCGTGACCTACTCTGAGGTCTACATGATCGACCAGAACGCAAGCAACTGGATGGGCGAAGCTGTTGAGTCCTACAGCAACGATGCGACCGCGATCAAGGTCAAGGGTGCTGACGGCTACACGCAGACCATCGGCCTGACCGACGTTGTGATCTACAACGTTCTGGCTGACGGCACTGTCGTCAAGGCTGATGCTTCCTGCATCGCTGCGGGCGACTACATCATCTACTCCAAGGTTTCCAGCATGGGCAATGCTCCGTACGCGGTGATCTACGTCCTCGACAAGACCATTCCGTACTAATTTGAGATTTCCTCTCTGAAACCCCAAAGCAAAGAGGGGGCCCCGCAAGGGGCCCCCTTTTCTGCACACTTGACAAACCGCAAGAACCTGCTATAATAAAAATAACCCAAGGCTCCGCGACAAGCGGTTTTGACTCTAGCTAGGGGAAAGCATCAAGAGTAAACTCAAGAAACCGTCACTGTGCAGAGTGGCGGTTTCTGCCTTTGATGCGGATGGTGACCGTGAATCCAAAGATATGGAATGTGATCGTAATCGGCATCTTATCACCTCCTTTAACGAGGTGAGACAAAACCGCCTATCGCTGTGTTGGAGCCTCAGGGGTTCAAAAGAACCGCATATATTTTACCAGGCAAATCGAAAAATGTCAATCCATGCGACCGTTTCCGCGCCCTTGACAAACCGCAAGAACCTGCTATAATAAAAATAACCAAGGACGCCTCGACAAGCAGTTGTCCCCGGTTAAGTGCTAGTCAAAGAAAACACATATAGCGTTTCGAAACCGTCACTTGCCAGAGTGGCGGTTTCGCCCGTTAATGCGGATCGTTACGGTCAATCCAAAGATATGGAAAGTCAAAGTGATC
>ULIY01032322.1_pt1 | contig 16633 bp, 11 predicted proteins | sample 1950511 | NCBI WGS metagenome assembly ULIY01 (sample SAMEA4835453, study PRJEB28245) | human gut metagenome | biome: gut microbiome; material: fecal sample | place: Denmark | collected 2008
AAAAATCTGTCCGTAAATCTAGCATAAGAGCACCGTAGTTTTCGTCTAGGTCAAAGCCTTGGAATTGATCCATCAGCTGATGACTATGGTGGAGAGTCAATCAGACGGTTTATGGCTGATTACTATAACGATGAAAGTTATTACACTTATGGTGAGGCAACATTAAAAAACTCGTTCGGTACAACGCAAATGTGGGGAGACAATGCTGGAACTGTTACATATAAGTTTCATCGACGACTTGAACCAGATGCTGACTATGTTATTCATTACAGAGTCAACTACGGGGATACAATCAATATATTGGGCAAGGATAACGTTCGTGCCTATTCATTATCTGCATTTGGTAATGCTTTGCGATTAACACACGACAATAGCACGCAGCAAATTGATCCCGCGTATAGCGGAGAATACATGAAAATCCAGCTTTTCCGTGCGACGACGGATCCACTGAATGAACTCGAGGGAAAGTACTACCCAGTTGTCTCGTCCAGTTATAAAGGAACAGAAAAAGTTAGCAACATTGAACAAAATAAGCAGTTTACCAATTTGCTACAAGCTGGAGATATCGTTCATTTATTCGTTAAAGATAGAACTCGCGTTACCAGTTACGTTGAGAATGTCAAACAAAATTCGATTGATACGCGTTCTGGTGAGCGGGTTAAAAACTTTGTGTGGGATGGGTCTGATTTTAAAGAATTGTATGTACAGTCTCTCGAAGTAAACAATGAACCAACCATTTCTGTCGGGATGAGTCATAGTGATCTTGATAAATTGGTCGAAAGTTATGTGCCGGATTTGAAGTATTTCCGCGTTGGTGGTGTTGAAGTACACGGTTTTTCTCAATATCCAGATACTTCAAAAGAAGGATCGACCAAAGCAAAAATTCGGGTCAAACAATATGTTGGTGGCCGTTGGTATTACAACGATTTAGAGATTCCGTTCAAGGTAAAGAAAGCCATTTCTAAAGTCGAGGCCGTTCCACAGACGTTTGATTACGCAAGTACCCTTGGTTCGCTGGATAGCGCTGCATTGAAAAAGTTTGTGACGGTGTATGATGCTGAAGGAAAAACGACCGATGAATTTGATATTAAATTGGTCTCTTATCCTGATATGGTTTCATCTACCAGCGAGACACTTAAAGTGGAAGTGACGGCATGGGATACCAATAATGCTGAAAAATACACTGTGGAAGTACCGTATCAATTAAAGCGTGGTAGCCAAATTCTTTTGCACGGAATTAGCGATCGTGAAGTCGCGAGATTCACGCTTAGTGGAGATGGCAATAAGATTGTTGCCACGTATGATGGGTCAAAGGGGAATAATACCATTCATTCATATTTCTCTAATCAGCAGTACTATGCGTATAACCAGTACAATGTTTCAGCGAAAGATGTTATTTTGAACTCAGATAAGTCTGACTACAACTATGCAGCAAACGGAGATGACCTCATCAACAGTCTTGAAAAGTTTGGTAATAAGCGAGAACAAACGGTCAAAGCAGGTGACGTCATTAAGATAAGTCACGAAGAACCAGCGCGCCATACTTTTTGGGAGAATGAGACGGAAAGTAACCCAGCCGGTGGTTTGACTGATACGTTTTATCAAGTGCTAAACGATAAATTTGAAATGATTCCGATTAATAAAATCACGGTTAAAAAGCAAACGGTTGAATTAGGTAATTCAAAAAGCCAAATGGATGCGAAATTGGCTGATTATCTGAAGAACGATACTGGATTCAGTTGGCTTGAGATCGAGAAATTTATTAGTTATCCAGATACGAGCAAACTCGGTACTACTGAAGCAACTATTCGTGTTCGTTTAGAAACCCGTGCTAACCACTATGCATCTTTTGATTACAAAGTACCGTTTGAGGTTGTGCCACGAATTTCAAAAGTCGAGGCAAAGCAACAAACTTTGACATATGGTTCATTATCGACGGACTTTAACCTGAAGAACATGGTGACGGTCTATGATGCGGCCGGAAAGCAAACAAGCGACTTTGATGCGACGTTGGTTAGCTTTCCAAATATGATTAGCAGCAACCAAAAGATTGTTGTTCGCGTAACAGCATGGTATTCGAATAACACTGAGATATACGACGTAGAAATTCCATACCAACTAAAGCGTGGTAGCCAAATTACATTACGTGGACAAGGTGATTTTGAAATCGCACGTTTTACGTTAAACAATGCGGGTAATAAGATTGTTGCGACATATGATGGGGCTAAGGCTGGTTATCACGTTCATGACTATTTCCCCGCACAACAATACTATGGGTTTAACCAGTACAAGGCGTCAGAAAAAGATGTCCTCTTGAATTCGGATGCCGCGACGTACTCCTTCTCAGTGAATGGTGATGATTATGTCTCAAAATTAGATAAGTTTGGGACGAATCGTCAGCAGGAAGTAAAGGCCGGAGATATTATTAAGATTCAACACGAAGAACCAAATAATCGGCATACGTTCTGGGAAAACGAGACCGAAACTAAAGGATCTGCAGGGTTTAAAGACACGTATTACCAGGTATTGGACGATAAGTTAGAGATTGTGCCAATTAACCGCATTACGGTTACGAAACAAACCATCGAATTAGGTAATTCAAAAGGCCAAATTGATGCTAAACTCTCTAGCTATCTGAAGAACGATACTGGTTTTGAACATCTTGAGATTGAAAAATTCGTGAGTTACCCAGATACTAGTAAGCTCGGTGATACTGAGGCAACGATTCGTGTCCGTCATCAAACCAAGGCAAAGCACTATGTCTACTATGATTACAAAGTGCCGTTTGAAGTCGTGCCAAGAATATCGAAGATTGAGCCAAAAAATCAAACGTTGGATTATGCCAATCTGCAAGCGGACGTTACGGATAACGAACTTAGAAACTTTGTGCGGGTATACAACCAAGCTGGACAAGTGACGAATGATTTCGATATCAAGTTGTTAAACTACCCGGATATGATTACGTCAATATCAGATATCAAAGTTGAGGTAACGGCATGGTATTCAAATACGGTTGAGAAGTATGAGGTAGTCGTTCCGACGACTGTTAAGCGAGGCAGTCAAATTACATTACGTGGTATTGGTGATAAAGAGGTTGCACGTTTTACGTTGAATTCGAAGTTAAACAAGATTGTTGCCACTTATAGCGATAGTTCTGACAGCATTCATAGTTATTTTGGTGGGGATGATTACTATACATTCAATCAGTACACGTCTTCCGCTAAGGATGTCGCTTTACAAACTGATGCACCAAACTATGTATTCCATGGTATTGGAACTGCACCAATCTCATCGCTGAAGAATTTTGGTAATCAACGACAGCAGCCAGTGAGTGTTGGTGATTTGATCAGTATTTATCACGCTGAATCTGGGCAACGCCATACATTCTGGGAAGACGAAAAAGAGAGTCAGCCACATGATGGTAATCAAACTATGTACTATCAAGTATTGAGTGATAAAATACAACCGCTGCCAATCAATCAAATATCACTTTCGAAGCATGAGATTCCATACTGTATGTCTACTGCGGATTTGGATGCGACGATTGCGCAATATCTGGTCAATGATACTGGGTATAAAGATATTTCAGTAGACAAGTTTATTGCCTATCCTGACACAAGTAAGGCTCGTGATACGACAGGTACTATTCGAGTAAAATCGCAACTGCAGTCAGGTAAATTTGCATACTTTGACTATGTTGTGCCGTTCGAAGTAGGTAAACGTCCGGAGCTGAATGTCACAATTCCAATTGACACAAAATTTGAGGTGTCAGATAAGACAAGATTGGTTCGTTCACCGAAGTACTCATTCACTAACAATTCAACGTATTCTGGCGTGAAAGCTAATGTTGAGAAGTTAGTAATCCACGAAGATTCAGGCATTAATCTGATTAGCACGACGGCTGTGCCACCAGCAAATCAAGAATCTCTAATCCTTCGTTTGAACATGAAAAACAAAACGGAAAAACATGCTGTTAGTATGACCGCCGGATTTATTAATGATAAGGGACTATTGATTAGCCCTAATGAACAGATGATTGTTTTCTATGATGGACAGTTTTTTGGAGAACTCACAACCATCAAGAAAAAGGTGAGTGCAACAACGCAACTTAAGTTCACCGTGACGAATCCCTGATTATAATCGCATGACGAAAAACGACGTATAAGGTTGATTTTTCGTCATCGGGTGTGCTGTTAGTCAGGTATTGTAATTGTGTGGTAGATAGCTTTGTTGAACGGTGAACAAAGCGGCTTAGTCTGCTACTTGATAGGTGTACGCTATAGCTTCTCCTTGGCTATTTGGTATTTAGTCTAACTCTAGGTACACTTGCATTCTCCATTTTAGACTGACGATTATGCTTCATGCATAATTGTCAGTTTTTGTTTAAATCCTTGATTTTAAAAATTGGCCGACAAGTGGTCATAAAATATAGCGGCGTGATTGTATGATAAACGTGGTTAATCATCTTTGTCGTAAATCTTTCTCTTTGTCGTTCGCTTAAGGTGATTAGCTGTTGTGTGGTTATTACTGAAGAAGCTGGGTTATCGTTGATGCCCAGCTTCTTTTTTGAACAATTAGGCATTGAAACGGAAAATAGTGGTCACAGATTTCAGAGACAATGCTTCAAAATTAATTTAGTAAAGTAATGTTGAATAGGGAGACCTGGAAAATGAAAACACAAATTATGAAATTCCTGATAATGATCACCATTAGTGTCATTGCGGCTTTAGCTACATTTTCTACTAGTGGACATGCGCAAATTTTGAAAGGTCGCGTGGTCGCTTATTCGGCCGGAGAGCCAACACTGGTATTACAAGAATGGGAGGTTACTGTAGATACAACAGCGACGTATGTCCCTTATACATTGCCTAGTTTTCTTTCAGTGGTTATCACCGGGCATTTTGGGAACTATGAATTGTATACACATCGTGTATCGCAAGAATTAGGGTTGGAACACCAAGATTCGTATAACTTTAGTGTTAAGGTCGATCCTAATATGCAAGACGGAGATATCGTTCGTAAAGAATACTATTACTATAATTTAGCTAGTACGAAACCTATTTTGGCGCCGTCAACGCCTGATACACAGCCAATCACAGTGACACAAACTCCTGACACACAACCAATACCAGCACCAAATAATCCAACTAACCCAGGTAACCCTATCACACCGACGTTGCCACCGGTAACGAATAAGCCAACTGTTCCGAGCGCTCCTGATGTACCCAGCTCACCAAGTAATCCAGTGGTGCCAAACTCACCGATGAAACCCGATGCACCTGCAACAGTGACAGAAGAGGAGCAAGAACCCACGGAAAATCTGCCGGAGTCTAATAATCAAATTGATAGCAATGGTAATTTGAGAGATACTACCCAACTTGGGGTAGTATCAAATAACGTTTTAGTGGGAACTAATAATCAAATTCAACAAGAAGGTGTTGAATTACCCGAAACTGCAGCAGAATCAAAGTTTTCATACGGTATTTTATTTGTACTGACGACTGCGATTTCGCTAATAGGTATATGCTTGAAGGCAAGAAATTAATTTTTGTGATTTACGAAAAAAGTACGAGTGATTAATGCTCGTACTTTTTTCAATAACGTTGAAAAAGTCGAAATCTTGGTGGTCTGCCAAATGAAAGGCTGTCATTGTATTCAAACGTAAATCCGTGCTCCATATGAAGAGTAGTAGTACGATAAAACATGGCGTTGACTTTTATGAGAAAAGTTCTAATATTACTTATTAATAATAACAACTGACTAGTCGTTAGAGGAGAGTTAACATGACAGCGAAGAATGAGCATTTTTACAAAACTTTCCAACCTTCACATTATGATTTGTACATTGATGTGAACCGCGGTACTAAAGTAATTAGTGGACGTACGACGATTTCTGGTGAAGCAAAAGCAACCGAAATTTCAGTTCACCAAAAGTATTTGACGATTACGTCAGTGACCGATGAAGCAGGGGAAGACCTGGCTTACACGGTTGATAACGAACACGAGGCTATTCGCGTGACATTACGCGAAGTGGGACCAACTGCTTTGACGATTACGTACACGGCACCGTTGACTGATACGATGATGGGAATTTATCCATCATACTATGAGGTGGCCGGTGAGAAGAAACAGATTATCGGCACGCAATTTGAAACGACTTTTGCCCGCCAAGCCTTCCCATCAATTGATGAACCTGAAGCCAAGGCGACGTTTGATTTGGCGCTCAAGTTTGATGAGCAACCGGGTGAAATCGTGTTGGCAAATATGCCGGAACTACGTGAAGAAGATGGTGTGCACTACTTTGCGACGACTGTCCGCATGCCAACATACTTGGTAGCCTTTGCATTCGGTGATTTGCAAAGCAAGACAACCCGTACGAAGAGCGGCGTTGAAGTTGGTGTCTTTGCCACGAAGGCACACAAGGCAAATGAATTGGACTTTGCCCTTGATATTGCTAAGCGTTCGATTGAATTCTACGAGGACTTCTACCAAACACCATATCCATTGCCACACTCATGGCAATTGGCATTGCCTGATTTTTCAGCCGGTGCCATGGAAAACTGGGGCTTGGTCACATATCGTGAAGCTTATCTAACGCTTGATCCAGATAATACGCCATTGCGTCAGAAGCAGGTGGTGGCGACTGTTATTGCGCACGAATTGGCTCACCAATGGTTCGGTGATTTGGTCACGATGAAGTGGTGGGATGACTTGTGGCTGAACGAAAGTTTTGCCAACATGATGGAGTATGTCGCCATTGATGCGATTGAGCCTGATTGGCATATTTGGGAGTTGTTCCAGACTGATGATGTGTCGGCAGCGTTGAATCGTGATGCGACTGACGGTGTGCAATCAGTTCACGTGCAAGTGGAAGATCCAGCAGAAATTGATGCGCTCTTTGACGGTGCAATCGTCTACGCGAAGGGTGCGCGTATGTTGGTCATGGTCCGTGCGTTGCTTGGGGATGATGCCTTGCGTAAGGGCTTGAAGGCCTACTTTGATGCGCACCAGTATGGCAATGCAACTGGTGCTGACTTATGGCAAGCATTGGGTGATGCATCAGGCTTGGATGTCGGTGCTATCATGACGTCGTGGTTGGAGCAACCGGGTTATCCAGTGGTCACAGCAGCGGTTGTGGATGGTCAATTGACCTTGTCACAACAACAATTCTTCATTGGTGAAGGCGAAGAAAAGGGCCGTCAATGGCAAATTCCATTGAACAGTAACTATGGAGCCGTGCCAGAATTGCTGACTGAACATGAAATCGTAGTTGGTGATTATCAACAATTGCGTGCGGAGAGTGGTCAACCATTCCAATTGAACGTTGGCAATAATTCGCACTTCATTGTGAAATATGATGAGACGTTGTTGGCTGATTTGGCACAAGATGCGACGAACTTGTCTGCCATTTCACAGTTACAATTGTTGCAAGATCAACGTTTGTTGGCTGAAGGTCGTTTGACATCATATGCCACCGTTGTGCCATTGCTACAAACGTTTGCGAATAGTGAACATGTGGTTGTCACGACAGCGCTTTATGATGTCGCAAATAACTTGAAGAAGTTTGTGACGCCTGATTCTGAAGAAGAGCATCAACTACAAATGTTCTTTGATAGCTTGAGTCGTCAACAAGTTGCACGTTTAGGTTGGCACGCCCAAGCCGGTGAGAGTAGTGACGATGCGATTACGCGTCCGTTGGTCTTGCGTGCAGCGTTGTATGCCCAAAATGCAGAAGCTATTGCGGCTGCCCACGACTTGTTTGTGGCCCACCAAGCAGATTTGGCGGCTTTGCCAGCTGAAGTTCGTGGCTTGGTTTTGCGTAATGAGGTCGAAAACTATGGTAGCGAGGCTTTGTTTGATCAACTGCTCCAAGCTTACGTTGCGTCATCAGATGCGACGTTCAAGCGTGATATTCAAGGCGCGCTTACTCAAACACCAGATTCAGATTTGATTGCAACGTTGATCAGCAAGTTTGAGGATGCTAACACCATCAAGCCACAAGATTTACGCGCTTGGTACCGTGGCGTTTTGGCAAACAAGCACGGTCAACAAGTGGCCTGGGATTGGATTCGTGCAGACTGGCAATGGTTGCAAGATACAGTTGGTGGCGACATGGAGTTCACGACGTACATCACAGTTACAGCAGCTATTTTCCAAACGGCTGAGCGCTTAGCAGAGTTCAAGGCCTTCTTTGAACCAAAGTTGCCAACGCCTGGATTGACGCGTGAAATCACGATGGATATCAAGGTCGTAGAAACCCGCGTTGCGTTGGTCGAAGCGGAACAAGAAGCAGTTAACGCAGCCGTTCGCGCAGCAAATAACGATTAATAGACAAAATAAAGAGGTAGAAAATCCGTGGATTTTCTACCTCTTTTTGTTTACATCAAAATGTTCTCAACGATCTTAACGAACATCGCAGACCCAACGGGCATGCAGTCTTCATCAACGATGAACTTAGGGTGGTGGTTGACGAATTCGTAACCATCTTCAGCCAAGCCAGAACCCAAACCGAAGTAAGCGCCAGGCTTAATTTCCGTGTAGGCTGAGAAGTCTTCACCAGCCATCAATTGTGGCATTGGGTACGTGTTTTCTTCACCAAGTAACTCCTTGGCCGTGTCCAACACCAAATCCATTTCTTCCTTGGCGTTCATCACTGAACCGTAGCCCTTTTGGAAGTCCAAATCGTATTCAGCGCCGTACATGGCTGTTACGTGTTCGATAATGTCGCGAATCATACGTTCCATGTCGGCACGCACTTGTGGGTTACGTGAACGAACTGACGCTTTAATGTGCGCCGTGTGTGGAATGATGTTGTTAACAGTACCGGCCGTGAATTGTCCCCATGACACCAAAGCAGCTTAAGTAGGGGCAACACGGCGGGCAATCATGTTATTGATTGATTGAATAATCTCTGTCCCAATCGTAATTGGATCAATTGATTGTTCAGGTGCCATGGCGTGGGCACCACGGCCCTTAATCGTTAGGTCGAACAAATCAGATGAAGCTGTCATGGCGCCGTAAGAAAAGCCAACAGTACCGGTCTTGGTCATTAGGAAAACGTGCAAACCAAAGATTTGGTCAACGTCATCCAATACACCAGCTTCAACCAAGGCGATTGCGCCACCAGGTGGCATTTCTTCGGCGGCTTGGAAGATAAACTTCACATCACCGTGAATGGCATCACGCATGTCTGCTAGAGCGAAGACCGCACCAAGCAAAATGGCAGCGTGCACATCATGCCCACAAGAGTGCATCACACCAGGGTTAATTGACTTATAAGGTACATCAGCCAATTAGTCCATTGGCAAGGCATCGATATCGGCACGCAAGGCAATTGTCTTACCAGGGTGCGCACCGTGCAACGTCGCAACCAAACCAGTTGGGGCTGGACGTTCAATCGTTAGGTTCGGCACATCACGCAACAAGTTCTCGATATAAGCCGTTGTTTCAAATTCTTCGAATGACAATTCGGCGTGTTGGTGCAACCAACGGCGCCAGGTTACTTGATCAGCAACCCGAATCTTTTCAAGCAATGCTTCCATAATTAGGCGTTCTCCTTAGATTGTTTTGGAATAAAGCGTGACCACAAGAACATCAAGGCTCCCAAGATTAGGAAGTAGACGAATACCATGAAGTAAGCGCCGTTAGCCATGTCGACCAACAACCCAATCAACGTTGGTGAAACGATACCACCCAAGATACCACCAGTCGCAACGATGGCGTATGATGGACCGAACTTGTGTGGCGCAAAACGCTTAACTGGCAATGACATCAATGTGACGAACGTCATGGCACTGAAGAATTCACCAGATGCCAACGCGATTGTGATCATGCCACTGTCAGCTGATAGTGACGCCAAGAATAGGCTCACAGCAGCCATGATGGCCGCAAAACCGATAACCGTCTTTTCCTTACCGAAGAAAAACTTGCCGACAATGTATGAACCACCGATTGATCCGACCAAGAAGGCCAAGCCACCGGTTGCCGTGATGTGACCTTGCACAATCGTCGATAGCTTCACTGATTGAATCAAGTAAGAAGGCATCCAGTTGGTCATGCCGTACATCATCGCGTTAATCGTAAAGTTTGATAGGAATAGCAACCAAACAAAACGTTCACGAATGACGTCAGACATCTTGGCAGCGGGTGCCTGTTCTGTGACGGCTGCGTCAGTCTCTTCTGCGAACTTCTTTTCGCTTGGCAAAACGAAACGCAAGACGATTCCAACGACAACAGAGGCAATGGCAATCATCCAGAAGGCACGTTGCCAACCGTAATCTTGCAAAACCGGTGACACGACCAATGGCACGATGATTCCTGAAATACCTGATGCGGAAATCAAAATACCTTGCGCCAAAGTACGTTGATCTAACGGCAACTTGGTCGCAACTTCCTTGGCCGCACTAGGCGCATACCCAGAGTGGGCGATGGCACCGGCCAAGAAACGAATGATAATGATGAACAGCACAGCCTTGGCGAATCCAGCCATAGCGGCGAAGATGGCGATGGCGGCCATTGAGAAGACCAACAAACGCTTTGAACCAAGTTTCGTGTTCAACAAACCAGCGGGCACTTGCATTGAAGCATATCCAATGAAGAAAGCTGACATAACCATTCCTTTTTGCACGTTACTGAAACCGAAATCTTGTTGCATGCTAACCAAGATGATTCCAATCGCGTTTTTATCGAAGTAAATCATAATGAAGCCGAGGAATAGGGCGGCTACCAATGTGATTGTGCGGGCAGTAACCTTGGCTTTCGCCGGGGTTGCCGTTTTAGTGGACGGCTTTGCCACAATTGTTTCGTCATCCATAAGAAAAATTCTCCTTCTAAGACTAAATAGTTGTTATAGATGAAATTAGTCTACTGGTTGAGTATGGTAATTTTGTGAATTTCAACTAAGAAGATTTCTCATGGTATAGACCACGTATACCAGCCGTATAATATTCATAATTTATGCATGCTAATTCAAAAATCCGAACCATCTTTTTCGATTTTGTCCGTCATGATTAGATTAATGACAAAAATGATATGAGGGGACGTTAGTATGGTTGCAAATATTCGCAATATGGAAATTGATAACGATACGCAAAATGGCATCACGGCGATGCGAGTATATGGGGAATCTTTGAAGGGCTACATGATGCAAGAAGCGATGGCCTCATTGCACTGCCAGAATGGGGATGTCATCTTGGATGAAATTCTATGGCGTTTGTATGCCGGATACCGCGAAACGCCTGAAGCCGTAGTGGAACGGGTTAGGGACAAGATTGAAAGCATGGGCCAAAAGGTCGAGGATATGAAAATTCTGGCAGCGGGTGTGGAGTTGCTAGATAAGGATCAATTCTTCCGTAATCGCTTTGTTGGCGAAGTTGCTGATACGTTTGTTGAAAAGGGTTATGACATTAAGTTAGCACGCCCAGAAGGTTACGTATTGGTCAACCCGCGTCGATAATTTTATGAATCAAAAATTATTTGATTGGGCAACCGGGTAAAGTGGCTGTAGTCTATAATAAGAAAGGAGTTTCCGCATGAATAGTTCAGTTATCGCGACGGCATTTTGGTCAAATGGAATTGAGTTAACAGTACTGGGATGGTTAGTTGGTTGTTTAGTTTTATTCGGTGTTGTATCAGCACTCGGTGAACTAAGTTGGCGTAAAACTGCTAAGCGGGAACCTGCTGTCTTCGTACGTGCCGGTATGATTTTCGGTATGACGGTCATTGGATTGGTGATGTTGTCGTCAGTGTCAGCTTTCTTATTTGCCTTGGGACAATAAATAATAAAAAGGGCGGCCAGCGATGGCCACCCTTTTTATTTTTACGACTAGTGGAATATTTGTTTGGTGGGTATAAGGTCGGTTTAGATACACTAGGACATGTTTAATAAAGCACATGTAAGGAGAATGATATGAGAGAGTACAAATTTGCACATCTAACATTAGAGGTGGAAGACACAATGCGCGTGGCAATTTCTGAAGAAGAAGATTTTGCGACGGTGCTCCACAAAACAGAGAGTAATGAGGGGGTGACATTATCATTGTTCATTGAGGATGGTGCTGTTAAATTTGGGGATATACCTTTTTACCTTTTTGCGATTTCCTTTGAAGCTGGTGATCGAATGGTGATTAAGACTCGGTCTGAACTGTAGAATTTGCACACGGTATAAGACAGGTTTAGATACACTTGATCATGTTTAATGACACACATGCAAGGAGAATGATATGAAAGAATACAAATTTTCGCATCTAACGTTAGAAGTGGAAGACACAATGCGCGTGGCAATTTCTGAAGAAGAAGATTTTGCGACGCTGTTCCACAAAACAGAGAATAATGAAGGGATGACATTCTCATTGTTCGTTGAAGATGGCGCTGTTAAATTGGGGGAGCTACATTTTTACCTGTTTGAAATTTCCTTTAAAGCTGGTGATCGAATGGTAATTAAGCCCCGGCCTGAACAGTAGAATTTGCACACAGTATTCACTGTTAGTTAGGGGTCGATCAGCGATGGTCGGCTTTTTTAGCTTGCTCTGGTAAAATAAGTAGATTGTGGAAAGAGGTTTAGGTTGATGAGTGACATTAATGAACAATATAATCATGCGCGCTCTTTGATTAAGGCCAAGCAGTTTGCTGAAGCGCAGGAAGTTTTGCAGCAGGTGATGGCAAGCAAGTCGGGTTACAAGTCGGCACGCTATTATGCTGGGCGCGCTGCGTTTGCGTTGAAAGGTTATGAAAAAGCGGGACAATTATTCGCCGGTTTTGTCCGCCAGAAGCCAACACCTAAAGTGAATATAGCGAATGCTTATTCTTATTTAGCACGGTTGGCGATTCTTGATGAGGACAGCGATAGCGCACGCAAACTCTTGCAGCGCGCGGCCTCACACGGATTAGTGAATGACCGTTTAGAAAAGATTCAAGCCCAAATCTGGCAGTTAGAAAACGAATTTGGTGATGATGAGCCAGTTTTGAATTCACAGATGAATGTTCGACTAGACCGCTCGGCATCGAACGGTACACCGATTGTCACGACGACGGAAAAGGGCTATCAAAGTGCCTCGATTTTCGTCGATAAGCTGTCGTATGATCAAATACAAATGCTGACTGACAAGGAATGGCATCAACTACGTTTGACGACCCCGCGTTGGACAAATATTCCTGGGTATATGAGTGCGTCGGCTTTGGAGTCACGGACGCTGTACGAAAAGTTCTTGCCACGGATGACGGATATTCGGTATATGTCAGCGTTCAACGATTACTTAGAAGAGAATGCGTACTTCCAACAAAAATGGGAACTATCGAAGGTTTTTGCGTTACTGCAAGTACCGGAATTCAATAAAGCGATTGTTGCGCAACTACTAGATGAAAGTCGTTTGACTGACGGACAGGTATTAAAGCACTTGGCAGCCGTTGATGACCTGGTGATGCTAAAAGCGAGTGGTGAAGTGCTACCAGTTTCAGAACGGCAACGTTTCCGTTCGCTAGAATTGATGCAGTCACCTGAATTCGGTTTTATTAACGAAGAAGAGCAATCGGGTTTGTTGTATTTGAAATCAAAGCTGGCTGATGAACGTTTGGTGCGTAAAGCATTGGCTAGTACAACAGATGCGCAATTGCCGTTCCGTGATAAAGTGACTGATTTCGAGCCAATTGGTGAGCAAACTGACTTTATCAATTGGATTAAGCAGGAGAAACGACGCCTGGTTGCGCTACTCGGTGTTGGTGGTAGTGGTAAGACATTTGTGTTGGGTAAGATTTTGAATACCGATGCCGTCGTTGCCTTGGCACCAACGCACAAGGCGAAATTGAACTTGGTCGATAATGGTTTTAAAACCGTTGGGACGGTCCAATCTGTCGCAGCGGACACGGATACCGCCCAAGCATTCAAACAATTTGATACGGTCATTATTGATGAGATTTCGATGATGTCGATGGAAATGATGGCAAAGGTATTGGCCTTCTTTGGACCAGCAACGCGGTTTATTCTGATTGGGGATGACGCGCAGTTGCCACCAGTCAGTTTGGATGAGGATGCCTTGTCGGTGACAGGTGATTTGATTGGGTTGATTCGCCAGTTCGGGACTGGTTTTGTCTTTCAAAATAATCACCGTGCTAAGGTGCCAGCGTTACGCGAGTTCATTGCTCATGTGCGTGCCCAGGATGATCACTTTATTCAGACCGCAGGGCAATATCAAACGGCTAAGTATGGCGAAATGCTACAAGATAAGCGTCGCCACTTAGAATTGGATGACGTGATGATTCTGGCGTACACCAATCAGCGTGTCGCTCAGGTGAATGAGTATTTCTTCAAGGCATTGGCCACTGACGAAGAAGTGGTGGTGCCGTTTACCAAGCGCGGTAAATATGGTCGTGGTGGCTTCTTTATTGGTGCGAAAGTCATGTTCTACAACAACGACGATACGCATCAATATGGCTATACGACGAGTGAATATGGCGAAATCACCAACCTGCGTGTATCAGACATGAATGGCGATTATGGTGAAGTTGAAGTTACGGTGCCAGCCACTGGGCAAACGTATAAGCTCCCCGTCTGGCAAGCAAAACGCGATTTGCTACTAGCCTATGCGATTACGATTCACAAGTCGCAAGGTAGTGGTGCACGTAAAGTTTATGTGATGGAAGCAGCTGATTATGGCTTAGCCTACACAGCGGTTTCGCGTGCGAAAGAAGAATTGGTTTTCGTGGACTATAGTCGCGAACAGCTCATCCAAGCATTGCACACGCCATCACCTAAGAAATTGAATTTGTATAACTGATTAAACGACCGATTCGCGACTGAATCGGTCGTTTTTCTATATTTTTCAAATATCAGATAATTATTTGTTATGGTCTTAGTCACTAATTTTCCCAAAGGTAACCCATGCAGTTTTATACTAATAGTAAATTGAACAGGTTACTGAAATTGCACACGGAATTGTAACGGGGGAAACGATACAATGGCAGAGAAGTTAACGACGCAAGAGGGACAGCCTTGGGCAAATAACCAACACAGTTTGACGGCTGGTCAACGCGGGCCAGTGTTGATTCAAGACTACCAACTACTTGAAAAGTTGGCACATTTTGATCGCGAACGCATTCCAGAGCGTGTTGTTCACGCCAAGGGCGCTGGTGCGAAGGGTGTCTTCCAGGTGACGCATGACATGAGTGCATACACGAAGGCCGATTTGTTTAACGGTGAGGTAAGGAAACGCCATTGGCAATCCGCATTTCACAAGTTGCCGGTGAGCTGGGTTACCCTGACACCATCCGCGACGTTCGTGGCTTTGCCGTCAAGTTCTACACAGAACAAGGTAACTACGACATCGTTGGTAACAACACACCAATTTTCTTTATTAATGATCCATTGAAGTTCCCAGACTTCATCCACTCACAAAAGCGTGACCCACGTAGTCACAAACGTGATGTAAATATGCAATTTGATTTTTGGGCACATTCACCAGAGTCAATTCACCAAGTCACGTACCTCATGGGTGATCGTGGTAATTCAACCAGTTATCGCACAATGAACGGGTATGGTAGTCACACCTACAAGTGGGTGAATGCTTCCGGCGAGCAATTCTGGGTGAAGTATCACTTTATCAGCAACCAAGGTGTGTCAATCATGACCAATGAAGTTGCTGAGAAGTTAGCAGGTCAAGATACGGATTATCTACAAAATGAATTGTTCAGCGCAATTGAAGATGGTAATTACCCTTCATGGACGCTATATGTCCAAATCATTCCTTACCAAGAAGGTTTGGACTACAAGTACGATATTTTTGATGTCACGAAGGTTGTGTCACACAAGGATTATCCACTCCAAGAAGTAGGTGTGATGACGTTGAATGCCAACCCTGATAACTACTTTGAAGATGTCGAAGAAATTGTCTTCTCACCAGCAAATTTGGTGCCAGGTATCGAGCCTTCATTGGATAAGTTGTTGCAAGGACGTTTGTTTGCATACAAAGATGCGGCGCGTTACCGTTTGGGAGCCAACTATGAGCAATTAAAGGCGAACCGGCCACATCATGAAGTATACAACTACGCCCGTGATGGCTTCATGGCACAAAACCAAGATGGTAGTGTGAACTATGAGCCAAATAGCCAGGGTGGACCAGTTGAAGATCCACACGCATCAATCAGTGGTGATATGTTCCAAGGCATGACTGGGGCATACGAACCATATGACACGGACTACTATTCAGCAGCCGGTCGTTTGTACAACTTGATGTCTGAGGAAGAGAAGCAACGTTTGGTGGAGACGTTCAAGCAAACGTTAGGTACCATTGATAGCCTTGAAAACAAGCGCCTGATGGTGCAACAAATGGCGCGAGCTGATGCTGATTACGGTCAACGCGTTGCTGATGCCGTTGGAGTTGATATGGCAGATATCGAACTATAACTGAATCATGATGAAACGCAATGGACGAAATACGTTCGTTGCGTTTTTTTGATGCAAAAACATCCATAAATTGGTAGTGCCGGAAGGAATGTTGGGATAACCGGGATACTAGTTAAGAATTTCACGAAACTTGAAATATCATAAAAGAAGTTCGTTTTAAGGCGTGATAAATTGGGATTAATGGTAAGGAGAGAATCATGACGAAGTCGAAATTATGGCGATTGATTACCTTGTTTTT
>ULIY01016069.1_pt1 | contig 16460 bp, 10 predicted proteins | sample 1950511 | NCBI WGS metagenome assembly ULIY01 (sample SAMEA4835453, study PRJEB28245) | human gut metagenome | biome: gut microbiome; material: fecal sample | place: Denmark | collected 2008
ATGCTTTCGCCGTAGGAAGGATGGATGTCCTTTTTCATAATTTTCTCCTGAAATATCTGTGGAAATGATTTCCACAACAAACTCTCGGCGATGTAACAGCATCCCCGATGCTGAATCATTATACACCCGAATATGCATTGCTTGCAAGCTTTTTTTGCAGATAATGCAAAATATATTTAAACGAGGCCGCACAGTCCGCATGTGTGGGCGAACCGTTCATTCGCGCCCGAACAGCTGCGGGTGTTTCTTCAATGCGGCAAGCAGCAGCAGCCCGAGTCCGCCGCAGCACACAATTTCGCCGACGAAGACGGAGAACGCGAACAGCGGAATCGACTCCGGCATTTCAGATATTTTTGCGATAACAAACGGCATGATGATCGTGTTTGCTGCAATCGGCGGCAGCGGAGCAAGCCATGCACCAAGGGACATGCCGCCCGGCAGAGTACGGGAGGTGTTTTCCCCGAGTTTCCGAAGAGCAAAAGTTCCGATTGCGCCGATAAGCGTTGCAAGGCTGCCGAAAACAAGATCATACGGCAATGCGCCTGTTATCAAATTGGACAGCAGGCAGCCGATAAACAGCCCGGGAATCGCGGCCGGGGTAAAATACGGCAGAATTGTCAATGCTTCGGATACACGAAACTGAAATACGCCGCCCACGGTAGGAATAAAGCTCGATGCAAGAGACAATACCATGTACAGCGCAGCAATTGCGGCAGCCGTCGTAAGCTGCCGGGCAGATATTTTTTTCATTTTTTTCTCCTTAGTTTTGTTTTTTTGGCATATGCCTCTGTGAGGATGGTTTCGAACTCACAATGCAATTATACCACCGAAAGAATATGTTTGCAAGGGCAGCAGCCGACATATTCCATACAATAAAAAAGAGACCGCTTTGCGCGATCTCTTTTTTATTGTAGCTTGTGTTAACCGATACCGCATCCGAATGCGCGGCGGGCAGGCAGCCCGCTCAGGGATTGGTCGAAGGAGGGGGTGTTTCGGCCGACGGAGTCGGTTTCGGCGTTGCAGTCGGGGTTGGTGAATCCGGCGGTTCGGGCGAAGTCGACGGCTCGGGAGAACCGGAGGGTTCGGGTGTCAGACTCGGTTCAACTGTCGGGGTCGGCGACGGCGTTATGGCCGGGGTCGGTGTGGGTTTTTCGGGACGATTGATAGTGCCGTTCCAAAGCCCGTGTGCAATGGCGTATTCGTAATCACGCTGCGCAAGTGCGGAACGAATGGTCGAACCCGCTTTGTATTCATCGCCCCAAGGGTTTGCCTTGTCGGGATCGGTGGGATCCCAACCGCGGGTGAAGATGTCACCGATGTTAACTTTGTAGGGTGTGGGCTTGCCGAGCGGACCGACACTGCTCCAGTTATCGTATATAACAACTGTTGTGCCGTGCGGAACATTATCAAAAATCCACTTTGCATCGTTGCAGGCAAGCCTGATACAGCCGGCGGATGCAAGGTTGCCCAATTTGTTGTATTGCTTATACTCCAAATCGTATTTATGAATCGTGTAATACGGCACGGAATGGAAAAGGATGCCGCCAACAATGCGGGTTACATACTGCCCGTAGCAGGGACCCATAAGGGTGTGCCAACTGTAGCGTTCCTTGGTTTTGAAGATGCCGCGCGGTGTTGCATAACCTGCGGAGCAAACCATGGAAAGATAGGGACGGGTGTAGTTGCCCTCTTCGTCAATGCAATAAACGGTAACGGTGTTTCCCGCGCGATTGATGCAGATAAGATAAGGATAACCGTATTTGCCCTTGATGTCAAGATCCTCATAGCCCTCGGTTTTTTTAAGTTTGCGCATGAATTTTTTTCCTGCGTCGGCATATTTTGCTTCAACCGGGTCATCGGAAGGATACGGATTGCGCGAGGGCGACGGAACAGCTGTCGGCACAGGGGTAGGCGTAGGCGCCGGTGTTTCGGGCACATCGGTAACAGCGTCCGTTGTCGGAACGGGCGTTTCTGCGGAGCCGGGATCCTCGGTATTATCATCCGGCGTTTCAGTCGGCTCAAGGGCCGGCGTAATGCTGCCGATGAACGGCTCGGGCGTGGGCGCGTTGCCGCCGCCGGTACAGGAACAGGCTGCCAAACAGAAGATTGTGGCAAAAGAAAGAATGATACCAATGATACGTTTCATAAAAGAAACACCTCCAGCGTGTCGCTTTTTGAATAAAATACGCCGAAAAAACTGCAATAATATTTCGGCGGCTGCGCACCGTGCCTTCAACCGTGCATCGGCAGTGTGTATTTTAACGGATAATCGACAAAATTTCAATAGGCGAAAATGCCGAAAATAAAAAATTCACAAATTGGCCATAATTCGCACATCTGATTCCCGGCAGCTTAAGTCACATAATGAAAACGAAAAAGCAGCGCCGCGGAATTGGGCATACAGCGGCGTTGCGGATTGAATAAAACCGAAATCGGAAATCAGTCGAGATAATCTTTAAGGCGCTTGCTGCGGCTGGGATGACGCAGCTTGCGAAGAGCCTTGGCTTCAATTTGGCGGATACGCTCACGGGTGACATTGAATTCCTTGCCGACATCCTCAAGCGTGCGGGTTTTGCCGTCGTCAAGCCCGAAACGCAGGCGAACGACTTTCTCCTCCCGCGGGGTGAGCGTGTCAAGCACTTCCGTGAGCTGCTTTTTAAGCATTGCATATGTGGCCATGCTGTCGGGTGCGGGGGCATCATCATCGGGAATGAAATCTCCGAGATGACTGTCCTCCTCTTCGCCGATTGGCGTTTCGAGAGAAACGGGTTCCTGAGCGATTTTTATGATTTCACGAACCTTTTCTTCGCTGATGCCCATTTCTTCCGCAATTTCATCGGGACGGGGCTCTCTGCCGAGTTCCTGAAGCAGCTGCCTGTTAACGCGAACGAGCTTGTTGATGGTTTCAACCATGTGCACGGGAATTCTGATTGTGCGCGCCTGGTCCGCAATTGCGCGCGTTATCGCCTGGCGGATCCACCATGTTGCATATGTTGAAAACTTGTATCCCTTATGATAATCAAATTTATCAACCGCCTTGATAAGGCCGAGATTGCCCTCCTGAATCAGGTCAAGGAATTGCATCCCTCTGCCGACATAACGTTTTGCAACGCTGACAACAAGCCTGAGGTTCGCTTCCGCAAGCTGCTGTTTGGCCTCTTCATCGCCGTCCGCCATGCGCTTTGCAATATCAATTTCCTGGTCGGAGGTCAGAAGCGGCACCCTGCCGATTTCTTTAAGATACATGCGCACGGGGTCATCGATTGCGATTCCTTCGGTTACGGCAAGCTTGGGATCAATTTCCGTAACATCCTCGCCGGCGATTTCAACGGGGTCGATTTCTTCAACAACGTTGATATCCGCATCTTCAAATCGATCATAGACGACTTCCATCTGATCAACATCCAATGCGTCGTTGCCCAATGTGTCAATAACCTCTTTATAGGTCAGTTCACCCTTGCTTTTGCCGCGTTCAATCAGCTCGTCCACTTTTTGCATGGGAGTCAGCTTGGTTTCATCTGTCATGTATTTTAACCTCCTTGGTTGATTTGTGATATTTTCTGTTTAAATACGTTTAATTAAGCAACGTCGAATCCGCCGAACACGCATCAAACTCCGAAAAGGATTTTCGGCAGAACCCTAAATCAGGTTTTCCGGAGCTTCAGCATAAGATTCATCTGTTCGCGCAAAAGCTCCGCTCGCTTGGCTTTGTCGGCTTCCGCTTCGGAAAGTACTGCAAGCTGACGTATGCGCTCACTGTATTTATCATACAAAATAGAGTTAATGCAGTCGGCGGCGGATTCAAGCGGAGATGTTATGTCCTCTGCAAGTGCAGCCGCGGCGCCCGCGATCTCGCTTTCATCGCCGTTCAACTCCGCAAGAAGAAGCCGAATATCGGGCTTTTCGGCGGTTTTATATGCCTCCGTGAGCATGGCGGCAAACTTTGCCGTCCCCGGCGTTGAAAAAAGTTCTGTTGAAAAATTCTCAAGCTGTTCGACCGCGGCGGCATCCTGCCTTGAAACAAGCATACAGGCAAGCAGAAGCTGCTCCGCCTTTTCGCGTTTTTTCAGCATCTGCGGTTTTTTGTATCCGACGGAGTCGAATGCGGGTTTCGCTGTCGCGGGGGCAATGCCGTCTTCGGCACGCTCGGCATCAACACCGCATTGGCTTTGGATAACCTCCCGTGCTATGCCGCTTTTTTCGGAAACAACTTTGATATAGCGATCGCGCTCCACCGGCTCAAGTGAAGCAAGAAGCCGACATGCATCGGAGGCGTATTTTTGCCGTCCGTCTGCGGTGTTAAGGTCAACCGCATTGGCCATTGTTTCAAGTTTAAACATAACGGCCGTAAGAGAAGCATCCTTAAGCTTGAGGAACGCTTCGGCTCCGTTCGCACGAACGAATTCATCCGGATCCAGCCCTCCGGGAATGACTATGACGCGCGGTTCAAGTTCCCCGCGGGCAATAATATCAACTCCGCGCAGCATTGCTTTCTGTCCCGCCGAATCTCCGTCATAGGCATAACAGACCCGCTTTGCAAACCGTCCCATGAGGCGCACCTGCTGGCTTGTAAGCGCGGTGCCGAGGGAAGCAACGGCGTTGTCGATTCCGGCTTGATGAAGGCTGATAACATCCATATAACCTTCGACCATGATAAGCTCATCAAGCTTTCGCCCTTTCATAAGGTTGATGGCATAGATATTGTGACGCTTGTTATAGATGAGCGTGTCTCCGGTGTTCATATACTTTGCACCTTCGCCCTTGCCGATGATGCGTCCGCCGAACGCAAGAACGCGTCCGCTTGCGGAAATGACGGGAAACATCAGCCTGTCGTGAAAAAAGTCAAAGGTTTTTGTTTCATCCTTGCGTCCTTTGACGCAAAGTCCGGCAGAAATAAGCTCATCGCGCGTGTAACCCGCGGAGGTCATATGTTTAAAAAGTTCATCCCAATCATTGGGTGAGTAACCGAGTCCGAAACGGACAGCCGTGCTGCCGTCTATACCGCGGTTAAGCAGATACTGCCGCGCCGGAAGTCCCGCATCGGAAAGCAGCACTTGGTGATAGAACATTGCCGCCTCACGATTTGCTGCATACAGCCTGTCGCGCAGGGCCTTCTCTTCGCGCAGTTTGGCATCGTTGATTTCGTTCGGCATGTCCATGCCCGCCCGCTGTGCAAGAAAACGCACTGCATCAGCGTAACCGAGGCTTTCGGCCTGCATGATAAACTGAATCACGCTCCCGCCGGCTTTACAGCTGAAGCAATGAAAAACCTGCTTGTCGGGGCTGACGGTGAACGATGCATCGCGCTCGGGATGAAAAGGACAGAGTCCCCAAAGACGCCCGCCTTTCGGGGAAAGGCGCGTGTATTCGGAAACGACGGAAACGATGTCGTTTCTGTTCATCAATTCATTGAGCCACGTCTCCGGAAATGCCATTATGTCCTCGCCGATACAGTTTCAAAAGCGGAAAGGCGGCCGAAATCGAACCCTCTTCTCCCCTTTACATTTATACATTACGACATGAAACGGAAAATTCCTGCAAAAAAATTTGAAACAAGCCCCGAAATTAAAAATATATTTTCAGACAGATACCTGTTGAGCATGAAATAAGGCAAAACACGAACAGTACTGCGGCATAATTGCATCCTGCGAGCGCATTTCAATGTACGGAACAGGCGCCGATTCGGCTTAAAAAATGCCTTCCAGGGAAAGGTCGTTTGTTTCCGTAAAAAACGAGAACCATCGCTTGATTGCGGAAAAGTTTTCAATGTATTCATCCCGTCCGCCGTCCGCACCGAGGTCGGCAATTGCGGCGGCATAAAGCTGAACTTCAAGGATATCACGGTGACTGAACAGCAGCTTCAGCGTCGGTTCCGAATCCATAAGAAGCTGATAAATGCTCTCTCCGGCAGAATGAGCGGCGGAAAAGTCCTCCGTTTCGGCAGCATGACAGCCGACATCAATCATCGGAAGAATTTTCCGCTCAAGTTTTTTTATATAAATGTTAGAAAAAATAAAGACAAAAACGAGCAGGAGCATTCCGAAAGCCAGTGCCGCAACAGAAACCGCGGACTGATTGCGTATATTTGCGTTTGCTTCTTTTTTCATTGCGTTCGGCTCAAGATTTTTAAGCGCTTCTCTGTTCTTTTTTTCCTGATTCATCATACGGTTCCTCCGTGACGGACAATGCATTTTGTTTTTCCGTGCATTTCGCGCAGACAAAGACGGCATCATTTTTTTTCGTGCAGATTCGTAAAGCGTGCGCGAACCTTTGCGCAGGTTTTTTGCTTTTGCTGAACATGAACAATTCCGCCTGAATCAACGGACATAAAAAGGCAGTCCTCGGCCCGGTCGATCCCGAACCTTTTCAGCAATGCATAAAACCCTTTTTCGTCCAGCCCCGCCGCCCGAACCGCCTCCGGATGAACCTGTCCGTCGCAGATAAGCAGCAATGCGGGCATGGCTTTTTCGGATTCAAGCTTCAGTCCCTCGTTGGTCGGGGTTTGAAACGGTCCTTTCAAAAGCACGCTGAGTCCGCCGTCCGTTTCAAGGATGGCATACTCGACCTGCGAGATTGAAAACACATCCTTCATCCGCAGCTGTTCGGCAAGGTCAAATAAACTGTAATTAGCTGCACGCATGGCATCCTCGCGCACAACCCCTCCGGAAATCATAACAAGCGGACTTCCGCAGACGAGTTTGCGCAGCTTTTCGCTTTTCAGCGACATGAACGAAATCAGGCGGTGCAGCGCAAACATTGCAATGATCGGAACAACTCCGTACAGCAGCGGAATCGCGGGATCGGACATCGGAAGCGCCGCAAGGTTTGCAATAAGCAGCGTTATTGCAAGGTCAAACGGCTGCATATCGCTCAGCTGACGCTTGCCCATGAGCCTGAGAACAACAAACATAAAAATGTACACAAGCAGCGTTCGTATAAAAAGTGTTAACATATTTCTTTACCAGCCTTTCATCGAAAAAAGTATTTGCAGTTTGGCTCAAAGCGATACATTCGGAAGGACTGTGTGCGTAAGATGCCGCGCAATGCGTATACTTTTTGCATCGCCTGTGCTATAATGATTTCGTGCGGCATGAAGCGAAGTGTCCGCAAAAATAAAAGGCAGCAACAGGCAGCAGGGTGCAGCATGGATAAAAAACATCGGAACAGCGAAGAAACATACGAAAAGTCCGTTGAGCGGCATGAACGGCAAAAAATGCGCCGCGATCGCCGCCGCAAAAAACATGAAAATAAGTATACGGCACGACATCAGCTTTTGCGCCTGCCGATTCTTGTTCTGCTTGCGGCAGCGGGTATGTTTGCGCCGAAACTCCTGTCCTCCTGTCCGCAGCAAACGGAGCGCATATACAGCCGCGCGATCTATCCCGTGATTTCGCGGGTTTTGGGTGCAGCAAGCAGCATATTCCCGTTTTCTGTGGCCGAGGTGCTGATAATTTCCGTCGCCACGCTTCTTGCGGTCACACTCGTTGTGCGGCTGTTCAAACTCGTGTTTTCAAAACTCCTGAAACGGAAACACAATCGAATGCGCTTTTACAGCTGCCTGATTTCGCTCGGAATGTTTGCGGGCGCGATGCTGAATCTTTTCTATGCATTATGGGGAATAAATCATTACAGAATGCCCGCTGCTTCGCTTTTGGGACTTTCGGATGAACTTGAGCGCGTCAACTCGGCAAAATCCGAATTCATTGCCGCTGCCGAAACGGGTGACAATCGGGCTTCATCCGATATTTACACCGAAATGCTTGCATCAACCTGCGAAAAAATTGCGGCTGCGGCTGCGGAGAACAGAAGCCGACTTCGGGAGGACGAAAACGGTGTGTTTATCGCGGACGACAAAAACTCAGAGAATTCGGCTTTATCCGCAGTATTCAAAAGCGTTCAAACGGCATATTCCGCGCTCGGCAGCCAAAACGAATTGTTCGGCAATCCCGTCTTTTCCGCAAAATCGGTGCATTTTTCAAACATGCTCTCGCGCCTTGATATTTCCGGAATCTATATTCCGTACACCGCCGAAGCGAATGTGAACACCGAGCAGCCCGCGCTTCTGCTGTTTGCTTCCGCTGCGCATGAGACCGCACACTATTTCGGCTTTGCAAGGGAGGACGAGGCAAATTTTATTGCTTATTATGTCTCCGGCTTTTCGAATGACCCCGCCCTGCGCTATTCCTGCGAAATGCTTGCCCTGATGCAGTGCATGAATCGGCTTGCCTCCGTTGACGAAAAACTTTTCTACAGCGTCCGTGAACGCTTCTTCACCCCCGCAATGATTCGCGATCTTGCCGATTATTCCCGTTGGACCGAGCAGTACAAAAACGATCCCCTCGGCAGCGCAAATAACAAAATTAATGACGCCTACCTAAAACATAACGGCCAAACCGCCGGCGTCAACAGCTATAACGATGTCGCAGAGCTGCTGATTGCGTTTGAAATGCGGAAATGAAGAGGTTGACATGAATGCGTGGGGCACAATCAGCATGACGCATATCACTGAATTAACATTTATAATCAAATAACCATAACAAACACTTCAATTTGCAAATGTACTCAATATTGCAATTTTTGACGCATGATATTGCTTTTTTTGCCGTTTTGCGATATAATTCGTATTAAGATGCCGGGCGGCTTTTAAGATGTTCTGTGGCCAAACAAAAGGCGGTTTGCATTTAAGAACATGGTTGGTGCATATTTCGAGAGACAGTTTGTGCTTAATATGCCGCTGAGCAAAAAGGTATGAAATGCTTTAACGGGAGAAAAATATGAATCAAAAAGAAATGCCCATTCCGTATAGCGGAGAAGAACCGTATATTTTCGTTAGCTATGCACATAAAGATTCCGAAGTTGTTATGCGGGCTATTGCGTTGCTTCAGCAAAGCGGATTTCGTGTTTGGTATGATGAGGGCATTGACCCCGGCTCGGAGTGGCCGGATACGATAGAAAAATATCTTGAACGCAGCAGCTATTTCATCGGATTCATTTCGGCAAATGCACTTGATTCGAACTATTGTAAATGTGAGCTGCATACGGCATTTAATGAACGTAAGAAGATGCTTATTGTCTACTTGGAAAACATTAAGCTGGAAGGCGGTCTTAAGATGCAGCTTTCGTCACGCCAGTCGATACATTGGTATAAATACGAAAGCGAGAATGCTTTCTTTAAAAAGCTTCTGACTGCGTCCGGATTGAACGATTGCCGAGAATCGGAAAACAACGTCAAAACAATAAATGCTTCAACAGCCGCACAGGCAAACAGCAATACAGCAGTGGAGCTTCATCCCGCAGCTGCGGAACAGAACAATAGCGTTGAAATTGCAGCAAAGCATAACTCAAATGAAGCGCAGACTGCTGAGCAACTGAAAAGTTGCTGCGGAAATACTTCGGATGAAGCGCAGACTGCCGAGCAACTGAAAAGTTGCTGCGGAAATACTTCGGATGAAGCGCAGAATGAACACCTTGAGATTTCAATTCTTTACGAAGATGCGGACTCAATACGGAACTACGTTCACGAACATTACGACGAAATGATTTCAGCATCAAGTATTGGGGTAAGCATATCGTTGTATCGCAAACTAATATCACGTTTCGAGAGATACGGAAATGTTGACGGTGATACTTACATAAGTATTGATATCGGTGCTTTGCAGGATTACTCCGATATTGGAAAAAAAATAGATGAACTATGCATAGATTTTGCCAGATACGGTGCATTCGACATTGAACAGATAAAAAATCTGCCCAATCTGAGAACATTGAAAATCAAAGGAACTGCTCCCGTGAATTTTTCATGCTTCGAATATTGTGGAAAAAAATTAAGAAAACTGGTTTTGCGTTGTCCCATTAACGAGGACGTAATTCGCTCAATTTCAAACGTTACAAGCTTGCGGCATCTCGACCTTGGAAACGGTAGCCGGAGTGAAATTCGGGATATAAGTCCTTTAGGCAATTTAAAAAATCTTAGGACGCTCGTGATAGGCGGGACTCTGCGCGAGTTGAGTCCGATTGCGCGGCTTGAGAATCTTGAAGAGCTGACGATATTCAGCGATGTGCTTTCGGATATTTCGGTGTTGGGAGAATTAAAAGGATTAAGAAAACTTGAAATATACGGGGCGATTGATATTAACTTGAATACGTTGGAAGAGCTTACAAACAGCATGCAGCATTTAGCAGTGAAAGTGGAATACATTGCTGACATTGATTCACTGACGATGCTTGTAAACCTCAGGCATCTGGAACTTCTTGCCTACAATATAAAAGATATACGTCCGCTGCGCTATTTGAAACGAGTGCGATATCTGGAAGTTTCAAAAAACTTTTGGACTTCATTGCAGATTAAACGAATTGCAAAAGAGCTTGGTCTGGAAGCAGAGAATTACACCGATCATTACCTTTTGACAAAGTGAGATTATCTTTAAATAATCTACATGGCGGCACTTTTTACGGCAGAAATGACTGACGGTGGCGCCGGTCATTTCGCCGATTGATATACACAGAAAGGAATTATCAAAATGAACGGACATGTTTTTTTTGCAGCATTTGCAGCATTGTCCCTCCTTGTGGGGGTTGGCTGCCTCGTTCATGCGCTGTACCTGTTTAAAACCGGAAAGCGGGCGAAAAGAGTTCTTTCTTCGATACAGATTTTCACTATAGGTGTGTTTTTTTCGGTTCTGCTAATTTTTATTCCAATATGCTATACCAATAATGCATTGACGGACAGCCACAGATATATACGGCCTTTTTTGCTTGCGGTTCACAATTCGTTCAGAGTCTTTATTTTGGATGGGGATTTTGACACCGTTACGAATGCTGTTGCAGGACAAAACACGGGATTGTATATAGTTTTCACGTCATATGCGGCTTTTTTGTACGTACTTGCCCCGTTGATGACATTCAGCAATGTTTTGATGTTGTTTAAAAACGTTATGGGAGAGGTGCGCTACAGATTTCGCGTTTTTAAAAAACATTACATAATGTCTGAACTTAACGAGAAATCCATTGCACTGGCAAACAGTATTCGAAAAACGGATGAGAGAGCTGTTATTGTGTTTGCTGATGTTTTTGAGCATGATGATGAAGAAAACTACGAATTGATGAATGCGGCGAGGGACATTAATGCGATATGCCTTAAAAGGGATGTTACGCACCTGAATATAATCAAAAAAAAGGGGGATGTTGAAATATTTCTGATTGGTGAAAACGAATCGGAAAATGTCAGCCAGGCAGTGCAGCTCACCACAGAGCTAAATGAAAAGAACAAGAAGCATAATGTAAAGATATTCGTTTTTTCAACAAAGCCAAGTGCTGCATACACTATTGACTCAGTTGAGTATGAAAAACTGTTGGAGCATGCTGTTGAGCATAACTGTGACGATAATTGCTTCAAGCTGCGCCGAGTGGACGAAGTTCAGCACTTGATTTGGGATATTATTCCCAAAATGAAGTTATATGACATTGCTCATAGAAGCAAAGAGGACAGGCTATCCGTTCTGATCGTTGGCTTTGGTCAATACGGTATAGAGTTTTTTAAAACTCTGCTGTGGTATTTCCAGTTTGAGGGCTATACCCTTGAGATAACAATCATTGACAACAAAGGCACAAACGAAAACGATTACATCAGCAAAAAAATCAATCGTGATTTCCCGGATGTACTCAAATTCAACCGCTGTAAAACCGAGGGGGAAGCAAAATACGATATTGTAACATTCTCGGGCGTTGATGTTGACTCAGCGGATTTCGATAACTTGATTCTTCGCGGAGGGACAAGCATCGAACACGAGTCGAATAATGATGCGGATAAAGCTGTTATTGAAAGAATTCGCCGAATAAATCTTGCTTTTGTTGCTCTTGGCGATGACGATGAAAATATTGAAATGTCGATACATCTTCGCATGCTGTTTGACAGACTGAACGAAATCAATAATAAACAGGCTAAACAGATGGAATGGAGGAAAGAACCCGTTGAGATTTTTTCAATTGTTTATGATGAGCGCAAGTCGGGAATCATTCGGGATGAAAAATGCTCTGCGGGTAATTCCTGCGGTTTGAGAAATCATAACGATACACCGTATCATATTCACTTCGTGGGCGGACTGTCTTCTCAGTTTGATTATTCATGCATATATGATGCAAAGCTTGAAGACAGTGCATATAAACAGCACAACAGCTGGGTTGATATTGAACAGAAAGTACATAATGAATGGTTGGAATCGGGTGATAGCGATAAAATTACAGAAGTCAAACGGTATGACTGGGGATTTGAGTACGAATTGACTCCGGAAGCGCAGCGCAGTTCGAGAGCGAAATTCGAAAAATATGAGTACTACCGTATTTCGTCAATGGCCAAGGAGCTTTACAAAAGAGAGCTTGACAATCAAGAGATCCTTCGGGTAATTACGAAATGCTCGAAAAAAGAAGGGAGAAGTACTTGTGAATGTGAAAACTGCATGAAAAGAAAGCGCAGTGAACATATGCGCTGGAATGCATACACAATGACACTCGGTTATGTTCGTGGCTCATACCGTGCAGATAGAGCAAAGGTACATAACAAGCTTTGTGCATGGGACGACTTGTCAAAAATTGACAAACATAAGAATTAATACGAATTAAAAAACATACTTTGCAGCGCAAGTACTGAACCAAGGGTTGGAAAGGAAATAAATGACATACGGAGTATTTATAAACTATAAACACACTCATAAGCATCTCGCGGGACGCATATATGATTTTTTCGTTACGAAAGGAGCTGGTCCGTTCATGGATGATTATGCAATGAATCAGGATCGGGACTATCGTGAAAGACTTCTTCATGAGGTCCGGAATGCGCCCTATTTCCTATGTTTGCTGACGGAGGATGCCGTAGAAGAACTCTGCACACTGAACGACAGCAGCGATAATGAAGAGAACATTTATTTTGAGGAAATTAAAACCGCATTCGAAAGTGCAAGAAAAATCCTTGTCCTTACATACGGGAACATCGACTATAAGGTGTTAGGAAAACTCCCGAAAAGCATCAGCGGGATCAGATACATCAACCATTATAAAATTCCGGAGGAAAATCGCCTCTTTTATAACGTTATGGAAGAGCTGCATTCAAGAGACATTGACTATGAGATCTTAAAAGATGTGGTCAGCTGGAGAGGACTAAACAAATCAAAAGCAAATGTCCTTATATCTTCACGAAAAGAAATTGAAGAAAAATTTGGGACATATAATATGATCTTCGGAACTGATTATATTACAGCAATAATGAATAACGCTGAAAGTGTTGGCATGAATCGCGTAAAAGAAATCAACCTTGTTTGCTATGCCGCCACAGCGGTTCTTTGCAACAACAGACAATATATAGACCGTCTTGCTTATGATCACGGGTTTTTGTTTAAGATTTTTTCATGTTTGCTGAAAGATCAAGAGTTTTCACTCAGATTGGTTATAAATGCCCCTCTTTCGAGCGCAACGGCTGACACAATAAGATATTCAAAGCTGGGCAACAGTGCTTTTGCTGCTGATGATGAAGAACAGATTTTTTTGAACTCATACGCCAGTATAGCGCAATTGATCCGTACAGAACCGTATGAAACAGCACATCGGCTGAGGAGATTCAGTTTCCTGGTAACCGATTGTGCATTGCCGTACGCAATGTTTCAAGTAGTGTACAAGAAAGGATTCGAAGAATATAATCATATCAAAATAGACCTATACTCCTGCGGTATTGACACAACAAAAGAAAGAAGGAGTATGTTGATTTTTGAGCGGGATAATGTTGACAACTATAATTTCTTTAACGGACAAATTAAATTATTCAACAATGGCGAAGCCAGAGCAAGGTCTAAACAGATGATTGAAGAGAATCACCGGAGGTGGATAGAAGCGTGGGATGTTTACGTTGCATCGACATATACAACATAAATATATTGAGGGTCAATTACACCAATGCTATGGTGCAGATTAATTAATTCCTACAATAAAGTTAATTAAAAATGTGCGGCCGTTGCCGTCAACTTCCCCGTTGCGAATCGTCGCAAAATATGATACAATCAACCCATAAATCGTTTGGGCGCATCAGGGTTCGGACGTTAAAACTGCGAGGCGGCATGGAATTCACGGGCACAGTAACCGGCATAAAGTTTCGAAACGAGGAGAATGGGTGGACCGTTCTCAGGATAAAGGGCGATGACGGAGAAGAGTTGACTGCTGTCGGCGTGATGCCGTCCGTGAACGATGGCGAACGGGTGACCGTGACGGGCAATATGACGGCGCATCCGATGTACGGCGAGCAGATCCGTGTGACTTCATATAAAAATGATATACCGACTTCGGCCGAAGCTGTTCGCGCTTATCTTGCGAGCGGCTTTATTAAAGGTATCGGCGAGGCGACCGCAAGGATGCTTGTGGATAAGTTCGGCGCGGAAACTCTCGAAATTATTAAGACCGAACCGATGAAGCTCACAAAAATCAGCGGTATCGGGCCGAAAAAAGCGAAAATGATCCATGAATCCTACCTTGAAAAGGCGGCGATGCAGGACATAATCATGGGCATGCAGGAGCTTGGGCTTTCAATTGCAATGACAATGAAAATATACAAGCTCTACGGTGAAAACTGCGTCAGCATGGTGAAGGAAAATCCGTACAGTCTGATTGATGATTTTGAAAACGTCGGATTTAAGACGGCGGATAAAATTGCATTTGAGGCCGGATATGAGCGTGAATCGGAATTTCGTGTTCGTGCGGGCATAAAATACGCGCTTTCGCTTGCAAGGCAGGAAGGCAATACATGCCTGCCGCGGGATATGTTAGCGATGTTTGCGGCAAACAACGTCCTCGGCGTTGCGCCGGAACGGGTGGAAGCGGTGCTTGAAAAAATGCTGGAATCGAGTTCTCTCGTTGAAAAGCGTATGGGTGAACGCGATTACATTTTTTTGAAATATATGCATTATGTCGAATCGGATTGTGCTGCATTGTTTTCAAATATCGTCACTAATGTTGATATTCTGTCCCTGTTTGATATCGACGGTGAAATAAAACGACTCGAAAAACAATTCGGCGTCACTCTTGCAGCTGCACAGAACGAGGCGGTGAAACGCGCCGTGACGGACGGCGTTCTTATCGTTACCGGCGGCCCCGGAACCGGAAAAACCACCATTTTGAAATTCGTTATTGAGATTATGGAGCATCTAGGGCTGCAAATCGAGCTTGCGGCACCGACAGGCAGGGCCTCAAAACGCATCAGCGACACGACAGGGCGTGAGGCAAGAACGCTTCACCGTCTGCTTGAATACAATTTTAACAATAAGTCTTTCAACCGAAACGCGGATTATCCTGTTGAAGCGGATGTTATTATAATTGACGAAATGTCAATGGTTGATGTGCTGCTGTTTCACTCCCTGCTGAAAGCGGTGGCTAAAGGCACACGCCTTGTAATGGTGGGCGATGTGGACCAGCTGCCGTCGGTCGGCCCGGGCAATGTGCTTCGTGATCTTGTGAATTCCGATGTAATTCCGGTCATAAGGCTGAATGAAATCTTCAGACAGGCAGGACGCAGTCGAATCGTTACAAATGCGCATCTTATCAACCGCGGGGAAATGCCTGTTTTGGATAATAATGATGAAGAAAACGATTTTTTGTTTTACGAATGCCCCACGGCAGATATCGCGCTTTCATCCGTGCTGAACCTTTGCGGCGATTACGCTTATCTCGGCAAAATAAACGAACTGCAGGTGCTTTCGCCGATGAAGGGAAACATGCTCGGAGTCGTGAACCTCAACACTTTGCTTCAGGCGGAGCTGAATCCGGCGGCGGATGACAAGGCCGAATTTAAATTCGGTGAAATCACCTTCAGAGAGGGTGACAGGGTGATGCAGATAAAGAACAATTATGATATTCAGTGGAGAAAAACAAAACTCGGTGCGGACGACAGCGAGGGAGAAGGGGTTTTCAACGGCGATATAGGCACGATTCTTCGTGTGGATAATGCCTCAAAATTCATTACGGTGCTGTTTGATGATGAACGGGTTGCGGATTACAATTTCAATCAGCTTGAAGAAATTGACCTTGCGTACTGCATATCTGTTCACAAAAGCCAGGGCAGCGAGTTCCCCTGCGTAGTGCTTCCGCTTGTGAACGGTCCAAACATGCTTTTTAATCGCAACATCCTGTACACCGCCGTGACAAGGGCGCGCAGCAAGGTTTACATTCTCGGTTCGGTCGGATGCATTAAATATATGGTGTCAAACACAAACGTCCGCAGGCGATACAGTGCACTGGAAACTTTTTTGCGCGAGAGAAACGAAACCCTGCCCGACGTGTAAGGAACAATGTACGGTTTTACACAAATTGTCATTGAATAAGTGATATTGCCGGAGCGGCAAACCGATATGAACAAAAGATTTAAACAATGGATAAATTCAGCACTCGACTTCGTTTTTCCGCAGCATCTGAAATGCCATTCCTGC